>ERZ1740068.300-NODE-300-length-27653-cov-6.043590_pt1 | contig 27653 bp, 26 predicted proteins | sample MGYA00581735_ERZ1740068 | MGnify/ENA primary metagenome ERZ1740068 (study PRJEB43018, sample SAMN04849740) | marine metagenome | isolation source: floating plastic debris | place: Pacific Ocean | collected 2008-08-30 | study: EMG produced TPA metagenomics assembly...
GTCAGGCCCGTGCTGATTGAGTTCGCCGATCATGGATTTTTTCCAGCCACCAAAGGTGTGATAGGCGAGCGGCACCGGGATTGGCACGTTGATGCCGACCATGCCGATATTGATGCGGCTGGCGAAATCGCGCGCCGTATCTCCGTCACGGGTGAAGATCGCGGTGCCATTGCCGTATTCGTGGTCCATGGCGAGGCCGATAGCCTCCTCGTAGGAGCCCGCACGCACAGTAGAGAGCACCGGGCCGAATATCTCTTGGCGGTAGATCTCCATGTCCGGCGTGACCTTGTCAAAGAGGTGCGGGCCGACAAAGAAGCCGTCTTCATAGCCCTGCAAAGAGAAGTCACGGTTGTCGACGACAAGCTCCGCGCCTTCTTCCACACCTTTGTTGATCAGTCCCATGATGCGCTGTTTGGCGGCCCCGGTGACGACCGGCCCCATGTCCACGTCATCGCCTGCCGTGTAGGGGCCGACCTTCAGCTTTTCGATGCGCGGCACCAGCTTGTCGATCAGCCGGTCAGCGGTTTCTTCACCAACAGGCACGGCCACAGAGATCGCCATGCAGCGTTCGCCCGCCGCGCCGAACCCTGCACCGACAAGCGCGTCAGCAGCCTGATCCATATCGGCGTCGGGCATGACGATCAGGTGGTTTTTCGCGCCGCCAAAGCACTGGGCGCGTTTGCCGTTCGCCGTGGCGCGGGCGTAGATGTATTGTGCAATCGGGGTCGATCCCACGAACGACACGCCACCGATGAGATCGTGATCGAGAAGCGTGTCCACCGCTTCCTTATCGCCATTGACTACCTGGAAACATCCCGTGGGCAGACCGGCCTCAACGAAAAGTTCCGCCAGCATGAGCGGGACAGAAGGGTCGCGCTCTGACGGCTTCAGCACCACAGCATTACCGCAGGCGAGCGCCGGACCCACATGCCAAAGCGGCATCATGGCAGGAAAGTTAAACGGCATGATAGCGGCCACGACACCCAGAGGCTGGCGCATGGAATAAAGATCAATGCCCGGGCCCGCGCCATCGGTGTATTCGCCCTTCAGAAGGTGCGGCGCGCCGATGCAGAACTCGATCACTTCGAGACCACGCTGCAGATCGCCCTTGGCATCCGGCAGGGTCTTACCATGCTCGCGGCTCAGCGCCTCGGCCAGTTTGTCCATGTCGCGGTGCATCAGGCCCACCATGGCCATCATCACGCGGGCACGGCGCTGCGGGTTGGTGGCCCCCCAGGCAACCTGTGCTTCTGCGGCCTTCTCAATCGCGTCCGCCGTCTCAGCGGCACTGGCCATCGGGCATTGGTATTGCACTTCGCCGGTGGCGGGATTGAACACGTCGTCAAACCGACCGGACGTGCCGTCGACTTGCGCACCGTTGATGAAATGGGTGAGTTCGGACATTGGGGACCTCTCTGCGAATGCTGGGCAAACTTTGGCATCATCATATCTTGCACAAATATCGGTAAAAGAGGTAATTGCCCAAAAGCATCATGCAATTTTGCAAGACCACATGCGAGGCCGTCTATGCACCCGCAATGGGATGATCTGAAAGTCTTTTTGGCCGTGGCCCGTGCCGAGACCCTCTCTCGCGCCGGGCAAAGCCTGCGCATGGATCCCGCCACGGTCGGGCGGCGGATTGCCCGGTTAGAGGCCGCGTACGGTGCGGCGCTCTTTGCGAAATCACAAAACGGCTACGCTCTGACGGATGCGGGCCAACGGTTGATGGCCCCAGCCATTCGCGCTGAACAAGCGATGGAGGACGCCGCAGAAGAGCTGGCCGGGCCCACGGCGGGATTGTCCGGCCAAATCCGCATCGGGGCACCGGACGGGGCGGCGAATTTCCTGCTGCCGCAGGTCTGCGCGGCGATTGGAAAGGCCAACCCGGAGCTTGAGATCCAGATCCTCGCCCTGCCCCGCATCGTCAATCTGACACGGCGTGAGGCGGATATGGTGATCGCCGTCAGCCCACCCAGCGCCGGGCGGCTAACCGTGCAAAAGGTCTCGGATTATCAGCTGCACCTGGCCGCGAGTGACGTCTACCTCGCGGCGCACGCGCCCATCGCGCAGGTGGAGGATCTCAAGGGGCATCGCGTGGTGGGCTACATTCAGGATATGATCTTTGACAAAGAGCTGGATTATCTCACGGAGGCCGGCCTGCAAGATGTCGCGCTCACCTCCAATTCGGCATCGGTTCAGCTCAATTGGATCCGTCAGGGGGCAGGCATCGGCATTGCCCATGATTTCGCCCTGCCCGCCTATCCGGGCCTCCGCAAAGTTCTGGCAGGTGAGATCAGCATCACCAGAAGCTTCTACCTGATCCGGCACGCCGATGACCGCCGCCTGGACCGGTTAAATCGTTTCGCAGAAGCGTTGCGCAGCGGGCTCCGGGCGGAGATTGCCCGGCTGGAAAACAGGCCTTAACCCCGCAGCGCTTGATCCAGATCGGCGATCAGATCCTCGGGATCTTCCAACCCGATGGAGAGCCGCAGCAGATTGCCTGGAATGCCGGATTGCGACTCTACGGTCGCCCTGTGCTCAACAAGCGTTTCCGTTCCGCCAAGCGACGTGGCCCGATGAATGAGCTGCAATCGTCCCGCAACGCCCAGCGCGTCGTCGGCACCCCCTTTGACCAGCACGGACATCAGATAGCCTGCTCCACCGCACATCTGCTTTTGTGCAAGCTCGTGCCCGGGATGATCAGAAAGACCGGGATACCAGACTGTTTCGACGAATGGATGCGCGTGCATCGCTGCAGCCACTTTCTGAGCCGTGGCGCACATCCGCTCGATCCGCAATGGCAGCGTGCGCATGCCGCGCATCAGCAGCCATGCCTCCATTGGCCCTAGCAGCGCCCCGGCCTCGGCCCTTTGCGCGCAGATATCTCGCCACAGCGGCAACTCAGGCTGTCGGCAGGACAAAACCCCGGCGATAACGTCGCTGTGCCCGTTGATGGCCTTGGTGCCCGAATGCATCGAAATGTCAGCGCCAAGGGCCAGTGACTGGATCAAAACCGGGGTGGCAGCCGTGCCATCAACCGCCAGCAGAGCGCCTGCCGCGTGGGCAAGCTCTGCCACGCGGGCGATGTCGGCGATCTTGATCCATGGGTTCGAGGGCACTTCAATCCAGACAAGATCAGCCGGATCGGCAAGGGCTGCCTCTATGGCGGCAGGATCGGCGGCATCAACCGTGTCCAACGTGATCGCGCGTTTGGCACAAAACCCGGCCAGCCAATGGGTCACGCCCCAGTAGATCCCGGATTGAACCACGGCCCGCGCGCCATTTGGCAGAGCTTGAAATACGGCGGCGGCCGCCGCCATGCCAGAGCCGAATAGGCGCGTCTCGGCCGCCCCTTCCAATTGCCGCAAGACCTCTTCGGCCTGAGCGACCGTGGCGTTTCGATCGCGCCCATAGCTGCCGTCGCCGCTGAGCGCATAGTCTGTATCGCGGGCGAATGTCGTGGCCACTTCCAGCCCTGGAACAACAGCGCCGCCTGCCCCCTTGGCGCCGCCCGCTTGCGCCGCGATTGTCGCCGGTCGGAACGGTTTATTGGTCATCTCTTTCCTGTCCCATCACGTCAAAGAGCATCTCCAAAAGAAATGCGTTGCCCCTCTCGCTGAGATGCAACGAGTCGGAGTAAAGCGGCAAACCATCTATCTCATAGATACATGTGCCCGTCTCACACAGCATGTCCTGCGGTGAAAGGAGAGTTGCCCCGTATTTCAACGCCAGCGCTTCAAGCGCCTCATTGGTGCGGGTCTCTCGGGCATCATAGTTTTCCCGCGTCTCAACTGGCAACTGAGCGCCAAAGCGAAGATTGCGCAACATCGCCTTGGGGATCGACGTTTTGTATTTTGGAAAGCTCTGGATGATGACGATGTTGTGCCTCGGGCTGATCCGCTCAAGGGTCATCTCAAGCCGTTTCATGAATTCGGGGAAGTTTTCAGGCGCCGTGGTCCCATCGTCTAGAAGCATCGGCACCTCTCCGGGAACAGTGCCAAAATGCCCCATCCCTTCCGCAAGATAGGACCAGCTCGACAGCAAAAACACGTCCATCGGCGCGTGCGTTTTGATGTAATCGAGCACGGCCGCGTTCACCGCCAGGCAATCGGTATCTGGCGCCCCGCCATCTATCGGGGCGCATCCCGGTGCCGTGGCCAACCGGCCCGCCTCGCCCCGCGCGCGCCCATAGGCGTCAAATGCGGGAAGCGCGCTGTTGGACATGCTATCGCCCCACAAAAAGAAATCCGGCGCGTCCTTTTCGACCCCCATCCGGCAGAAGGTGTCCGCCGACATCCGATCCCAGCACAGATCCCATCGGTCATGTGTCTTGTCGACTTGCTCTTTCAGCGCTGAGATGCGCGGCGCTTCTTCTGCGTCTGCTTTGCCGGATTGGTGAAAGATGTAGAACACCAAGGCCAGAAGCAATGCGGTTTGCACCGCAAAGAAGATGAACAATTTGCCCTTGTTCCTGACCGAGACTGCGCGGAACGGCGTTTCGACAAAGTGATATGAGAGCGCACCAAGGATGAAGGACACGATCAAAATCACCGACCGGACGACATCGGTCATATGCGTGCCGTAGTAGATCACAGCCACGATCAGAGGCCAGTGCCACAGATAGGTGCCGTATGTAATCTTCCCGAGATAGACCATCGGGCGCACCGCAAAGGCCCGGCCTGTCAGGCTTTGGCCGGGGTCGCCGTAAAACAGCATCAGGAGCGTGCCACCCACGGGCAAGATCGTGATCCAGGAGGGATAAAGATAACTGCTGTCAAAGACAAAGATCGGCACAAGGATCATCAGCGCGCCCACAAACGCAAGCCCTCTGATCCGGCGCGGCACCAGCCCGTGATGGATCATGAGAAATGCCAGCCCGCCCGCCGCGACCGCCCAGATCCGGTAAAGCGTCGAGAAATAGCGCTCATCCTTGGTGTAGATCTGATCGGTGGTGAAGAGATTGAGCGCAAGCGAGACCGCAAACACGATACCCAGCACCCAAACAAAGGCCCGCGCATTGCGCATCAAAAGCAAAATCAAGAGAGGCATCACGATGTAGAACTGCTCTTCTATCGAAAGCGACCAGGTGTGCAGAAACGGGTTTTCCGTATTGGGCCCGGCAAAATACCCCGCCGATCCCATCAGATTGAAATTGTTGGTAAAAGTGATGGCACCCAGCAAGTTTTCGGCCACCATCTGCAGCTCTGAGCGCAGGAAAAACGCGTTGGCCATGAGAGCGGCCACCAAAAAACACAGGCCATAGGCGGGCGCCAGCCGCCGGATCCTGCGGGCAAAGAAATCAGTGGCAGAGAAATTGCCTTCCAAAAGCTTCAGATAGGCCTGCCCGCAAATCAGATACCCAGAAAGCACGAAGAACACGTCGATCACGACGAAACCACCAGCAAGGCTGGGAAAGCCCAGGTGAAACATGACGATGCCGAGAATAGTCAGCCCACGCACACCATCGAGCTCGACGCGGTAAGACATGGTCGACATGCGTTCGTCTTTCAAAGTTTGAAAAGTTGCCCCGGGCCCGGGATATCTGTCACGCCGGAGAGGCGCGCAAGGTGCCATAGCAGGGCCGAATTGGAGCTGACAACCGGGCGGGACAATTGTTTTTCGGCCGCGTCAATCACGCCGAAGCTGCGCAGATTGGTGCAGCTGGCAAACACAGCCTGTACCCCGTCGGCGCGGCCGGCCTCGTTCATAGCTTCACGCGTTGAGGCCTCCGAAATACGGGCGACGCGGCGGTCGTCGCGCTCACCAAAGTTCAGCTCTGACACCACACTCACCCCGGCGTTCTCCAAAAATGCTTTCATCGGCGCGACCACGTCCGCCTCGTAGGGCGTGACCAGGGCGATCTTATCGGCACCCAGCGCCTTCAAAGCAGCCAGTACAGCGCTGATAGGATTGGTCACCGGCACATCGGGTTGCGATTGATGCATCTTTTGCGCCACAGCATCAGGACCGATGAGGACGGAGGCCGATGTGCAGCCATACCCGATGGCGTCCAGCCCTTTGGGCAATAGATCGGCCGAGGGCGTCATGCGCGCTTCCATCTTGCGCAGGTTCTCTGGGGTCACATCCGGTGCGCATTCGATCCGCGAATGATAGAGCGACACCGTCGGACCCAAGATCTGACGCGCTTCATCTTCAAGCGTCTCATCTGTGCTCAGAACCACAAGGCCCAGACGCGCAGCCGGCCCGGGATCTACCGCATATTTCATATGGCGCGCCTTTCGACCGAGAACGGGCGGCTCAGGATCCCTCCGCTGACGGCGGCTTTCACGCCCGTGGTGGTCGGGCAAGAGGTGGGCATCCCGCGCGCCACGCGCACCGCCAAAAAGGCAAAGGCCTGCGCCTCTAACATATCCCCGTTGAGCCCGACCTCTTCCACAGGCAGGACAGGACAATCCAGCGCGGCACGTAGCATCTCCATCAGCACAGGGTTCTTGCGCCCGCCCCCCGTCACCAACAAACGCTCAGGCGGCTCCGGGCAATGCTCCATGCCGCGCAGCACGGCAGCAGCTGACATCCCCGTCAGAGTGGCCACCGCATCGGCATCCTCCAGCTCTTCAACGAGGCCAATCATCTCGGCAAACGCATCGCGATCTAAAGATTTTGGCGGCATGCGAGAAAAATACGGATCATCCAGGAACAGCTCCAACGCACCTTGAGCAACTTCTCCTTCCCGCGCCAGAGCGCCGTCCCGGTCAAAGGGCTGATCCCGGCGCGTGGTCATAACGTCATTCATCGGCGCATTGGCGGGCCCTGTGTCGAACGCCAAGAGCGCGTCATCCTCCTCAGGGCGGCTCTTGCGCGGATCAACCCATGTCAGGTTGCCCACACCGCCGAGATTGAGAAACGCAAGCGGCGCCGCAGCTTTCATCCATTTGGCGCAGGCAAAATGATAAAACGGCGCAAAGGGCGCCCCCTCGCCGCCCAGCTCCACATCCGCGCTGCGAAAATCCCAAACCACCGGCACGGCCAAGGCCTCTGCCAGCTCTGCCCCGTCGCCCACCTGATGGGTTCCGCGACCGCGCGGCTCGTGCGCGAGTGTCTGACCATGAAACCCGATGAGCTCTGCACCTGAGAATTCAGAGAGCAATTGCTGATGCGCTGTCTGGACAATGTCTTGCGCTGTAGAGACATCATCGCCCTGCCAGCGGCCAAGCGCGTCTTTGAGGGCCGTGTGCTCTGCGTCCGAATATGCGTGATAGGCGTCGTCGCCGAACTCAAAAATCGTCTCGCCATCGGTGTGCAACATGGCCGCGTCCACCCCATCAAGGGATGTCCCAGACATGGCTCCAAGAGCCCAGATCGGAATATCTTTACCCATAGGATCCCGCCCGTGTTTGCTCCTTCATGCCCTGAGGCACTCTCTCGAACAAGAGGGCTTGGAAAAAAACGCGAGCCGGGGTGGGATTGACGGAACATATGCGCGTATCTGCCCGCGCGGATCTGGTATTCGCAACGCATCAACACGGTCTTTTCCTTTGGGCCAGGCCTGCCTATACAGCGCCGGTGACAAATCGGGACCAAAGCGATGACCTACCACCCCAAATCGGATTTCATGAGCGTCATGATGGAGCGCGGCTTTCTGGCCGATTGCACCGATTATCAGGGTCTTGATGAGGCGCTGAGCCAGGGGGTGGTGCCTGCCTATATCGGCTATGACGCCACCGCGCAGTCGCTCCATGTCGGGCATCTCTTGAACATCATGATGCTGCGTTGGCTGCAAAAGACCGGCCACAAGCCGATCACGCTGATGGGCGGCGGCACCACCAAGGTGGGCGATCCCTCCTTCCGGTCTGATGAGCGCCCTCTCCTGGGGCCCGAGCAGATCGACGCCAACATCAAAGGCATGCAGCAGGTGTTTGACCGCTACCTCGCCTATGGTAACGCGCCGACAGATGCCATCATGCTCAACAACGCGGAATGGCTTGACGGGCTCAATTACCTCGAGTTCCTGCGCGATATCGGGCGGCACTTCTCAGTGAACCGGATGCTGGCCTTTGAAAGCGTGAAATCACGGCTCGACCGGGAACAATCGCTCAGCTTTCTAGAGTTCAACTACATGATCCTGCAGGCCTATGACTTTCTCGAGCTCAATCGCCGCTATGGCTGCCTTTTGCAGATGGGCGGCTCGGACCAATGGGGCAATATCGTCAACGGCATCGATCTGACCCGTCGCGTGCTGGATCAGGAAATCTATGGCCTGACCTCCCCGCTCCTGACCACTTCAGACGGTCGCAAGATGGGCAAATCCGCCGGCGGCGCGGTGTGGCTCAACGCCGATATGCTGAGCCCCTATGAATTCTGGCAGTTCTGGCGCAACACGACGGATGCAGACACAGGCCGGTTTCTGAAACTCTACACCGAGTTGCCCACGGATGAATGCGACCGACTGGGCAGCCTTGCGGGTTCCGAGATAAATGAGGCCAAGATCATCCTCGCCAATGAGGTGACAACGCTCCTGCATGGGGCCGAGGCGGCCGCTACAGCCGAAGCCACGTCACGGGAAGTGTTCGAACAGGGCGGCGTCGGAGACGATCTCCCCACGCTGGAGCTGTCCTCTGGCGACATCGCGGACGGGATTTCGATCGTTCAGGTGATCGTGCGTGCTGGCCTGGCGAAATCTGGCAAGGAAGCCAAACGTCTCATCGCCGAGAACGGTGCGCGGATGAACGATGCCCCCCTGACGAACGCCGGTCTTATGCTGGACGCAGGCGCTTTGGCCGAGCCAATCAAGCTTTCGGCAGGCAAAAAGCGCCACGCATTGGTCAAAATCGGAGGCTAATAGCGAGGCGCGCCCGAAAGGGAGCGACGAGCGACCCGCCCTATCTCAGTCCAAGCTTTGACAGCAAACGATCTCGCTTCATCAGCCACCAACCCGCTTCGACGGGCCATTTTCCATGGCCCTCATCGGCCCCAAGCTGAGCGGCTGCATGCAGCGGCCAGTTCGGATCATCCAACAGCTCTCGCGCCAAGGCGACCATATCGGCCTCACCCAGTGAAATTATCTCTTCACATCGCGCCGCATCCCACAAGAACCCGACGGCCATCGTGGGCAACTGCGCTTCCGCCCTGACCTGCACGGCAAACGGCACCTGAAATCCCTGTTTGATCTCCATGCGCCTTGGCCGTTCCTTGCCGCCAACACCGCCGGAGGAACAATCGATCATGTCCACCCCCTCGGCTTTGAGCTTTTGAGCCAGCACGACCGTGTCCTCAACCTCCCATCCCCCATCAAGCCAGTCGGTGGCCGACAGCCGAAAGGCCAAAGGCAAGTGTTCGGGCCACTGAGCGCGGATCGCGCGTGCGACGTCGAGGGCAAAGCGCATGCGATTGTCGCGCGACCCACCCCAGCGATCCTCCCGCCGATTGGCAATCGGCGACAAAAACTGGTGAATGAGAAACCCGTGCGCGGCATAGACCTCAATCATCTCAAAACCCGCCGCGAGCGCTCGCCGCGCCGCATTACCAAAGGCCTGGATCGTGGCTTGGATATCCTCTTCTGTCATTTCTCTTGGTGCAGGCCAGCCATCCGCATAAGGGATGGGAGACGGCCCAACAGCCTCCCAGGGCGCCTCGCCGCGCTCTGCAACATCTGCTTGGTCAACAGGCGTTTCCCCATGCCAAGGCCGCCGCTCAGAGGCTTTTCGTCCCGCATGGGCCAGCTGCACACCGGGCACGGCCCCTTCCGCCTTAAGAAACGCCGCAACAGGTGCAAGAGTTTCAATCTGCGCATCCTCCCACAATCCCAAATCCCCATGGGTGCGCCGCCCGTCGCGGGTCACTGCGGTTGCTTCGGCATAGACCAGCCCCGCGCCACCAAGGGCAAAGCGCCCCAGATGCACCATGTGCCAGGCATTGGCATGGCCATCGTCGGCGCGATACTGGCTCATCGGAGACACAGCGATGCGGTTGCGAAACGTGACGTCGCGCAGTTGGAAGGGCGAAAACAAGGTCGACATAATGGGGCCTCCGGTCTTTGCCACCCCATAGGCTGCCTGTCTCAAGAACGAAACCGGGGAACACGCGGGTGTGATGACGCATAACTTGGGTTTGACCTTTGATAAAAACATCAATATTTCATGATATATGGATATTAAGATTGCCAGCCTCGCCTTTTCGGCCCTGTCTCAACCCACGCGGCTTGAGGTCTTTCGACTGTTGATCAGGGCTGGATCAGACGGCATGCAAGCGGGTGAGATTGCCGAAGCTTTGGGCGTGAAACAGAACACAATGTCGGCCAACCTCTCTGTCCTGCACCGCGCGGGTCTTGTACGTAATCAACGCGAAGGCCGCGCGATCCGATATTTTGCGGATTTCGGGGGGACACGCGGGCTTTTGGGGTTTCTCATGCAGGATTGCTGCGGCGGCAATCCTCAGGCGTGTCAAACCATCATTTCAGAAATCGCCTGCGATGCGTGATACATGCATAACGTAAACATAACAATACTTTATATAGCTATGTTAGACCTATCAAATATACCGAATTTGGCTTTCACCATTCCATCAAACACAAGGCTACCCGCGCTTGACTTTTGATCTTCCCCGCCGCCTCGCTGCCGAAGCGCTTGGCACCATGCTCCTGGTCTGTACGGTTGTCGGCTCCGGCATAATGGCCGATAAACTCAGCGATGACGTGGCTGTCTCGCTGATGGGCAATACAATACCTACAGGCGCGATCCTTGTCGTCCTGATCACGCTGCTCGGGCCCATTTCCGGGGCGCATTTCAACCCCGCAGTCACATTCGCTTTCGCCCTCAAGGGTCAGATATCTGTAGCAGAATCAGCTCAATACATGGTCGCACAGATCATCGGCGGCATCCTTGGCGCCTTTGTGGCGCACGGCATGTTCGCCCTCGACATCGTGCAAAGCTCCGCGACGGTTCGCACAGGCACAGCACAGTGGTTTGCAGAAATCGTGGCGACCTTCGGGCTGGTGGGCACCATTCTTGCCGGGCTGCGCTTCAAGGCAGAGGCTATTCCGTGGCTCGTCGGGCTCTACATCACCGCCGCCTATTGGTTCACCTCATCAACGTCTTTTGCCAACCCGGCCGTTGCGATCGCGCGATCTTTTACGGATACGTTTTCAGGCATCCGCCCGATTGACCTACCCGGCTTCATCGGTGCCGAACTGATCGGCGCGGCCCTCGCTGTGGCGTTCTTTGGCTGGCTCCTGCAATCTGAACTCGACACAGAGAAAGCCTAGCCCATGAGCGTTGTCATTCATCACAATCCCGCTTGCGGAACGTCCCGCAACGTATTGAAAATCATAAAGGACGCGGGCTACCAACCAATCGTGGTGCCCTATTTTGACATCGGTTGGACCCGCCCGCACCTCCAGGCTCTTTTCGCCGCTGCGGATCTGACACCCCGTCAGGCGTTGCGCACGGCTAAATCGCACGCTGAGGCTTTGGGCTTACTGGACGTACTGGTCAGCGACGAGGCCCTGCTGGACGCCATGCTCGATCACCCCGTTCTGGTCAATCGCCCGATCGTGTGCACGGCCAAAGGCGTGAAGCTCTGCCGACCGTCTGAGGTCGTGCTCGATCTCCTCGAAACATGGCCAGAGGGTCCGTATGCGAAGGAAGACGGCGACGTTATCATTGATGCGGAAGGAAATCGTGTTGTCTGACCAGCTCTTTGATGCAAGCCACCTGCCCCAACCCGATATGGAGAGGATCTGGCCCACCCAACTCGAAACACACGCCCCGCGGTTTCTTTTGCTCTATGGCAGCTTGAGGGAACGGTCCTACTCGCGGCTTCTGAGTGAGGAAGCCGCGCGGATCTTGCAATATCTGGGCGCAGAAACACAGACCTATGATCCCTCCGGGCTTCCCCTCACCGATGATGCAACGCCGGAACACCCAAAGGTGGCAGAGTTGCGCGATAAAGTAACCTGGTCTGAAGGTATGGTCTGGATCAGTCCGGAACGGCACGGATCCATGACCGGGATTATGAAGCTGATGATCGACTGGATACCGCTGTCGCTCGGTGGCGTGCGGCCCACACAGGGCAAGACGCTGGCTCTGGCGCAAGTGTCTGGCGGGTCTCAAAGTTTCAATGCCGTCAATCAGATGCGCATCCTGGGTCGATGGATGCGTCTTTTGACGATCCCCAATCAGTCTTCCGTGCCCATGGCGTACAAGGAATTTGACGACGCCGGACGCATGCTGCCATCGGCGCGTTATGATCGTATGGTGGATGTGATGGACGAGTTGGTCAAATTCACACTGCTGACGCGCAGCCAGAAGGCCTATTTCACCGAACGCTATTCAGAACGCGTTGCGAGAGCAAAAGAGACTCAAGCTCTCGCAGACAAGGCGCTTTCCAGCACGTCAAGCACCTGAGCGGGTTCAACATCCGCCGTCACAAATGCATCACCAATGCCGCGCGCGAGGATAAACCGCAGCGTGCCGTCGATCACCTTTTTGTCTTGGCCCATGAGGGACAAAAGGCCGTGCGCGTCTGGTAAATCCCCTTCGATATCAGAAAGATCCACCATCATATTCATGTCCTTGAGATGCGCGCGAACGCGACTTGGATCTTCCTGCGCGCAAAGCCCCATGCGAGAGGACAGCTCAAAGGCTAAGGCACAGCCAACGGCCACACCTTCGCCATGCAACAGGCGGCCCGAATACCCCGTGGCCGCCTCCAGCGCATGGCAGAACGTGTGCCCGAGATTGAGAAGCGCGCGGTCGCCTTGCTCTGTCTCATCTCGCACCACAATCTCGGCTTTCATCTCAACAGACCGCCGCACCGCTTTGAGACGCGCAGCCTCATCGCCAGCGGCCAGCTTGGACCCATGCTCTTCGAGCCACTCAAAGAATGCCGCATCGCCCAGAAGGCCGTACTTCACAACTTCGCCGTAACCCGCAAGAAAATCACGTTTTTTCAAAGTAGAGAGCACGTCAATATCAGCCAAGACCAGGCTCGGCTGATGGAACGCGCCGATCAGGTTCTTGCCATGCGGGGCGTTGATCCCCGTCTTGCCCCCGACAGAGCTGTCAACCTGCGCCAACAGAGATGTCGGCACCTGCACGAACCGGACCCCACGGCGCAAAATGGACGCGGCAAATCCCACCAGATCGCCGATCACGCCTCCGCCAAGCGCAATCACCACATCGTTGCGCTCAACCTTCTCAGAGAGCAGCCACTCCACGGTTTGCTGGAGGTAAGGCCAGGATTTCGTGGCCTCTCCGGCCGGCAAGCTCATATGGCTGGATGCGATCCCAGCCGTCGCAAGGCCCCGGATCAGCGTATCGAGATGCAAGCCGCCGACGCGTTCATCCGTTACTATGGCCACCCTGGGGCGCTGTAGCAGTGGCCCGATCAAGGCGCCGGATTGCGCCAATAGGCCCTGCCCAATCAGGACGTCATAGGCACGCTCGCCCAGCGGAACATGTACTTTTTCCACTAACATGCCTCCAACACGTCAGGTCTGGTCAGCAGCATCGCAATCACTTCGCTGGCCATCTCTTCTAGCGAATATTGAGACTGTGCCTTCACGTTTAGATCCGCTGTTTTGTAGATTGGCGCGCGTTCTCTGTAAATCTTCTTGAGCGTTTGATAAGGATTAGCTGTCCGCAGTAAAGGCCTGGTATTCTTATTTTTTACCCGACCCCATAGAATATTGAGATCAGCATTCAGCCACACCGAAACCCCCTTTTGTGACACGTTCAAACGATTGCGTTCAGAAAGGAACGCGCCACCGCCGGTGGAAAGGACGCCAGGCTGACTTTCCAGCAAGCGATTGATCACCTCGGCCTCCCGATCACGAAAAAACGCCTCGCCGTCGCGCTCAAAAATCTCGGCGATTGTCATTTTGGCGGCTTCGACAATCTCAGCATCCGAATCCAGGAAAGGGACATCCAGCTTGGTGGCCAATACGCGACCGACGGCTGTTTTTCCCGCCCCCATCATACCGACGAGCACCACGGATTTGTGCAGCTTGAATTGCGCCGCCTCACTCACGCCTCGGCACTCCCCTGCCAAAAAAATCATGATTTGCACTGAATGACGTGATCTTGGCCAAAAGGCCAGCTATAACTGGGCTAAGAAGAACAAACATGCGGGCAGACAGAGACATGTTCAGGCTGATCAAGTGGCTCATTTACCTGGGGATTTTGGGTTTTATCGCGTTGGTCATATACGCCTATATAGGTCCGTTTTTTGGCGCGGATTTTTCTCCGCCGGAACGGGAAATTCGTCAGGATTTGATCCTTGAGACGCAGTAAGATCAGCGCCCTCATCATCGCGTGTGCGCCCGGGCTGACCTCTGCGGAAGAGCCGCTTACAGCCATTGATTGGCTGCAAGAGCCGGCGCCGGTCACCGTGGCGCAGCCATGGATTGAGCCGCTCTACAGGCCGGGCACGGGTGCCGCGGACCAAGATGGCGCATCAGTGCCCGGCGTAGACGTGACCCCGCTGGCCGCAGCGCAGCCTGACGCTGTTGGTCTTTTGCCGTCGACCAGCACAGGTCTACCGCTCAGCCTGTGGCAGGCAAGCACGACCGAAGATGTTATCGGGCGCATTGATCGGTTGCCAAACGCGACGCTGCCCGCATTGCAGGCGTTGATCTACACGGTTTTGCTGGCGGAAGCTGATCCACCCTCGGACACCGAAGCGACCGCCGCCTTTCTGCACGCGCGCGTTGACGCGCTGCAAGCCTATGGCGCTGTGGATGCTGCCCTTGCCCTGGTTGAACGTGCGGGCCCGCAAACACCACTGCTCTTTGATGATTGGCTCGATCTCAGCCTTTTGCGCGGAACAGAACAGACAGTTTGCGAGGTTTTGGCGCAAAACCCGACCCTCACCGACGACCTGGGCGCGCGCGTCTTTTGTCTGGTGCGCACAGGCGATTGGCCGACCGCGGCTTTAATCTTTGATACGGGGCGCACGCTAAATCAACTTGACCCCGTAAACATCGAACAACTTGCGCTTTTCCTTGATCTAGAGTTTGGTAGCACCGGGTTGGATTTGCCGCCACCGCGCAGCGTAACCCCACTTCTTTTCCGGCTCTATGAGGCCAATGGCGCGCCGCTGCCAACGCGCTCTTTACGGCTGGAATTTGCAGCGGCGGATCTGCGAGGCACGAACGGATGGCGCTCCGAAATCGAAGCGGCAGAACGGCTGGCACGCACCGGGGCGCTTCCCGCCAACCGGCTTTTGGGCCTTTATACGGCTCGGCGCCCCGCAGCCTCCGGCGGGATCTGGGATCGGGTGGAGCACCTGCAGGTTTTTGATCGCGCCATGATCGCCGGGGATGAGACCCGAATTGCCCAATCGCTGCCCATCGTGTGGGAAGATATGCTTGATGCGGGCTTGGGAGTGGTGTTTGCAACGCTCTACGGCGATCGCCTGGCGCGGCTCAGTTTGCCTGGACTGGATCAAACCGTGCACGGGATCAGCTTGCTGTCACAGTCTTATGCACGCCATACCGGAAAGGTTCAGTCACGCTCGGCACAGTTTCTTGATGGCGTGGCCTTGGGTAGTCCTGACGTCAACCTGGCTGTCACGCCCACAGAGATGGCAATCGCGCGCGCCTTTGAGCAAACACTGCCAGCGCGTCGTTACGCGGGCGCTCTGTCGCAGGGCAAGCTGGGCGAGGTGGTTTTGGACGTGATCATCGATCTCGACCGTGCCGTGTTGGGCCGTAGCGCCCAGATTGAGGGCACGCTTGCCACCCTGCGCTTCGTGGGTCTGGAGGATGTGGCGCGACAAGCCGCCTTGCAGATCCTGCTGCTGCCACCATCGTCGTAATGACAGAGCCCTGGATCAGCCCGTTCTTAGACGCCCGCGCCGCAGAAACCGGTGCGGCGCAAAACACGCTCTTGGCTTATGCGCGCGACCTAGAAGATTTTGCAGCATGGCTGCGGCGCAAGGGCGGCACCTTTCAAACCGCAGCACAGGCGCAAATTGAGGACTATCTGATCGCCTGTGCAGCGGAGGGGCTCGCCGCGGCCACAAGGGCACGGCGTCTTTCGGCCATTCGCCAGCTTTTTGCCTTTGCCTTTGAAGAGGGGTTGCGGCAAGACAACCCGGCCCTGACCATCAAAGGACCAGGACAGGCACGCAGGCTCCCCAAGACATTGTCTTTAGAAGACGTGGAAAAGCTCATACGCGCCGCCCATGACATGGGACGCACGCCCGAGGCGCGGATGCGCAATACCTGCCTCATGGAACTTCTCTACGCCACAGGCATGCGTGTGAGCGAGCTTGTATCGCTCAGAATGTCGGCAGCGCGGGGCAATCCCGACATGCTGCTTGTCCGTGGAAAAGGCGACAAGGAACGCTTGGTGCCCCTGTCGCAGAGCGCCAAGTACGCTTTAGAGGATTGGTTGGCGCACCGTGACAGCCAAGAGGACTTGACGCGAAAGGAGGGCAAACCAGGATCGGTCTATCTTTTCCCTTCCCGCAGCAAATCCGGGCACATGACGCGCGTGAACTTCTATCAATTGATCAAAAGCTTGGCGGCGTTTGCTCATGTCGATCCGGCCACGGTGACACCCCATACTTTACGGCACGCCTTTGCCACGCATCTATTGGCCGGTGGCGCTGATCTGCGCACGATCCAAACGCTTTTGGGGCATGCAGACGTGTCCACGACCGAGATCTATACCCATGTCTTAGAAGATCGCCTGCGCGATCTGGTGGAAACGCATCACCCGTTGGCCACCGAGACACGACGCAGCTCCGGGGGAAGCACGTCTTCTGAGGGCCAGTAGCCGCTCAAAAGCCCCGTGTGATAGCCCTGAATGAGGCCTGCGGTCTGCATGGAGGCAAACGCGCCTTCTGCATCATAGGTCAGGTCATACAAAACCGGCACGCCTCCGCGCATCGTCGCGTATTGCGTGCTGCGACGGCCATCATGTCCAGGCATCCCGATGACGCCAGCATTGATCCAAGTGACGCCGGCAACCTCCCTGATAAACCCAATGCCGCTATGCCCGGCGATGACCCCGTCAATGTCACCCAGATGCCGTTGCAGCGCCTCCACTTCTTGGGCGAAATCTGCCTCGGGGCTGGTCGACCACAAAAAGCGGCTGACATCTGTCACGCCACCGTGGAGCACGACAAACCGGCGGCCTGCCTGGGTAAAACAGGCGATATCAGGCAAACCGCGCATCCAGTTGCGATCCTCTGCGCTGATACGCTGATCCGCATAGGCGTACCACGCGGCGGACAGCCGATCGCAGGTGCTACCGGCTTCAACTCCGCAGCCACAATGCCGCGCCTCACTGCCCAGCTGCTGCTCGCAGTTTCCAGCGATCACGTCGATCTCTGCGCCCCGGATGGCGGCCAGAGTGGCGGATGGATCGGCGCCATAGGCCACCACATCGCCGGTGCAAATCGCCTTCGCATCAAGACGCGCCACCTCATCCAGCAGCGCGCGCGTGGCGTGAAGATTGGAGTAAGGGCCACCAAAGAGCACGACCTCCGTGTCAATTTCGCCCAAATCCTTGAGTTTCATGAGGCCAATTCCTTGAACCGACGGGGCGCGCACCCCATAACCCAAGTGAGTAATAGGACGATGCTTTGAATGGAACCCACTTCACCGGGACTTGATCCCATGCTGGACGCAGCTTTTTACATCACGTGCGCCTCTATTCTTCTGCTTCTCGTACTGTCCGCCTACTTCTCCGGCTCGGAAACCGCGCTGACGGCGGCAGCGCGGGGCAAGCTGCGCGCGCAGGCCGACAAGGGCTCGCGCGGGGCCGAACGTGCGCTCAAGATCACCGAGGACAACGAAAGGCTGATCGGTTCGGTCCTGCTGGGCAACAACCTCGTCAACATCCTTGCCACGTCACTGGCCACCGCGATCTTTACCCGCGCCTTCGGCGAAAGCGGCGTGGCGCTGGCGACACTGGTGATGACGCTGCTGGTGCTGATCTTTGCCGAGGTGCTGCCCAAGACCTACGCGATCACCAATTCCGAGACGGCGGCCTCTCTCACGGCGCCGATCATTCGCGTTGTGATCATGGTGTTTTCCCCCATCGTTGGCGCGGTGCGGATGCTGGTGCGCGGCGTGCTCAGCCTGGTGGGCGTGAAGATTGACCCTGACAGCAACATCCTTGCCGTCCGAGAGGAAATCGCGGGCGCGCTGCATCTGGGCCATTCCGAAGGTGTGGGCGAGAAAGAGTACAGTGACCGGATCCTTGTGGCGCTTGATCTGTGCGACCGCACTGTCGACGAGATCATGCGCCACCGTTCCGACATTGAGATGATCAATGCCGATGACGATCCCGAAGTGATCCTTAACCAATGCTTGAGCAGCGCCCACACGCGCCTGCCCGTGTTCCGCGACGATCAGGAAAACATCATCGGTGTTGTCCACGCCAAAGACCTGCTGCGCGCAGTGCACAAGCTGGTGACGAATGCGGGGCTGTCAGCGGACGCGTTGAAGACCTTTGACATCTGCGATGTGGCGATGAAGCCGTACTTCGTCCCAGAAACAACAACGCTTGATGATCAGATGCGTCAGTTCCTGCGACGCCATTCGCATTTCGCCCTGGTCGTTGATGAATATGGCGCGCTCGAAGGGTTGATCACGCTGGAAGACATTCTCGAAGAGATCGTGGGCGAGATCGCGGATGAATTTGACGAAGCCGCTGACGATCAAATTGAAAAAACCGAGGATGGGCACTTCCTCGTCGAAGGGGCGATGACAATCCGGGATCTCAACCGCGTGATGGATTGGTCGCTGCCCGATGATGAGGCCAATACCGTTGCCGGCCTCGTCATTCACGAAGCGCAGATCATTCCGGACGTGGCGCAGCTGTTTAACTTCCATGGCTTCAGATTTGAAATCACAGAAAAATCTGACAACCGGATCACGCAGGTCAAAGTCCGCAAACTCTAAAGCCGCGCCAAGACCGCCTTGGCCGCACGCAGGCCCGGTGCATCTCCACCTCGCCCCAAGCGGTCCATGGTGAGGTGCATGGCTGCTGATTGATCCCCGGCATCATTAAGAAGATCGAGCACGGCTGGCGCGATGTTCTCGGGCGTGCAATCGACGCCCAGAAGTTCCGGCACGGCGCGGGTCTCTGACACCAGATTTACCAGTGTCAGCGTATCAACGATCAGCATCCGAGAGATAATCACGCGTGACAGCCAACTGGTGTCATAGGCAATCAGCATCGGCGTATCCGCCGCTGCCAGCTCAAGCGACACCGTACCAGATGCCGCCAAGGCACGATCTGCGGCAGCAAAAGCACACATCTTATCATAGGCATAGGCGGCAGGGCTCAGGTCATCTGGGGCAATCACGATGGGCTGACCGGGCCAATCAACCACCATATCGCGCACCTGGGGTGCCCTCGGCACCGTGGTCGGCACGATCAGACGCAGATCCGGCCGGCTGGCGCAAATATCTGTGAGAGAGGCTCCGAAACGTGGGCCGAGCTGTGCCACCTCACCGCCACGGGACCCTGGCAGCACCAACAAAACGGGGTCTGTGCCCAAACCGTATCGCGCTTTGAAATCAGCGACCTGATCCGCGCTGGCCACAGGCTCTGTCACCACAGGATGTCCCACGAAATCGCAGGCCACACCTTCGGCTTCGATCAAGGGCGGCTCAAACGGCAAGAGCGCCAGGACCTGATCCACGACGCCCGGCAGCTTTTTGGCCCGCTTTGGCCTCCACGCCCAGACAGACGGCGCCACATAGTGCACCGTGCGGATACGGCTTGCAGCCTTGACCTTGCGCGCCACGCGCAGGCTGAATTCCGGGCTGTCGATCGTGATCAAAACGTCCGGCTGCTCCGCCAAAACGGCTGCCACCGTTTGATCAAGGCGGCGCCGCAAGTGCATGTATTTGGGCAAAATTTCCGCAATGCCCACGACACTCAGCTCATCCATCGGAAACAGCGAGGACATGCCTTCGCTCTGCATCAGAGGGCCACCAATTCCGGAAAACGTCACGTCCGTCAGGCTTTTCAAACCTGCCATGAGGGCCGCGCCCAGTCGATCGCCAGAGGCCTCACCTGCGATCAAAAACACCCGCATCTAGAAGGCCCGGGCGCACAAGAAAATCTCAGCGCTTTGCGCCGCCGCCGCCGTCGCCTCACGATCGATGATCAGCACGCGACCCGCTTCGACCACCATCCCGGCCAGCCCCGCCTTGGCCACAGCATTGATGGTGTCTGGCCCGATGACCGGCATGTCCATGCGCAGATCCTGCCCGGTCTTGGTTGCCTTGACATAGACGCCCCGTAGACCGCCCTGGCGATACTGCGCAGGCGTTTGCGCCACGAACCCCAAAACCGCATCGGTGCCCTGCACCGTCTCAATGCCAAGACACTGCCCACCCGCCACAGCGCAGCCCTGGCCCACATCAATGGGCGCCAGTTGCTTGAGGATTTCCGTGGCCCTGGCGATATCCTTCTCTTCCGATGGGGTTGGGTCCGGCCCAATCGCCAGCTCCGCGCTGGCAACCAGATCCGGCCGCACATCAAGCACGCCTCGGACGATGAAGCCCTGCTCTTCAAAGACATCGATCACCGTGCGCAACAACCCGTCATCTCCAAGCGACATGGCCGCCATCAAACGTGGTGCAATCGCCATCATCGCTTGGTCAAACTCTGCGGGGTTCAACGCCGGACGGGTCAGCGCGCCTGCAAAGATCACATCCCTGACGCCCTCGGCCTGCATGGCGGCAAAAAGCTGGCCAATTTTTTCCAGGCTGTGGCGCTGCGAAACCGGCCCTAACGCGCTCTCTATGCCCGCAAATGTCACGACCATAGCGTCGGGCACATGCTCATGAAGGAGAACCGGCAGATCCCCGGCGCAGGCAATTATGGCCAGACGCCCCGTCATGATCAGCCACTTGATCCAGGCGTCAGAAAAGATCGATCCGTGGCCCCGCTCACGAAGTCCACGATCTGGCGCACGTAGTCGCTTTCGGTCTCTTCGCCTAGGCGGCGCGCCCGGTCCTGAAACGTGCCCTCACCCTGGGCCAGCATCTGAAACGCGGCCCGAAGCGCGGTGATGTCGGACCGCGCCACGCCCCGGCGCTTCAAGCCAATCAGGTTGAGGCCGTCAAGCTCACCGCGCGGCGCCTGCACCAGCCCATGGGGGATCACATCATTGGTGACCATCGTGACGGCACCGATGATGGCGCCGCGTCCGATACGCACCCATTGGTGCACCCCGCTGAGCCCGCCAATGATCACGTCATCCTCGATCACACAGTGGCCCGCGAGGGCGGCATTGTTCACGATGATCACGCGATTGCCCACCATGCAGTCATGGGCAACATGGCAGCCCGCCATGAACAGCCCATCGTCGCCAACACGGGTAATGCCGCCGCCGCCTTCGGTGCCCGTGTTCATGGTCACGTGTTCACGAATGCGGTTGCGCGCGCCAATGCGAAGCTCAGACGCCTCACCTTTGAATTTCAAATCCTGCGGGATCTCACCGATGCAGGAAAATGGGAAAATCTCGGTCTCTTCCCCCACCTCTGTGCGGCCCGTCACCACCACATGGGATTTGAGCCGCACGCCATCGCCCAGCTTTACACTTGGGCCCACATGGCAAAACGGGCCAATCTGAACGCCCTCGCCCAGCTCCGCGCCGGGCTCTACCACCGCATTTGGATGGATCTGCGTTGCCGCGCCGGTCATCCAGACTTTTCCCCCGTGAGATCCAGCATCGCCGTAAACTCGGCTTCACAGGCCACCTCATCGCCCACCTGGGCGCGGCCTTTGAACTTCCAAACTTTGCCGCCGGGTTTGCCGCGAAGCGTCTCCACATGCATCTCCAGCGTGTCACCAGGCACCACCATGCGGCGGAACTTACAGCTCTCGATGGCCATGAAATAGACGAGCAGGTTTTTGTCCTGCATGCCAAGCGCCATGCCCACCATCACGGCCGCCGTCTGCGCCATCGCCTCGGCGATCGTCACGCCCGGCATGATGGGTCTGGCTGGAAAATGGCCCTGAAAATGCGGCTCGTTCATCGTGACATTCTTGATGCCCCGCGCGGTTTGGAAGCCGTCAATATCGACCACTTTATCCACCAACAGAAACGGATACCGATGCGGTATAAGCCGCTGGATCATGTGAATATCCGCAGATTGCAGCGCATCTGTCATGGTGGTGAAGTCCTCGTGCTTGGCCGACAGTCCCTATCAAGCCCTGCTCTTTGGGGCAAGCGTTTGGGCCGCGCGCTATTCGTCCTGCAGATCAGCGTCGCCGCCAAATTCTTGATTGATGCGCGCGATCGCCCGGTCGGTGATGTCGACGGCTTCGGCGCGCAGGATTACACTGCGCTGATCCATCAAAACAACGCCGCCCGACGCCCGCATGATGTCCAAGATGATTTCATCAACCTGGTTCAAGAACTCGACGGGCATACGCTCCCTCTTGCGCTCCAAGTCGCGGACACGGCGTTCGCTGTCCGCGCGGATCTGTTGCACCCGCGCGTCAAACGCGTCAGCCTGTTCGCGAAAATCTTCCGGACTGGTCTCAGCTCTAATATCGGTCAGTCGTTGTTCTTCCGCTTCCAGCTCCGCTGCAAGCTCCTGGTTCTCTGCTGCCAGCGTTTCCCGCTCAGCCTGATACTCAGATAGCATCTTGCGGCCCAAATCGCTGTCCTCAAAGAGACGCTCGGGATCCACCACAAGAATTTCGGATTGCAGAATGCCGACATTTTGCGACACCGCCAAGGTTGGCGCGCTGCCCAAACAAAACAGGGCGGCGGCCAAGATGGCGCGCCCTGTCTTCATTGTCAGAAATCCGTGCGAACTGAGAAGTCAAACTCGCGCTCAATGTCACCGGGCTCTTTCTTGAGCGCGTTGGAAAAGTCCATGCGCAGGGGTCCAAAAGGAGATTCCCAGAAGAGCGAGACGCCAATCACGTGGCGCGGCTCAAAACCGACAGATTGCGCGGGGCCAAGTGTATCCACATTCCAGATCGAACCGATGTCATAGAACGCACCGCCTGTGATCCCAAATTCACTGGGCAGGCCCAGAGGGAACTCGGCTTCGAACTTCGCAGCGGCGTAGAGATTGCCGCCCAGGAATTCCCCGTTCTGCACGGGACCGATTCCATTGGGATCAAATCCCCGGATGACCTTTTGCGAGAAGCGGTCAACCTGACGGCTGCCAAAGCTGCTATTGTAGTGGATCGCACCGTATTCCAGGATGCCGCGGATCGTGATCTCTTCATTCAGGATCTGGCGCTCGCCCACAAGGCGCGCCGTTCCACGGATGAAGTCTTGATCGCCACCAATCCCAGCAAATTCAATATCTGTTTCCAGCAGAACCCCGGCATTCGGGTTGAGGCCAATCCGGCGGGTATCGTACCGGAAGCCGATCCCAACGCCGCTCGACCATTCAGCACCACGAGCGACTTCCGCCGCCAAAGTTGGGGAGACACCGACATAGTTGTCCATCTCGGCGTAGCGTGCGTTGTAGTAGAGCGACACGCGCGATTTCTCGCTGATCGGGAACGTCAAACCAGGCCGGAACGTCCCCGTCTCCGTATCGAAGAGCGAGTTGTCTGAATCCGTGGACAGCAACGAGGTGGCGAAGCTAAACGCCACGTCCCTGCCAAGGAACGCTGGCTCAACGAAGTTGAAGTTAAAGTTTGCCCTATCCGCCGATGCGGCGATGTTGAACCCTATCTGCTGACCACGGCCCAGGAAGTTACGCTCTCTGAGGCCAACGCTGATCCCGAGACCATCATCGGATGAGAAGCTACCACCAAATGTCAGTGAGCCCGTCGTCGTCTCTTCCACGTCCACGTCTACCACGACCTGATCGGGCCGAGATCCTTCGCGCGCATCCACGTCTGATTCCGAGAAGTAGCCAAGCGCACGGATGCGCTCTGCCGACTCTCTGATCTGGCGCGGATTGAACGGATCGCCTTCGACCACATCAAATTGACGCCGGATCACGCGATCCAATGTTGTCGTGTTGCCTTGGATGTCGATGCGCTCGATAAACACGCGCGGGCCACGCACCAGAACGAATTCAATGTCGAGTTCGAGATTGCGGTCGTCCCGCGTTATTCGAGGTTCAACGCGCATGAAATCGACGCCATTGGCAATGCCAAGGCGCTCCATGCGGGCGATCGAGTTCTCAACGAGGGTCGGCGAGTACACAACACCGGGCCGGATCCGCAAAACGCTTTGGTATTCGGCTGCAACAGCTTCGGGAAGCTCACTTGTCGTGGTGATCTCGCCAAAACGGAACTGCTGACCTTCTTGGATGTTGAAAGTGACGAAATACGCATCCCGCTCCCGGGCGATCTCGGCATTCGTTCCGGTGACCCGGAAATCAACGTAGCCGCGAGAGAAGTAGAAATCGGTCAGCACTTGCTCATCAAAGGAAAGCCGTTCCTCGACAAACGTGTCGCGGGCGATAAGAGCGCGCAAAAGGCCCGCCTGCTTGCTTTCCACAACGCGCCGCAAGCGACGATCCGAGTAGGCTTGGTTGCCGACAAAGCTTACGCGCTGAATTTCAATGCCGCGGCCTTCAAAAATCTCAAACACCAGGTCAACGCGATTATCGGACCGGCGGATGATTTTCGGCGTCACTCGTGCGGCGACGCGACCAGATTGAACATAAGCTCTTGAAATCTCAGCCGCGTCGCTTTCTGCCCTGCTTGGGCTAAAAACTTGCCGCGCGCGACTTTGAACAATGGTCACCAGGTCTTCGTCTTTGATCTTCTTATTGCCCTCAAATGCGATCCTATTGATCGTCGGGAATTCTTTCACCTGGATCAGAAGCTGGCTGCCCTGGGGGATCACCTCAACCTCTTCAAAAAAACCGCTGTCTTGAATGCGTTGCGACGCGGCATTGAGCTGTCCGGCGGTCACGGTTTCACCGCGGGCAATATCGGCCAAAGTGATGATGGTTTCAGTGGCTATTCTTTGGTTGCCCTCGATCGTGAGCGACGTGAAACGAAAGCTCTGAGCGTCCGCCGGTTTCGACACAAAAATCGTGGCCAAAACCAACGAAAAAATGACAATAAGTCGTCTCAGAAAGTCGCCTTGGGAAGCCCGTCTTTGGCGCACTGCTCGCCCGACGATATTCGTTTTCATTTTATTTACCCAGTCAGATAGCCCTGTACTAGCCTCCTACCCTTTTAGGCATGGCTTGTCAAAGTTCCGATGGCATATTTTGTGCCTGTCTCGCGGTTGATACCTAGGGCGTGGCCGCAGAGTAACAGATCAAATTAAAGCGTCACAACTGTGCGTAGAGCGCCAATTAGAGCGAACCAACGAAGGCGCCCGCGGCAAGCGCAAGAGCGATCGTGCCCAGATAGACCAGGCGATCCCAATTTACGTCCACCAAAAGTGACAGACCGCGATATCCGTTTGCAATGTGTTGCATGATGTCCACCTACAATTATGGTACGAGGTAGATGCGAAAATTGCGGCGAAAATGGTGACCCAAATGTGGCGAAAGTTTGAAACCTACGCCCCAGCACCCTTTTTGGATCGCGCCCTTAGGGGCAGAAAATATCATTGAACACGGCAAATGCCATGACGCTTAGGATCAGCACAAGGCCGACCGTCATAAGGATGCGCAAAATCTGGTCGCTTGGTTTGCGACCGGTAACCGCCTCATATGCGTAGAAAACCAAATGGCCTCCGTCCAAAACAGGGATCGGAAACAGGTTCAACAAACCCACAGCCGTCGACAAAACGGCAATGAACCAGATGAAGTTGTCGACGCCTTGGCTGGCCATCGCGCCCGAGACCTCGGCGATCCCGATGGGTCCGGACATGTTGCAACTGCTGATGGCGCCTGTGATCATATGGTAAAGCCCGGAAAGTGAGCCTGAAATCACCCGCCAGACCTGGGTGCCACCGTCGCTGACAGCTGTGACCAGACCCAGTGCTTCGGTAGCCGGCTCAAACGCCAACCCGCCGGAAATCCCAATGCGCCACTGGGTTTTGAACCCACCCTCTGGTTGCGGTTCGTCTACGCGGCGGGGCGCGAGCGCGAATTGCAATATTTCGCCGTTCCGCCACACGTCCAACTCAAGCACACGCCCATCAGATGTCTCCACCACTTGTTTGAGCTGCTCGAAGGCCACAATCGGCGCGCCTTCTACGGCGACGATAACGTCACCTTGCCGCAGATCAATGTCAAAGGCCGCCGATTGAGGTGCAAGCTGGGTGATCAGAGCCGGCATTGGGAAAGGCCCCTGCACCACCGTTACCTCGCCGTTTCGGTTGACCTCGTAGTCAAGGGTCGCCTCATAAGGCAGCGCGTTTATGAAATCCTGAAACGCATCCGGGTCATCCCCGTCCCTCGCAGGCACCGCATCACCATTGATGGAAATCAGCTGATCGTCGGGTTGGATTGTGACACCCTCAAACGGCAAAGGCTTCAGCTCTCCCACGGCAAGTGGCTCGATCGCCCGGCCCTGGATCATCATCACGGCCGCAAAGACGACAACTGATAGAATAAAGTTGAAGACAGGGCCCGCTGCCACGGTCGCCGTGCGCGCCCAGAGCGGCGCGCCAAGCATGGTTTGGCGTTTCACATGTTGGGGAATCTCATCATAGGTTTCCGCCGCCGTACCGCTTGCGGCATTGGCATCGCCCAGAAACTTTACGTATCCACCAAACGGCAAGGCCGCCACCTGCCACTGCGTTCCATGTTTATCGACACGGGAAAAAAGCACCGGCCCAAAGCCAAGGGAAAAGACCTCTGCTTTGATCCCGCACCACCGGCCGACAATGTAGTGGCCGTATTCATGGATCGCGACAATGACCGACAGGGCAATCACAAATGCCACCAGTGTCAGAAAGAGGCCTCCGACCTGAGGGATAAAAGCAATGGATTCCAAGTTCTGCTCCTGTCTCACGCGTTTGCAGGGATGTGCCCTTCCTGACGCGTCTTTCAACTGTCAGATAGGCCGGAATTCTCAGAGTCCCGCCATTTATGCTCAAATGGCCGGGCCGAGCGCGGCCCAAAACCCAAGCGCGAAAAAGCCTCCGCCCATCACGCCGTCAAATCGATCAAGCACGCCACCATGGCCTGGGATCAGGCTTGAGCTGTCCTTGACGCCCGCCCGCCGCTTGACGGCACTCTCGGCGATATCGCCAATTTGAGCAGCAAAGCTCACTAGAACAGACGCGGCAATAAGCTGTGCGCCCACATCAAGATGCGCCATCATAAGACCCCCAACGCCCGCCGCTATCACCCAGCCTGCGACGGTACCAGACCATGTTTTTTTGGGGCTGATGGCCGGCCAGAATTTTGGCCCCCCGATCAGGCGTCCGGCAAAGTATCCGCCAATATCGGTGGCAGCAATCACGGCGATGGCCCACAAAAACCAGCTAAATCCGCCCAAATCTCGGAGCAAAACAAGCGTATAGCACGCGATCATGATCCAGACGTAGAACGCAAAGAACACGCGCTTGTCACGTGCCGCACGGGTCACGGTGACAAAGGCCGACGCCAAAACCATCAAAAAAATGAGCGGCGGTGGCGCGAGGATCGACACGAAGAGCGCGGATCCCGCCAATAAGCCGTCTGCTCGCGGACGCGGCGCGCCGAACATCCGGCCCGCTTCCCAAACCATAACGCCGCACACAGCACAGACAGTGATCAAAAAAAGCCAGCCACCGAAATAGATTTCAATCGCGCCTGCCACGATAAGCACGATGGCTGAGACCAC
>ERZ1740068.301-NODE-301-length-27579-cov-8.159642_pt1 | contig 27579 bp, 21 predicted proteins | sample MGYA00581735_ERZ1740068 | MGnify/ENA primary metagenome ERZ1740068 (study PRJEB43018, sample SAMN04849740) | marine metagenome | isolation source: floating plastic debris | place: Pacific Ocean | collected 2008-08-30 | study: EMG produced TPA metagenomics assembly...
GATCGGACTGAGATCCGATTGGTCCAGCACCATGATGCCGTCGTGGTCGTCTCCCAGTCCGATCTCATCTTCTGCGCAGATCATTCCTTCGGAAGCCTCACCCCGAATTTTTGACTTTTTGATCGTAAAGGGATCACCCTCTGCCGGATAAAGTTTGGCTCCAACGGTGGCTACCACCACTTTTTGGCCGGGTGCCACATTGGGCGCACCGCAAACAATGGGCAACACCACATCGTTGCCGATCGAAACCGAACAGGTTTTCAACCGGTCGGCATTGGGGTGCACGTCAGTCGACAATACTTCGCCTACTACCAGGCCTTTCAAACCGCCGGGCACCGATTGTACCCGTTCCAGTTTTTCCACTTCCAAGCCACAAAAAGTAAGCAAGTCTGCCGTCTCTTCAGGAGAGGTTGGGATATCCAGAAAATCTTGGAGCCACTGGTAAGAAATCTTCATTGCAAAAGCGGTTTTATCGAGCCCACAAAAGTAAATAATATCGCATTGCGAGTTGAATCCAATGCCTTGGAAATGCAATTGAATCGAGAATCCATCAGATGGATTTGACCAGCGGTAGAAACGGTTCGCCCGGTATTCGGTAAATTGGAGGCTACAATCCAACTGCTATGCGCACCTTACTTTTTATCCTTAGCCTGATGGGCTGGCACTTTACCGTGTTGGCACAAGACACTTTTTCTATTGTCGCCGTAGATTCAGCTACTGGTCAGGTTGGAAGTGCCGGTGCCAGTTGCCTGGACAACAGTCAGATTCTTGGTGGTGTGTCTATCATCGTAAAAGTACATCCGGGCCGTGGTGCCATCAATACACAAAGCTTTTGGGACCCCACCAACCAAAACAATGCTTCGGGGCTACTGCTCGGCGGGTCGTCTCCCACTCAGGTCATCGATTGGTTAACGCTCAACGATGTGACCAACGAACCCCTTTTACGGCAATACGGCATCGCCGATTTTGATCCCAACAACAGCCCAAGGGCAGATGCTTTTACGGGCAGCAACTGCTTCGATTTTAAAGGGCAACGCGTGGGCTCAAACTATGCGATTCAAGGCAATATCCTTTCTGGGCCCGCCATCCTCGACTCGATGGAAGCCCGCTTTCTCAACACGCCCGGTCCACTTTCTGACAAGTTGATGGCTGCGCTGCAAGGGGCCAACGTGCCCGGTGCCGATACCCGTTGTTTGAACGAAGGAGTTTCCAGCCGTTCGACTTTTTTGATGGTGGCCAAACCCACCGATCCTGAAAACAACCTCTGGCTCGATTTGCGGGTGAACCAAACTCCTTTTGGAGAAGAGCCGATCGACTCGTTGCAAAACCTATATGATGCGTGGCAACTCACGGCCAGCACCAATGAACTTTCAGCGGAAGCCTTGGAAGTAAAAGTCATGACGCTACCCGGATCGCAATCGCTACAATTGAGCTGGGAAACCCGCGGTAGCGCCAATTACCGAATGGCAATCTTCAGTTTAGAAGGACGGCAAGTGATCGATACGCAGGTGGCCAATGGCGTTTTTAATATTCCTGAAAATCAATTGGCTGCAGGAGCCTACACCTACCGTTTGCTGAAAGACAACCTGCCGGTGGCGCAGGGAAAACTCATCTTACCTTAAGAAATCCGACTCCAGTTGGTTCGGGTACGCACCATTTTATCGTAATGCTCTCGAATGGCTTGGTGCTCAGGAGCCATTAGGTTAGGGTCATTTTCCAATACCTTGGCGGCCTGTTCCCGGGCCAATCCCAAAATTTGATTGTCTTTGGACAAGTCGGCAATGGTCAAATCGAGCAGTCCGCTCTGTTGTGTTCCCATCAAATTTCCGGGTCCACGCAGGCGCAGGTCCTCCTCTGCAATTTCAAATCCATCGTTGGAACGGCACATGATCTCCATGCGCTGCCGGCCTTCGTTGGACAGCTTTACGCCTGTCATCAAAATACAAAACGATTGCTCGGCTCCCCGCCCCACCCGGCCCCGCAGCTGGTGCAGTTGCGACAAGCCGAAGCGTTCGGCACTTTCTATCACCATCACCGAGGCATTGGGCACATTTACTCCTACTTCAATCACGGTGGTGGCTACCAAAATTTGGGCATGGCCACTGGCAAAGCGCTCCATCTCGGCCTCTTTGTCGGCGGGCTTCATTTTGCCGTGCACAATGCTAATGCGAAAATCGGGTAGCGGAAACGCCCGGCTGATACTTTCGTAGCCGTCCATCAGGTCTTTGTAATCCAACTTTTCCGATTCCTTTATCAAGGGGTACACCACGTAGACCTGTCGCCCTTTGGCGATTTCTTCGTGCATGAATCCAAAAACTTTTAATCGAGAAGAATCGTAGCGGTGAACGGTTCGAATGGGTTTTCTGCCGGGTGGCAATTCATCAATCACACTCACATCCAAGTCGCCATAGAGGGTCATGGCCAAGGTGCGCGGTATTGGGGTAGCCGTCATCACCAACACGTGGGGTGGAATTTTATTCTTGCGCCACATGCGGCTACGCTGCGCTACGCCAAAACGGTGTTGCTCGTCGATCACTACCAAACCCAATTGCTGAAATTGCACGCGATCTTCGAGCAAAGCGTGGGTGCCAATCAACAGGTGAAGTTCTCCACTTTCCAATCGGGCATGCAACCGCTTTCGTTGGGCTTCTTTGGTAGAGCCGGTGAGCAGTCCAACTTGCATTCCGGTTCCATCCAGGTATCCGGAAATACTCTCAAAATGCTGAATGGCCAAGATTTCGGTGGGTGCCATCAATGCGGATTGGTAGCCATTGTCTAATGCAATGAGGCACACCATGAGTGCCACCATGGTTTTACCGCTGCCCACATCGCCTTGCAACAGGCGGTTCATTTGCCGGCCGGAGCCCATGTCTCGCCGAATTTCTTTGATGACCCTTTTCTGGGCCCCAGTGAGTTCAAAAGGCAGCTTTTCAGCATAAAATTGATTGAAATGCTCCCCAATTTCGCCAAACACTACTCCCCGAATTTTTTGGTTGCGCACGACTTGCATCCGCAACAGCTGTAGCTGAACGAAAAACAACTCCTCGAACTTGAGTCGAAAAACTGCTTTTTGCAGGGTGTTGGGATTGCTGGGGAAATGGACTTCGCGCAGGGCCGCGTTGCGCGGCATCAGGCGCAGGTCCTGTATCAAGGTGGGGGTTAGGTTTTCGGGCATCTTGCCCCCAACTTGCTCCTGCAACGCCCATTGCAATCGGGCAATGCCTTTGCTGTGTAAACCTTGTGCAGTGAGTTTTTCAGACGAATGGTACACGGGCTGCAATTGGCTATTGAGCGCCACCGAATGTTCACTGGCTTTCTCCAATTCGGGATGGGCAATGTTCCACTTGCCTTTGAATTGCGAGGGTTTGCCAAAAACGATGTACTCTTCGCCCGCATTTACCGAGCGTTCTACCCAGGAAATGCCTTTGAACCACACCAATTCGATGCGGCCACTGTCGTCGTAAAATTCGGCTACCAGCCGACTGGCGCGTTTGGCACCAATTTTTTCGAGTCGGCCAATACGGCCCCGCAATTGGATGTAAGCCAGATCGTTTTGAATCTCGCTTACCTTGTGGAACTGGCTCCGGTCGATGTAGCGAAAGGGGTACTGAAACAACAGATCAGCAAAAGTTCTGATCCCCATTTCAGCAGTAAGGGTGGAAGCCCGTTTGGGCCCCACCCCTTTTAAAAATTCAATCGGTGTGTCTTGAAGATGTCCAGCCATGCCGACAGGAGCGGTTTACAACGCCATACCCAAATCTACTACAATTGCGAGAGTTGAGCCGGAGGTGTGGCTCGTGTCAGGCCAGCATCATGATGGGATTTTCCATCATTTGCTTGAAAGTCCGTAAAAATTCGGCTCCGGTGGCTCCGTCCACCGTGCGGTGGTCGCAAGACAAGGTTACCTTCATACGATTTCCAGGAACAACCTGATCACCTTTCACGACCGGCTCTTTGCGGATGGCACCAACGGCCAAAATGCAAGAGTTGGGCGTGTTGATGATGGCGGTAAACTCCTCAATGCCGAACATCCCCAGGTTGGAAATGGTGAAGGTACTGCCTTCCATTTCATCGGGCTGCAGTTTTTTGTTGCGGGCCTTATCGGCATACTCGCGCACCTCTGCACCAATTTGAGACATTTGCTTGAGGTTCGCATGCCGTACCACCGGCACCAGCAATCCTTCAGAAACGGCTACTGCCACGCCTACGTGCACATGGCTGTAGGTGTGAATGGTGTCACCCATCCAGGAAGAATTGATTTGCGGGTGTTTTTGCAAGGCCACAGCGGCTGCTTTGATCACCATATCGTTGAAGGAAATGCGCAGGTCGCCGGTGTCGTTCACCGCTTTGCGGGCCTTGATGGCATTGTCCATATCGAGGTCGATCGTGAGGTAGAAGTGCGGAGCCGAGAATTTGCTTTCGCCCAATCGGCGAGCGATGGCTTTCCGCATCTGGCTCACTTTTTCTTCAGTAACGCCTTCGGCACCTACCGCAAGACCTGCACCAGCAGCAGGGGCTGCCGCAGGTTGGTAACTGTCGATGTCGCGTTTCACAATACGGCCACCGTCTCCGGAGCCGCTCACCAAACTGATATCAATTCCTTTTTCTTGCGCCAATCGTTTGGCCAAGGGCGAAGCAATGATGCGACCATTGGTATTGGTGGCTGCCACCGGTACAGGAGCCGGAGCTGCCGCAGGTGCAGGCGCTGCTGCTGGTGCGGGAGCACTCACAGGTGCCGCTGGTACAGGTGCCGGTTCTGGCTCAGGTGCGCTGTCCGCAGCTGCGCCAGCCTCATCGGCAGCAATCAGTGCTTCTACGTCTTCTCCATCCTCGCCCAAAATGGCCAGAATGCTATCTACCGGAGCGGTATTTCCGGTTTCAACACCAATGTAGAGCAACTTTCCATCCTGGAAAGATTCAAATTCCATCGTGGCCTTATCGGTTTCGATCTCGGCCAACAAGTCGCCCGATTCTACTGTATCACCTACCGATTTGTGCCATTCCGCCACCACGCCTTCAGTCATGGTGTCGCTCAATTTGGGCATTCTTACGATCTCTGCCATTTTTCTCCGGAATTAAAAGTCTGGTTTATGAGTTGGTTGGAGGAGCTTACTCCATGATGAAAGGATAATCTTCTTGTGCGTACACGTCTTTGTACAATTCGCTTGGATCGGGAAGCGGACTCTCCTCGGCAAACTGCACCGATTCTTCCACTTTTTGTTTCACCCGCGCCTGAATCTCTTCAATTTGTTGGGCAGTAGCATACCGCTTCTTTTTAATGGTATCCAATACGGAGTTGATGGGATCCACTGCTTTGTATTCGGCTACCTCTTCTTTGGTGCGGTACTTTTGAGGGTCGGACATGGAGTGCCCTTTGTATCGGTAGGTCCGAATGTCCAACAAGGTTGGCCCATTTCCTGCACGGGCGTGTTCGGCCGCTTTGGCTATGGCTTCGTGCACTGCTTCAGGAGACATGCCGTCAACCGCAGCGGAAGGCATATCGTACGACAAGCCCAACTTCGAGAGATCGGTCACATTGGAGGTACGCTCTACGGAGGTACCCATTGCATAATTGTTGTTTTCAATGATAAAGATCACGGGAATCTTCCAGGTCATCGCCATGTTGAAGGTTTCGTGGAGTGCTCCCTGACGCACGGCTCCGTCTCCCATCGAACACAAGGTCACCCGCTTTTCACCGCGGTACATGTCCGCAAAAGCAATCCCCGCTCCCAGGGCAATTTGGGCACCAACGATGCCGTGTCCCCCCATGAGGTTGCGGCTTTTGTCAAACATGTGCATCGAGCCACCTTTGCCTTTGGTGCACCCGGTTGACCTTCCGTAGAGTTCGGCCATTACAAACTTTGGATCCATGCCCAAACCAATGGGATGCGCGTGGTCGCGATAAGCAGTAATGTGTCGATCAGCTTCGGTTACTGCCGACACGGCTCCGGCTACTACTGCTTCCTGCCCGATGTAGAGGTGGCAGAACCCACCGAATTTTTGCTGAATGTATAGCTGACCAGCTTTCTCCTCAAACTTGCGCATCAGGAGCATGTCCTCATACCATTTAAGGTATGTGGCTTTGTCGAACTTTGTCTTCGTCTTTTTTGCGGTTGCAGTAGCCATATCTATTGGTCTCGTTTAAACTTGTTGAGGGCAACAAAAATAGGAATCTTTCGGGCAAATTGCTCGCCCAAATAACGCATCAAAAAGGATTGGTTTAGGCCTCTGACAGATTTCGTCGGGTGAAGCTCAACGGAAGGATTTGTTCCACATTCTCCAGCCGATACACCGTTGGTGTTAAGGTGCCTAATAAGATCATCATCGGAACCCGGTCCCGGTCTTCGTACTCCTTCAACACTTGACGACAAGCGCCACAGGGAGAAACGGGCTGCGAAAGTTGAAACTCGTCTGAATTCGCTACTACCGCAATTTGTCGAATGGGAACCGTTGGATATTGGGCACTGGCTGCAAAAACCGCCACCCGCTCCGCACACAATCCCGAAGGATAGGCTGCATTTTCCTGGTTGCTCCCCACTACGATTTTACCATTGGCTAAGCGAACGGCTGCCCCAACATGAAACTTGGAGTAAGGTGCATAGGCCTCCTTCATGGTGTTCCTGGCACGCAACATCAACTCTTGTTGTTCCGTTGGTAACTCCTCCAAAGAGTCAAAAACCTCTACTTTGGTTTGAAACGTTATCAGGTTGCTCAATAGGCGTTTATTATTTGGCCTGGGTCGGGCGAACAACGAAAATAGGAAATAGTAAGGATGCAATGCCGTTTTTTGCGCATCGGAGGTGGTCGTCTTGCCAAACAACTTGGCCGAATTTGATTAATTTCAGCGCTGGTTACGGTTTTTTACCCCTTTTATGCAAGAGTTGACTTCCGTTTTGCAGGGTTTTTCTACCCTGAACCTGACGCAAATTGGCGGTGCAGCCCTCATGAAGCGGAAAGACACCAAGTTTGTGCTTTCGGTCCAACTGCTGCCAGGGTTACTGCAACAAGTTCAATCCCACTATGCTTTACTCGAAGTAGAGGGACAATCCATTCAAAACTACCGCACCCGCTACCTCGACACCCACGATTGGCGTTTTTACCTCCATCACCACAACCAGCGAATCAATCGGATTAAAATCAGGTACCGCAGTTACCTGGATTCTGACCTTACCTTTTTGGAGGTGAAGCGCAAAGATCAGAAGGGACAAACCAACAAAAGCAGAAAAGCCGTTGCCGCGATCGAAGCCTCGTTTTCCTCCGAGCAAGACGACTTCATCACCTTGGAAACTGACGTGAATTCCAACCATTTAGCCCCTACGCTGGACAGCACTTTCCAACGCATCACCCTGGCAGCGCCCCACCGACAGGAACGCGCTACCATTGATATCAACCTCAACTATCGGGATTTGCACCGGCCTGAATTGCAGCAATTGGCCATTGTTGAGGTAAAACAAGGCAACGCAAGACAGGGCTCTCCCCTGTTTCAAGCGTTAAAAGCCACCGGCCACCGCCCACTGCGCATCAGCAAATACTGCACTGGAATCGCCTTGCTGCACCCCGAATTGAAGCAAAATCGATTCAAGTCCGTTTTTTTACAGTTAAATAGAATTTTACATGGATCACTTGTGCAGCCTGCTGCTTGACTTAGAGGCAGTTCGTTTCTTTGGCATCAAACTGATCAACTACCAGGATTTTGGACAGTTGGTGGCCCGGTTCATTTTCAACTTTGGGGTGACCCTGGTGTTGGTGCGGTTCATCTATTACCCGGTATCTCGCCGGAAGGATTATCTGTTCTCTTACCTGCTTTTCGGATCGGCCATCTTTCTGCTGTGCCACATCCTGTTATCGGCCGGCGACAAATTGAATTTCGAATTCGCGCTCGGGCTTTTTGCCATCTTCTCTATTATAAGGTATCGAACCAACCCTATTCCCATCAAAGAGATGACATACCTCTTTGTGCTCACCGGCATTGCGGTCATCAACTCGTTGGCAGTTAAAAAAATCAGTTATGCCGAGATGGCCTTTGCCAACCTTTCCCTGCTGGGGCTCATGTTTCTGCTCGAAAGGATTTATTGGGTACGCCGGGAAGTTAGAAAGAACATCTTATATGAAAAGATCGAACTGATCTTACCCGAAAAACGGGAAGAGCTCTTGGCTGATTTGAAATTGCGCACCGGTTTGGACATTCACCGGATAGAAATTGGAAACATCGACTTTTTGCGGGACACCGTAAAGATTTCTGTATTCTACAAAGCGGAGAAAACACAAGCCCTCTGGAACGACGATTCGGCCGAGCGGTAGCCGGCTACCCTACTTTTTATAGAAGGACTTCTAAACGTATTCCTTATCCCTCTTATTTCTTTGTACCTTTTTTCTGCTGGTGATCGCATGCGCACCCCGGCATCAAGATTTTCAATGGCTTACTATGGGCTAAACATAAATTGACGGAAACGCCGAGAAGGATTTTGCTTTCACTGCTTTCGAACCCACCGCTACATCAGCCAAATGAGAACGATACCAATCAAATGTACCATTCCCGAAATGGTATCACGAATAGCTGGTTCCAGCACATTAGAGTAATAACACGCCACGTTGCTTCTTTCTGGTTTGGGTATTATATACCAACCAGATACTGCATCCAACTGATGAACGCAAAAGCTAAATCGGACGCTAACAAGGAAATTTACTCAACAACGTTGTTGCCATCGCCTCCAAGGCCGGAGCGAATGCCTTCCAGATCGAAGGTCAGTGAAAAGCGCAGGGTGTTCTGCAACGGAGATTGTTGGGTGTTGTTTGCACTGAAGTATGCAGGAATCAGGTAAGAGAAATCCAACCCAAAAACGTTGTAGCGCAATCCGGCACCCAAGGTGATGTATTTCCGGTTTCCTTTCGTAGCATGCTCCCAAAAGTATCCTGCACGCACCGAAAACTGCTTATCGTACCAATATTCCGCACCGAAGGCAAACATGAACTCACGCATTTCTTCGCGGAAAACACTTCCTCCTTCTACCACAGCAGTTCCGTCAGCATTTTGCTCGACATTTCCATTAGCGTCTTCAACGGGAGTTCCGGGTGCATCGGTGAAAGAACCAAACATACCGCTGGCTACCGCCCGCTCAGGGTCTGCACCGGCCAAAATAATCGGATTTCCTTCATCGTCAATCTCAAGACCACCGGCCGTATCCCGCAGGTAAATGGGTGGAGTAGGCACCAATAGTTTGTTAATATCAACGGTAAAGGCCAATTCGTTGGCATCGTCTAGCTTAAAGGTCAACCTTGGACCTAAGCGCAGGTTGATGGGAATAAAATCTCGTTTGGTGGTTTCGGTGTATGACACTTTTGCCCCAATGTTCGAAATGTTAGCGCCCCAAGCCCATTCAGCGTCTTTGCCAAATAGCTCAAATTCATCGCTTTGGTAATACACCGAAACGTCAGCAGCTACTGTACGTCCAGGACGAGAATCTGCCCCTTGTACATTCTGCCCTTGCGTGAGGTTAGAATTGATGAAGCGAATGGCCAAACCTCCCGAAAAGCGATCGGAAAGCTTGCGCGAATAGGCCAGGTCTAAGGCAAATTCGTTGGGCCTTACCTGGATGGTATTGGCACCGGTGTTATCGGTAAATTGAATATCGCCAAGGGTAAAGTAGCGTAGTGAACCACCTACGGCAGACATGCCCCGTCTGTCTATTTTCTTGTAAAAGCTCAAGTAAGAGAGGCTGATGTCTGGCACCAAAGCACGTAGCCAGGGCGTGTAGGAAATGCCAAAGCCCATGTCTTTTTCGGTATACACCAACTTGGCGGGGTTCCAGTGGATCGAATTGACATCCGCAGAGGTGGCCACACCGACATCTCCCATTCCACCAGCCCGAGAGTCGGGACCAATGCTTAAGAAAGGAACAGCTGTAGTAATGGTGTTGATGTCTCCCCCGTTAATATTACTGGCATTCACCTGTGCTTTCAGCTGCGATCCCAACGGAAAAGCACACAATAATGAAAGGGGGAGGAAAGCGTAATAACGCAGGTTTTTCATACCTCCTTGGTTAAGAATTGCAAATATAGACATATAATACTTACTGATAAGAGCCGCTTAGTTCAGGATAACCAGTTTCTCGAACTCGTCCACTGTGTCTCCACTGGGGGCAGTCACTTGCAGCTTATAAACGTAAACACCCTTACCAATCTTATCTCCGTAGTCATCTCTTCCGTCCCATTGTATGGGACCAACACGAAAACCATCCGACAGGTAGTTGCCATCAATGATTTTGACCAGCTTTCCGGAAACGGTAAATACCTGAATTCTTACAGACAGGTTTTGCCCGGGCTGGTTGTGCTCGAAATAAAAAGCAGTATTGGTGGTGAAGGGGTTTGGGTAATTCAGAATGTGCTCCAGGGCCAATTTAGCATTGCTTGCCACCACAAACTCCGTTTCAGCTTCTCCGGAGTTGTTGTGTACGTCCCAAACTTTCAGGCGCAGCGTGTGCCGACCTTCTGAAAGTTGGTTGAAAGGATATCGGATAGATCCCTTTTGATAGGAATCGAGGTCGGATTCGTAGTAATCGTTCAACACGATGGAGTTGGAGGTGTTTTCATCGAGCACCGCTACAATGTCGTGCCCAATGCCGTTGCCTACCGTATTGATACCGTTTGAATCGAAAACGATGGCAAACAAATCAGGATTTTCATCCGTGAGCCCTCCAAAAACAAAATCCTGGTTGTTCATGTACAGCTCTACGGTAGGTGGCTGATCGTCTCCGGCAATGTCGCCGGATACGCCTCCGATCACAAAGTCTTCGAATCCTCCGGCTGCATCTACCGACCCGTTTTCGGCATAGTAACTGATGCGGCCATCGCCTTGCAAGAATGAAATGTCTTTGGGAACTACAAAAGTGAAGGAGAATTCACCGTTTTTCACACTGGCCCTGCCTTTAAATAAGATGCTCTCTTGCAGGTTGAAACGAAATGTTCCAATGCCGTCGTTATTTAAGGTCTCAATCCGCTTGGATTTGTCGAACACCGTGGGATAAACTGTTCCATTGAAATCAGTCAATTTGTTGCCTTGATAATCGCTAATCTGGCCAAAAATGGTTACCCGCTCCAGGGCACGAATGGTATCTGGTGCACTGGTGGTAATTACCTTGTGTTGCGGATAAGCCAGCTGCAATGCCGGGTCTCCCAACAAGGTAAAATTGCGTGTATTGACCGAAATGTCGCTTGCTCCTTTGGTCAAACGGGTTAAATCTCCTAATCGAGGATAATTACCACTGGCATCGCGCGAATAAGCGATTTCGCTAAAAGCCTGGGCCAATTTGAAGTTGGGAGTACTGAAAACCAAACGGGTGGTAGTGAGCAACCCGATGCCTCCTCCACGAGGATTGAGGAATACATATTCTCCTGCAGATGTACGTTTGGGATCGTCGAATCGGCTAAACTCGCACGTGGCCGTTAGAAACAAAGGTTGATTGAAACGGTTTTCCCAACTGTTGATTTCTGGCACTTCGAGCACCCTTTCATGACCCCAGCCCAATTCCCCGCCGTGGCCTACATATTGCAACACCAGAGCTCCTTGGTCCATTCGGGCCTGAATGCTAGCATTTACATCAGGGTAACGTTCCCCTCCAGGGGTAGACACCTGCTGAAAGGCATCGAAAAAGATTTTGTCAATATTGAATTCGATGTGAGAGGTATCCACCTTGGTGGCCAAAATATTGGCATCCCGCATGTGAACGTTACCGTCTTCATCATCACCAATGAAAGCCACGTAAGTGCGCCAGGGTCCCAGGGTACGTGTATCGTAATACATCTCTACCTTGTCTACCGCTACTTGGGCTTGCTGTACATTTTTTACCGGGAAACGCCCAATACCGATATCCACCTTGTCGGCGAGGGCATCGCTTTCAGTAGGATCGAGGAGTCCGAAATAGTCGTCTGAAATATAACTCTGTAACGACCACAAAGAATTGTTGGAGTGGTAGGAAGGAAGCAAATTGGTGTTCCCCGAAATGCGGTCTTTTGGATCGTAGGAGCCGTCTCCAAACAACAATAAATATTTAGGAAGCTGTTCAGGATTGGTTCCGGCCCGTTCGTAGAACATGCGCATGAAATCTTTGATAGCAGTAATATCCTGCGCACCAGAGGAAAATTCGTTGTAAATCTGTTGGTCCGTTACCACATTTACGGTCATGTTGTCTATTCTACGGTGAATTTCAGCCAACCGTTCTGCCTGATTCAGAAATTGAGCAGGGGCTACGATCGTAAATTCCGCACCTGGCAGGGCATGAAGATTTTGAGTCGGTACCCGGCCTACCCGGTAAGGAGTAATGAATTGTTCGTTCGAAAAGGCAATGAATTCCTTAAGGCTATCGGTAGGTGCAATGAATTCTCCATTGCCGCCATTCGTGGTAATGGTAATGGATGCTACATTTACCGGATCAGTAATGTCCCACACCTGATAGGTGGGGTTCCAATCGCCAATGACGTAACGGGCGTCTCCGTTTCCCACCGATGTTAAATCTCGAAACATCATTTGGTCACCGGCCAAAATCAACCTACGGCGTGCTTGAATTTCAAGGTAATTCAACCAAGCCACCGCAGAAGAGTTGCCTTTGTTAAAGGTCAGTGTGATGTCCTGCCGGTTGGAGGTTGGTGTGTAGAAAAATTCGCTGGTAGCAGCATTCGCATACTGATTAATGTACCCTGAGGGAACACCACTGATGGAAACCACATCGGAACCGAGGTTACCTGCATTAATACTAAATGTGCTATTGCCTCCGATGGTACGAGCCACGACATTAGTTTTGAGCCTTACCTGGCTGGTGGTAACCACATTCGGAAAGTTGAACAAGAAGTCGTAAGTAGTAACCGCATTGAATTGCTCCCCATACCACTCCTTGCCAGAACTGATCAGGTTAACCAAATCGCGCTCATAGAAATCGCGATCGTCAAATTCAGTGATCGTTTGAGCACTGTTGCTCAAAGCAGCCGCTGGCTGAATCCTTTTGGCCGGGGGGCCAAAATAATTGGCCGTAATAAAATAATAGCTGGTATCGGAGAAAAGGTTGAATTCGTGCGAAAGCACACTTCCAGTTTTTGCCCATTGGTGAGGACCTTGGGCATAAAACAGGATGTAATCGTCCCGGTTGAATACGCCATCAGATTCTCCTTCTATATAAATGGCATTTTCTTTTAAGTCGTCGTGCCGGTAAGCACTGTTGTTCCGAGGGAGCATGCCTCCTCCATTTCCAAAAACCCTAAGGTTGGTAGGATTGAGGTTGGCGATATCCATACCAAGCGCTTCCAACACGCTGTAAGAAATTTTGCACACGCCATCTTCGGTAACACCAATTTTAAACCAATCTCCTGAACCCAATACGGAAGAAGAAGCGAATTCTCTGCTGCCTGAGCGCCTGGACGCCAGGCCCTGTTCGGGTGTAATTTCTAAATCAAAGGCTACTAATTTCTCCAACTGACCAGTAGATGGATTTTTGCGCAAAGGCAATAGGTCCACGTATAAAATAGGAGCCTTGCGTTGAAAAGTCACTTTTGACAAAAAATCGGGAGAACTGGTAATCTTAGGAAGATCTTGCGCCCGAATCCATTTCTGTTCAGCCGGATCCAGCGCTTCATACTGCTGATTGATCAGGCGCACCTGAGCATTTACCGTACCTGCAGGCAATGTTTTGTTGAGGTAGAACCGAGGTAAAAAACTCTCTTCTAACCGAAAAGTTGCTCCTTCGAAATAGAGATAGGATAAAGAAAGTTCCTCTGTCAACACTTCCGTTCGACCGCCTTTCCAATCGATTTGATACTCCTGCGAAGCGCCAACTGGTCGCTCACTTGCACTCTGAAGGGTTTTCTGGGCTTGGGTCACTCCTCCAACTAAAATCGAAAGGAGTACCAGTAAAAACCTGGTTTTCATAACCTTACTAATAAATATGAAATTTTACCAACCACGCGCTTTGTCCTTAGCATCTATCTCCTTAGAAAAGCGCAACTGAAGAACGGGAGTCCCCTGTTATTATTGCTTCTTTTCAAGATTGGCCAATTTTTTTTAGGCCGATTAGGAATAAATTATTTTCGTATAATTGCGAGTTGCTGATCACGAATTTATGATTAAAAAATTCAACCTCGGCTTAGCATTTGCCCTGGTTTTTGGGTTGCTATTGGCTGATTCCGTAAAGGCACAAGACCCGGCATTTACCCAATTTTATGCCAACCCAATTTACCTCAATCCAGCTCTTGCGGGTGCGGTACGTTGTCCACGTGTTGTGATGAATTATCGCAACCAGTGGCCCGCCCTTACGGGTACATTTGTCACTTATTCAGCTTCTTACGATCAACATTTTGATGCGTTATCGGGCGGACTGGGCATCATTGCAACCGCCGATCGTGCCGGAGAAGGTACCGTAAACACCACAAATGCAGCGGTGATTTACAGCTACTCTTTGGATGTTACTGACGACTTCGCCATTAGAGCGGGATTTCAGGGTGGTTTCTTTCAAAAATCCATTGCCTGGGACAAGCTAACTTTCGGGGACATGATTGATCCTCGTTTCGGTTTCATCTATGATACCAAAGAGGTACCAGGTCAAAATACGATCAATGGCTTAGACTTTTCTGCCGGTATCCTTGGATTCTCGCGTACCTTCTATGTAGGTTTTGCCACGCATCACCTCACCGAACCAAATGAATCTTTTTTCCGGGAAACGGATAGTCAGATCAGCGACTTACCACGAAAATACACCGGACACATCGGAGCAGTTATTCCATTCAACAAGAAATACCCTGACGAAGGCTCGATTTCACCTAACTTTCTTTACCAGCGACAAGGAAGTTTTCAGCAGTGGAATATTGGCCTTTACCTTACCAAAGGTCCTGTGGTGGGTGGTATGTGGTATCGACATGATGATGCTTTGGCCTTTCTGTTTGGGTTACAAGCCGATCAAATTCGGGTGGGATACAGCTATGATCTCACCATTTCTAAACTAACAAATGCCACTGGTGGAGCGCATGAAATCTCTTTGGCATTTCAATTCCCTTGCCGCCAAAAACGAGTACGCTTCCGCCCTCTGAGCTGTCCGAAATTTTAAGGGTAACAAAACCGCCAGCAATACGTAAAGCAAATTTCCGTTATATTTGCTCGATTATCACCAATAATAATTTGGTATGACCAGGAAACTAAGCATCCTTCCATTCGCTTTCCTGATTCTAACCCTCGCTTCCTGTTCTTACGAACAATCTGCTACTACCGGTTGGAATTACAATGATTCGCGTAATGGAGGCTTTGAGAAAGCTCCCTTCGAGGAGCAAGAAACAGGCCCTAACTTTGTACTTGTAGAAGGTGGTACTTTTACCATGGGTCGTGTGAAAGACGATTTCATGTACGATTGGAACAACTACCCTCGTCGTGCAACCGTTTCTTCCTTTTACATGGATGAGACGGAAATCTCCAACTTGCAATGGCTTGAATACTTATACTGGTTAGGAAGAGTTTTTGGTGCCGATTATCCGGAAGTAGTTCGTAAAGCCCTTCCCGATACACTCGTTTGGCGTTCCAAACTGGGCTATATGGAACCCTACGTAGATTACTACCTGCGTCATCCGGCCTATCGAGATTATCCTGTTGTCGGTGTAAACTGGCTCCAAGCAACCGATTTTTGTGCATGGCGAACTGACCGCGTGAATGAGTACATTCTTATTCGTGAAGGCATTTTGGAACATTACATTGCACAGGCAGGTGACGACAACTTTAATACTGAAGCCTACCTCAATGGACAATACGAATCTGGCAAACGCATTGATGGATTGCCTAACCTTGACCCAAACAGTGGAGGTTACCGAAACGTAAGGATGACGGATGGTATTCTTTTGCCCCGTTGCCGCCTACCGACGGAAGCTGAGTGGGAATATGCCGCTTATGGATTGATCGGTAATGCTTTGGGTGAGCGGATCATCGAGAGGCGTCAATGGCCTTGGAATGGTCATGCAGTGCGTAACCCGGAAGAACGGTACATTGGTAGCATGTTGGCCAACTTTAAACGTGGACGTGGTGATAACATGGGTATCGCAGGAAAATTGAACGATAACGCGGACATTACTGCTCCTGTCTATTCTTACTGGCCCAACGATTATGGCCTGTATAATATGGCAGGTAACGTAAGTGAATGGGTAATGGATGTATATCGCCCATTGTCTTTGGAAGACATGGAAGATTTTAGGCCTTTCCGTGGAAACGTTTATAAAACCTTGGAACGCGATCAGGATTACATCGTAGCTGATAAAGACAGCCTTGGACGATTGATCTATCGGGATGTAACCGAGGAAGAAAACGTTGACCGCAGAAACTACAAGCGTGCTGACAACATCAATTACTTAGACGGTGATTGGGAGTCGCACGTTGATGCTGTGCACTGGGAAGGTTTTGAAGCCGATGAAGAAACCTCTGCTGAGACCAGCTATATGTATTCTTATGGTTCTACCTCAATGATCAACGATCATGCGAGGGTATACAAAGGTGGTTCTTGGAAAGATCGCGCCTGGTACATGAATCCAGGTACTCGTCGGTTTCTCGATGAGCAGCAATCTACCTCCTACATTGGTTTCCGCTGTGCGATGGACCGTGTTGGTTCACCAGTAGGTCTGGGCGGAAGATAATTTTTCCCAAGCCATTAAACGATATTTCAACCCTGGGTTTATTTTTGACCCAGGGTTTTTTTATGCCTTTTTCTATGACTACTCCAGCGCTTTACCGTCTTTTCCGACAACACCCCAAGGTGAGTACCGATACTCGAAAAATTGTTCCTAATTCTATCTTCTTTGCTTTAAAAGGGGCCAATTTCAATGGCAATGCATTTGCACAGCAGGCCTTGGAAGCCGGTTGCGCCTACGCAGTGATCGACGAAGTGGAGTACCAGCAAAACGATCGTTGCATTTTGGTAGATGATGTTTTAACCAGCTTGCAGCAACTTGCTACCTATCACCGGCAACAATTTAAAATTCCGTTCATTGGCATTACCGGATCTAACGGAAAAACCACTACCAAAGAACTCATCTTGTCGGTGCTGCAAACCCAATATCGTACGGTGGCCACGGTGGGCAATTTCAACAACCACATCGGAGTTCCACTCACCTTGTTGTCTATTCCTGACGATTGCGAACTGGCGATTATAGAGATGGGAGCGAACCACCGGGAAGACATTGCTGAACTGTCGGAAATTGCGTTGCCGGATTATGGCATCATTACCAACATTGGAAAGGCTCACCTGGAGGGTTTTGGAGGCTTGGAAGGTGTAGAGTATGCCAAAAGTCGGCTTTACGAATTCATTCGTAAAACCAATGGCAAATTGTTTGTGAATGGCGACAACGCCCAACTCATGCGGCTGAGTGAAGGTATTGACCGCATTCTTTACGGCAGCAGGGAAGATCATTTTGTTCGGGCTTCTTTAACCAGCACCTTTCCATTTTTACACCTTTCTTGGGCCCATGAAACGGCTACTACCGATCCCATAGAAACTCAAATTATTGGGAGCTATAATTTCGAAAACATCCTGGTAGCCTTGTGTGTCGGGCGCTATTTTGGTGTATCCAGGGAAAATGTCATTCGCGGCATTTCCAACTACCGTAGCGACAACAATCGGTCACAACTCATAAAGCAAGGGAGCAACACCATCTTGTTGGATGCCTACAATGCTAATCCTACCAGCATGTCGGGTGCACTGCGCAATTTCAAAGCATGGGATACAGGCCAACCCAAGCTGGCGGTTTTGGGTGATATGTTCGAATTGGGAGAATACGCTGAAGTGGAGCATCAAAGTATCATAGACCTTGCTTCAGAGCTTGGTTTAGAACAGGTGGTATTGGTGGGCCAACATTTCGGGGGAAGTGCTCTTCCTGCTCACTTCCAACATTGCTCCACCACTGAAGAGGCGATGACGTACCTAAAGGACAAAAAAATAAGCGGACACGCCTTGTTGATCAAAGGATCAAGGGGTGTCCGCTTAGAACGTTTATTGGAAGTGCTACCGTCTTAATTGGTAAGCACGTGACGCGAAATCACAATCTTCTGCACTTCTGAAGTTCCTTCGTAAATCTGAGTGATCTTGGCATCGCGCATGAGGCGCTCCACGTGGTATTCTTTCACGTATCCGTATCCACCGTGCACCTGCACTGCTTCTGTGGAAGCTTCCATGGCTACTTTTGAAGCATAGAGTTTGGCCATTGCACTAAGATGTCCGTAAGGTTTCTTGTGATCTTTCAACCATGCAGCTTTCAAGCAAAGCAAGCGAGCGGCTTCAATTTCAGTAGCCATATCGGCCAGTTTGAATTGAATGGCTTGGTGCTTGTCGATGGTTTTACCGAACGCTTTGCGCTCTTTCGAGTACGCAGTAGAAAGTTCCAGAGATCCTGAAGCAATTCCCAAAGCTTGCGCAGCGATTCCGATACGGCCGCCTTCTAACGTTTTCATCGCGAATTTGAAACCAAATCCATCGTCACCTACACGGTTGGCTTTGGGCACTTTTACATCGTTGAAGAGCAAGGTGTGGGTATCAGAGGCTCGAATCCCCATTTTATTTTCTTTGGCTCCTACGATAAAACCGTCCATCCCTTTTTCAACTATGAGGCAATTGATCCCCCGGTGGCCTTTATCGGCATCGGTTTGGGCCATTACCAGGTAGGTAGAAGCGGAATTCCCGTTGGTGATCCAGTTTTTGGTGCCGTTGAGCAAATAATAATCGCCCATGTCTACGGCAGTAGTTTTTTGAGAGGTCGCATCAGAACCAGCTTCGGGCTCCGACAAACAAAAAGCTCCGATCTTTTCTCCTTTGGCCAGAGGCACCAGGAATTTTTGCTTTTGTTCTTCTGATCCGAATGTTTCCAAACCCCAACAAACGAGGGAGTTGTTGACGGACACTACTACTGAACTTGATGCATCTACTTTCGAAAGCTCTTCCATGGCCAACACGTAAGAGACGGTATCCATGCCACCTCCTCCGTATTCGGGAGAAACCATCATGCCCATGAAACCAAGTTCACCCAACTGACGGATTTCGTCTTTAGGAAAGGTCATGGTCTCATCTCTTTCAATCACACCGGGTTTCAATACATTTTGGGCAAAATCCCGTGCTGCGTCACGTACAGCAATTTGTTCTTCTGTAAGCTCGAAATTCATTTCCTAGGTCTTTGGTTAAGAGGCTAAATGAGGGCACAAATTTAGATTTTTTGTACGAAATTGCCCAAATGGAAAAAGGGCAATACCGGGTTTTGGGATTGATGTCCGGAACTTCTCTGGATGGCTTGGATTTGGCCTTGTGCTGGTTCAATAAAACCAACCAGGGATGGCAATACCGTATGGAAGCCACACAACACCTGCCCTACTCTGCCCATTGGGTGCAGCTTCTAAGTGAATTGCCCAATGCTTCCGGACCAGAAATTCAGCGCCTCAACGCAGCTTACGGTCGATTTTTGGGGCAGCACTCGAAAACATTTTTAAGTAAGCATCCCGGGAAAGTAGACTTTTTGGCTTCCCACGGCCACACCATTTTTCACCGCCCCGACCTTGATTTCACCTATCAACTTGGGTCGGGCGCCCACCTTTCCATTAGCAGTGGCTTTCCGGTAGTATCTGACTTTCGGACGGCAGATGTTGCCCTGGGTGGCCAAGGTGCTCCTTTGGTTCCTATTGGAGATCGGTTACTTTTTTCGGACTATGCCCAATGCCTCAACCTTGGAGGTTTTGCCAATGTTTCTTTTGAGCAAAAAGGAAATCGAGCGGCCTACGATATTGGTCCGGCCAATTTGGTACTCAACCACTGTGCACAACTGGTAGGGAAAGCTTATGACAAGGATGGTCAGTTGGCACAGAGCGGAGTGGTGATCCCGAAATTGCTCGCAACACTGAATGCACTCGATTACTACCAACAACCACCGCCGAAATCACTGGGGCGAGAGTGGATAGACCTGGAGGTGTTTCCTATTTTATAGCCCTTTGAAACGCAAGCCGTTAATCTGGCTCGCACCTGTTGCGAACACTTGGGCCAACAAATCGGAAAGGCTTTGACCAAAGGACCTGAGGGAAAAATCCTTGTTACCGGTGGTGGGGCGTACCATGGTTTCCTCATCGAGATCATTCGTCAACACTGCCCTTATCCCATAGAGTTACCCGATTCACAATTGATTGATTACAAAGAAGCGTTGATTTTTGCCTTTCTCGGAGTATTGCGGTGGCGAAAAGAAAACAACTGCCTTGCCTCTGCTACCGGTGCAAAAACCGACCATTCTTCAGGGGTTATTCACTTCCCAAAGTATTAACAAAAACAGGGTTAAAACTTTTGATGGGGGACATTTGGTCCTTCATCGGAATTCCTACTTTTACGCCAAATTTTTGCGGCTATGAAGGACCTTCTGGAGAAATACGAAAACAAACGCCCCGAAATCGTTTTCGAGTGGAAAGACGCTGAAACTGAGGCTGAAGGATGGGTAGTGATCAACTCGTTGCGCGGTGGTGCAGCGGGAGGTGGTACCCGGATGCGGAAAGGATTGGACAAACGTGAAGTTGAATCACTCGCGAAAACGATGGAAGTGAAATTTACCGTTTCTGGCCCTCCCATTGGTGGGGCCAAATCCGGGATCAACTTTGATCCTGCTGATCCCCGTAAGGGCGGCGTTTTAGAACGTTGGTACAAAGCGGTGATGCCCCTTTTGAAAAACTACTACGGCACGGGTGGCGACCTCAACGTGGATGAAGTGCATGAGGTAATTCCCATCACGGAAGCCCACGGCTTGTGGCATCCACAAGAAGGAGTGGTGAATGGCCACTATCAGCCGCGCGAGGGCCAAAAAATCATAAAAACCGGCAACCTGAGAACGGGTGTTTCCAAAGAGGTGGAAGATGCTGTCTACTCACCGGACCCCAGTCAAAAATTTGTGGTAGCCGACCTCATCACCGGTTATGGTGTAGCCGAATCGGTGCGCCATTTCTACAACATCTGGAACGGCCAACTGGAAGGCAAGCGGGTGATTGTACAAGGATGGGGCAACGTAGGTGCCGCGGGTGCATATTACCTGGCACAATCGGGTGCCAAAGTGGTAGGCATAATCGACCGTGTGGGTGGCTTATTGAACCCCGATGGTTTCTCTTTTGAAGAGATCAGAGACCTGTTTTTGGCGAAACAAGGCAATCAATTGGTGGCTGACAACCTGCTTTCTTTTGAGGAGGTCAATGAAAAGATTTGGAGTATTGGTGCAGAGGTTTTTATTCCTTGTGCCGCTTCACGACTGATTACCAAGGCACAAGTTGATGCCATGGCCGACAACGGACTGGAGGTGATTTCCTGCGGTGCCAATGTGCCCTTTGCCGATCCCGAAATTTTCTTTGGACCCATTGGCGAACACACCGATTCCATGGTGAGCCTCATTCCCGATTTCATTGCCAACTGCGGCATGGCCCGAGTTTTTGGATACCTCATGGGCGAAGATGTTGCGCTCACGGACGAGGCTATTTTTAGCGACACCTCTGAAACCATTCGCAAAGCACTTGAACTGACACATGCACAAAGTAGCGCCAAGACCAATGTGGCGAAAACAGCATTTGAAATTGCGCTCAATCAGTTGATTTAATTGGACGAGCTCGCTAAAATATTCGAAGATGATTTTCTCGGCAATCCGATAGAGGCGTATTGCTGGTTTTTTGGCCTCGTACTATTTGCGGTAATATTTCAGCGCTACCTCAGCAAGCTGCTGAGCAACTTCATCTTTATCATCTTACAGCGATTTTCGAAAGATGCTACCAAAGAGGAGTTTTTTAAACTGGTTCATGCTCCCTTAGCTTGGTTGATCGTTTCGATCATGATTTTTGCGGCCTCGCGCCATTTGGAGATACCTCCAGATTGGGGTTTGGCTCCGGTATCTGAGTTTGGTTTGCAATTGGTGGTTGCTCGCATCTACAAGCTCCTCCTGTTGATCATTTTTACCTGGTTAATTCTCCGGGTTACCGATTTCCTAGGCTTAGTGCTCATTCGACGGGCCGAAAAAACCAGCACCAAACAAGATGATCAATTGATCCCTTTCGGCATTGAAGCCGTAAAGGTGATCCTGTTGATTTTTTCCATTTTTCTGGCACTGGGATCTATTTTCATGATCAACATCGGTTCTTTAATTGCCGGTTTGGGAATTGGCGGCCTCGCCCTTGCGCTTGCCGCAAAGGAGAGCCTAGAAAATTTGTTGGGGTCTTTCACCATCTTTTTTGATAAGCCATTTGTGGTGGGCGACCTGGTGAAGGTAGGAGACGTTTTAGGGGTAGTAGAAAAGGTTGGCTTTCGAAGCACTCGGCTGCGGACCATGGAAAAAAGCTATTTGACAGTTCCCAATAAGCGGATGATCGATGCGGAGTTGGACAACCTCTCTCAGCGCACGTTTCGCCGGGTAAGTTTTACCCTCGGTGTGACTTATGACACCACTGCTGAACAGATCAAAGCCATTGTGAAAGATGCACAAGATTTGATCGACAACCACCCTAATACCAACCAGGATGGTAAGGTGCGCTTTATGGAATTTGGCGCCAGTTCACTCGACATTATGATCCTCTATTTCATCGATACGATGGATTGGGATGTATTCTTACAGGTAAAAGAAGAGATCAACTTTTCTATCATGGAGATTGTACAGCGCCATAAAAGCGACTTTGCATTTCCTTCTCAAACAATTTATCACCAACCCAACACCCCCTAACTACACGAAGTCATGTATACGCTGATGATCATTGTTTTTGTTCTGGGCTATTTAGCCATCGCCCTGGAGCATCCCATTAAGATCGATAAGGCGGCCTCGGCACTAATCACCGGAGTGCTCTGCTGGGCTATTTATATCCTTTTCTACGATTCCATTTTAGGGGTCAATCTCTCACAAACCATCAACGAATTGATTTCCGATGGCAACCTGATCAAGTGGTTGCAGGAAGATTTGATCAATTACAAGGAGCACATTTCTGAATCTAAAGTGGCTACCCTTGATGATGCCGCGGAAACCGGTGGTATCATCACCCACAGCATTACCCACAACTTACTGCATCACCTCAGCGAGATTGCCAGCATTTTGTTTTTCTTGCTTGGGGCCATGACCATTGTGGAGCTCATCGATGCGCACGAAGGCTTTGCGGTTATCACCGACCGCATCACGACCACCAACAAGGTGAAGTTGATGTGGATTTTGTGCATTCTTACCTTTTTCTTCTCTGCCGCCTTGGACAACCTTACTACGGCCATCGTGATGGCTGCCTTGATCAAAAAGCTTATTAAAGGCAAGGAAGACCTTTGGCTGTTTGCCGGGATGATCGTTATTTCTGCCAATGCAGGTGGAGCATGGTCGCCCATTGGGGACGTCACTACCATTATGCTTTGGATCGGTGGTCAGGTGACTGCTTCCAACATCGTGATCAAGGTGATTCTGCCAAGTTTAGTTTGTCTGATCGTACCGCTTCTTATTCTCACCTTCACCCTCAAGGGCAACATCACCAGCAAATTGGGAATGGTGGAAAAGGAGCACTTAATCAATCCTACTACAGCAACTGAACGCAACTTGGTTTTCTTTTTGGGTGTCGCCATGCTGCTCTTTGTACCGGTTTTTAAAACCGTAACCCACCTGCCACCCTTCATGGGGATTTTATTGGGTGTAGGTGTGATGTGGGTTACTACAGAACTGCTTCACCGCAACAAAAATCAGGAAGAAAAATCGGAACATACGGTGATTGGTGTATTGCAAAAAGTAGATACTCCGAGTGTGTTTTTCTTTCTCGGTATTTTGATTGCAGTAGCGGCACTCCAATCGGCGGGTCATCTGTTGCAATTGGCCACACTTTTGGACAATTCGATTGGCGACATTTACATCATCAACATCATTATCGGCCTTTTGAGCTCGATTGTTGACAACGTTCCGCTGGTGGCCGGTGCCATGGGCATGTACGACATGAATACCTACCCTCAAGACCACACTTTTTGGGAGTTTTTGGCCTATTGTGCAGGAACGGGTGGTAGTTGCCTCATCATCGGTTCTGCCGCGGGTGTAGCCATCATGGGCATTTTGAAAATCGACTTTATTTGGTATCTGAAACGCATTTCTCTGCTCGCTCTTTCGGGGTATTTGGCAGGGGCTGGCACCTACTATGTGATGGTGAAGTACCTCATGTAATATACTTTCAGAATCCTCTATTCGTTAATAACCACATAACCAGGACAGTATGATTCCTATTTTTTCCCAAATCAACATCGGTGCAGACTCGGTGAGCAACGCCTTGTCTGGCGATGGAAACGCGCCTGAGATGGAAACCCTATCCATCCTGGAACTGTTAGCCGCTGGCGGTTGGTACATCATGATTCCCTTGGCGGTACTTTCGGTCATTGCCGTTTATATTTTCATCGAGCGGTTCATGTCTATCCAAAAAGCGGAGAAGGAAGACCCTAACTTCATGAACCAAATCCGGGATTTCATTCACGAGGGAAAAATCGATTCTGCTTTGTCGCTGTGTGCCAGCAACAACACGCCATTTTCCCGAATGATTGAGAAAGGAGTTAAACGCATTGGCAAACCACTGGAAGACATTAGTACGGCAGTGGAAAATGTGGGACGTCTCGAAATTTACAAGCTTGAAAAAAGCATGTCTACCCTAGCTACCATTGCCGGAGCAGCACCTATGATTGGATTTCTCGGAACGGTTATCGGTATGATTGTGACCTTCCACAGCATGAAAGTGAGTGCCAACGTTGAAATCTCAGAACTATCGGGAGGTATCATGCAGGCCATGGTGACTACGGTAGCCGGGTTGGTGATCGGTATCATCGCCTATGTAGCTTACAACGTGCTGGTGGCCAAGGTGGAAAAAGTGGTCAACAAGATGGAAGCCACAACTATCGAATTCATGGATTTCCTTCAGGAACCCGCTTAATCCGTTACTGGCATGGCTATCAAAACCAGAAATAAGGTAAACATTGCCTTCAGCATGTCGTCTATGACAGACATCGTGTTTTTGCTGTTGATTTTCTTCATTGTGCTTTCGACCATGGTGATGCCTTATGGCACGACTGTGGATTTGCCCAATGGAGAAAACCGCACCACCGGAAAAGCAGATCTTGCGGTTACAATTAAATCAGACTTGCAATATGAGTTCAACGGGCAACCCATAAGTCGATCTGCCTTAGAAGGACTATTAATTGAAAAAGCAAAAGCGCAGACTGCCCCACAAGTTGTTTTATATGTGGATGAGGCAGTGCCTACAGGTGAAACTATTAGTTTTCTCGCTTTGGTTAAAAAGCATAAACTCGGTATCGTAATCGCCACCGAGGGCAACTAATTTCCCTGCATTTATGGAATAGGTCTACCCTTACCCCCTCTTTAACAAAACCTCCATTGCTATGAATATTTTCAATGATCCCGACAAGCGAAGCGGCCTTATTGGCACTACTACCTTTCACCTGGTTTTGTTAATTCTGTTTGCCTTGCCATGGTTGGGATTTAGCTACATGGTGCCTCCTCAGAAGAACATCATGTCCCTCACTTTGCAATACGGCACGAGCGAGAGCGGGTCAGGTGAAATGATGGAAGAACCCATCAGCAGCGAAGCAGCCCAACCGGTGACCGAAACCGCTGAGGCTGCTCCTGAAGAAATCATTACCGAAAATAATCCCGAGACGTTTAGTGTTCCAACCTCTGAAGCGCCCACACCTAATCCTGAACCTACACCCCAACCGGAGCCTAAGCCCGAGCCACAACCCGAACCCGAACCAGAGCGCCAGGTTGATCCAAAATTGGCGAAATTGCTACAAAACGCACCTACCAATGCTGGGAAGCCTGCAGATGGCCGGGGAGACGAGAAAAAACCGGGGCTGAAGGGTGATAAAAGAGGCACGAAGGAGGGTAATTCTATGACTGGTGGTGTTGGCCCAGGAGGTACTGGTATCGGTTCGAGTTTAGGCAACCGAAAAATGCTCAACGAAGTACATCCAGCTTATAACAGCCAACAGACCGGAGTTGTAGTGGTAGACATTATTGTTGATAAACGCGGTAAGGTAGTAAAGGCCACAGCAGGTGCAAAAGGCACCACTACTACCAGTTCGGAATTGTTGAAAGCTTCACGTGATGCCGCCTACAAAGCCACCTTCGATCCCAATCCACGAGTGCCTGAACAACGCGGCACCATCACCTACCGCTTCGAATTGAACTAATGACCTACGCGGAAACGCTGGACTACCTTTTTGGCCAGCTTCCCATGTACCAACGGGTGGGCAAAGCAGCCTATAAAGCTGATTTGGATGCCACAATCTCCCTTTGCCACTACTTGGGTAATCCTGAGCGAAAGTTTCGTTCGGTGCACGTTGCCGGTACAAACGGGAAAGGCTCTACCTCCCATTTTTTAGCTTCCATTTTGCAAGAAGCTGGCCTAAAAGTGGGCTTGTACACCTCTCCGCATCTAAAAGATTTTCGGGAACGCATTCGCATCAACGGTAAAATGATTCCTGAAGCAGTAGTCATTCGGTTTGTAGACGAACACCGCACTGCTTTTTCCGAGATGGGACTGTCTTTCTTTGAATGGACGGTTGGTTTGGCTTTTGACTTCTTTGCCCGCGAACAGGTCGATATTGGCGTACTCGAAACCGGCATGGGTGGTCGCCTGGACAGTACGAACGTAGTGCATCCCGAGCTGACCCTCATCACCAACATCGGGATGGATCATCAACAGTTTTTGGGAGACACCTTGGTAAAAATCGCCGGCGAAAAAGCGGGCATCGTCAAAGCTGGTGTACCGCTGGTTGTGAATGAAACTCAAGCCGAAGTACGTTCGGTTTTTGAAGCCAAAGCCAACGAAATGGGTAGTTCTATCGCTTTTGCCGATCAAGTAATCCCTGAAATCCCCTACCCGCTTGGATTGCAGGGCAACTACCAACACCACAATGCAAAAGGAGCCCTTTTGGCCGCTCGTCAGTTAGCCGATGCCGGTTGGCCCATTGAAGAACAGCACCTCGAATCAGGGTTGGCCAACGTAGTTTCTAACACTGGGTTGATGGGCCGCTGGCAAACCCTCGGTCAAGACCCACTGATTCTTGCCGATACTGCACACAACCGTGAAGGGTTGGCACAGGTCATTCCACAACTTTTAGCCCTACCTCACCAGCGGTTACATGTCGTTTTGGGCATGGTCAACGACAAGCTCGCGGATACTGTTTTGCCACTCTTTCCTACATCAGCCACCTACTATTTTTGTCAAGCAAAAATTCCTAGAGCAAAACCGGTAACAGCACTGCAACAACAAGGCGAAAAATACGGTTTGCACGGGGTGGGTTACCCTAGTGTTTCATCCGCATTATCGGCCGCTAAAGCCGCTGCAATGCCCTCTGACCTCATCTTCGTAGGTGGTAGCACCTTCACAGTAGCTGAGGTGGTATAATTTCCTAACCGCACTTTGGTCAGTTTTTCAAAACCCCTATATTTGCATCCCCGAAATCAATGGTGCATTTTGCACTTTCGGAAAAGTTCTTTGGGAAATTAGCTCAGTTGGTTCAGAGCACCTCGTTTACACCGAGGGGGTCGGGGGTTCGA
>ERZ1740068.302-NODE-302-length-27567-cov-13.910512_pt1 | contig 27567 bp, 27 predicted proteins | sample MGYA00581735_ERZ1740068 | MGnify/ENA primary metagenome ERZ1740068 (study PRJEB43018, sample SAMN04849740) | marine metagenome | isolation source: floating plastic debris | place: Pacific Ocean | collected 2008-08-30 | study: EMG produced TPA metagenomics...
CCCCCCCCCCCCCCCCCCCCCCCCCCCCCCCCCCCCCCCCCTCCCCCCCCTCCCGCCGCCCCCCCCCCCCTTAATCAATAGGATCCTCGTTGGGAACGTATGAGTTGGAAAACATCCATTCTCCGTAGAGGCCCAGCGTGTGCAAAGCTTTGTGGCTCCAGGTTTCCTTGTGCCACCATTCGATAAGCACAGACTCGTGCGCGAACAAGGCGCGACGCGCCCGCAAGCGCGAGTTCCATTCGGATCCTCCTCGGGGCTTAAAGTCGGAACGCATGCGCCGGGGTATTAAGTCGTGGGAAGCCACCGGGTATATCCAGTTGATCGGTTTTTCCGTCTGTATCCATTGACGAATTTTATCTTCGTGAACGAATTGGCGCAATAAAGGACTCGGCGTTTGAACCAGGTACACGTGGTTCCTGTCTGCTCCCTTGTACTCCTTCAAGATCCTGGTGGCGTGTGCGTCGAGGTGAACAGCAGTATGCTTGATCGACGCCATTTCGGTTGGAGGAGTGTTCGTAACCTCACCCCAAACACTGCGGCGTAACATAAATAAAAGTTTTCAAAATGGCTGCCGTTATCGCTCCCAGCACGTATTTTCCGTTGGGAACGGAAGGATACGATTTCGGCTCGGAAGAAGACGTTTTGCCCATCCTCACTCCTTCGTCTGACCAAAACTCTGCTCCCTCCTCGCCGGCCCCAGAACCACAACCCTCTCCGCGAAATGCACCGCCCACCAACACACCCTTACGGAAAGACAATCACACCCCGTTAGGTTTTCGCATGTTTTCGCGAGCGGTGCCGAATATGTACGTGTGCATGTTGACGATACTGGCCATGACCGCCTGGACCTTGTGGTGGTGGACAACCCATCGCACCCTGCCGCCGGACGAACAGGTCGACCGCACCATCGACTTTGCCCACGACACCCTCGTCGAAAAGAAGTCATAAAAAATATTTTGTGTTTGGTTTCAAAACTCTTTTCTGGCTTTTTGGAGCTTGAAGCTGGGACACCCACACCTCATACCCATTATGGGCAACCTTCCAATGCTCAAGACTACCCGAACCAGACAGAAGCGACGTATCCAAAAACTTAGCCTGCAAGGACGTTTGGTGCCACGTGAGCGGCTTTTTGGACGCCAAGGGAGTGAACCATCTCGCCGAAACCGATTTTCACCTTCAAAAAGTGTTGGCTCACGTTTACGCCGTTCCACCAATACCCCGCGGGGCTCCGCTTCACTTTTACTTGGACCCTGAGCTGTGTTGTCGACCGTGGCGCCAAGGCAACGGACGAGGTGTTTCCTCCTGGCTGCAACGTCCAATTCGCCTTTTACTGGCCTTGGTAGAGCACCAAATCGATTGGGAGCCTTCTCCCTGGCAAGACGAACGACGATTCATGTGCATTACGACGCTTCTCGACGAAACGTTTTTTATTCGCGTCACCAGGAACAACATTTTCCTGAGTTATCAGAGGCCCGGGCTTAGATGTTCTTCTGGCATAAGTGAAGATCTCCCTCTTCGTGATAGTGAAGTGCTTGGCTTCTTGGAGAACCACCTGAACCAGCTCGTCACTATCGGCGCTGCGGCCAAAAAGATTGCTGTCTCTGGGTGGTGCACACACGCGTGCCATATTCTCGACGGCTTGGTCAGCCGAGGATTGCTTACCCAAGAAGGCAAAGACTATGTTCTGCAATAATTACAATTCAAAAACTATTGGTATTCTCGCAACACGTCTTGCATGTTTTTCTGGTCAGGGTTGTGCGCAGCCGCGTGCAGAGCCGTCACGCCAAACTTGTTCTTGGCCTTTACGTCCGCTTTATACTCGATGAGCATGCGCACCGTTGGCTGACAGCTAAATCCGTACCGGGCCAGTACGTGTAAAGGCCGGGTTTGAGCCTGGTCTCCTACATTTACGTGGGCTTTCTCTTCCAAAAGCATCTCCACAACCGAAGTGTTCGTGTCTTCACAGGCCACATACAGAGCTGTTTTTCCCACCCGGGACCGGGCATTGATCGGCGCCTTGTGATCTAAAAGAAGTCTGACGACGCAGGTGTACGACGCGTAGTGCAACGGTGTTTGACCCGCGTGGTCTAAAGCGTTGGGGTCTGCTCGGCTTTTTAGCAGCATTTCCGCCAAGTGCCAACTTGAAATACCACTCGCGTGATGCAATGGAGTTCGCCCTTGAGAGTCCATGGCGTTTACGTGAGCGCGACACTCCAAGAGTTTTTGAAGAGAGTGTTGAAGTGGCAGGTTTTGCATTTCGAGCAACAACGACGATTGACCACGGTTGGGATCGGCCTTGGCGTCCAACAAGGCAATCGCCACGTTATGAAATCGGTACTTGACGGCTTGGTTCAAAGGGGTTTCGTTGCGATGGTTGACAGCATTCGTATCTGCCTTGTGCTCGATCAAGAGTTCTATGTGTGTGACGCGTTCTGACGCATGATTCGCCAACAAGTGCAAAGGTGAATTGCCCTCCGAATCCTGGAGGTTGGGATTCGCTCCTGCGGATAGCAGTTTGTGGGCCATGGAAAAGTTTTGTACGGCTTGAAACGCTTTGAGCAGCGGAGTTTCCCCGCGCGCGTTTTGGACGTCAACGTTCGCTTTGTGTTCTAACAGTTTGTGCATCTGAAACGGGACGAACATAGGGTGGCCAGCTCGTTGAGGAAGAAGGATGAGATGCAATGGGTAGTTGCCGTTTCGATCCGCCAGGTTAGGATCGGCTTTGGCCTGGAGCAAAAAGTTGGTAGCAGTACCCGTATCATTGCGCACGCACGCGTAGTGAAGTGCCGTCTTGCCTTGGTCATCGAACGCGTTTGGAGAAGCACCAAAATTCAAAAGGGTTTGCGCTACCATCCAGGCAGAGTTGCGAACCGCATAATGCAAGAGAGGTTTGTTTAAGCCGCAGTCGCTATGGACACCAACTCCATACTTGAGCAGCCTCTCCACGGCCCAGTTTCGGTTTTTCCAAACCGCGACCCCCAAGGGTGAATGGCCGCTGTAGTTTTTGGCGTTCACGCACGCTTTGTGCTTCAGTAAGAGGTCCAACAGTGGAAGAGCATTGGTTCCGGCACACACGCGATGCAAAGGAGGTAAAGCTCTGAAAATACGGGCGTTGGGATCGGCATTGGCTTGCAAGAGCGCTTCCGTGAAAAACACATGTCGAAAGCACACCGCGTGCAGCAACATCAAGTGCCCGTTCCAACTCGGAAAATGTATGTCCCGGTGACGTGTGGCCTTTTGCAGCATGTCGTAAAACACTGGTGCATTGTTGTAGCGGACAGCCCAGTACCATGCGGTGCGGCGTTCGTGATCCCACAAGTGAGATGCTGCTCCGTAGAATTGCAAAAGGCGCAAAATGTCCTGTTGTTTGTGTTGTACCGCGAGCATGAGACAGGTGGCGCCCTTCCGATTGCGGGTGTTGGGGTCGATGTTAGCTTGAAGCGCAATAAGAGCGTTTCCAAAGTTTCCGTCTGCGACGATTTCGTGCAACCACGTGTCGCACGTCGCGGGTGGAAGGTAATTCAGAATGAGCGACACCAAGCATGACTCGAACAAGCGGCAGTGTTGCAGCGCTTGAGTAACTTTTGTCTCAATTTTTTTTCTTTGGGACGTCATGGATGTGTGTCGCCACAGAAAAGTAACTCTAAAACTAATTCACTCTTTTTCCCAACATATTCGGTTTCGCACACAGACACAAAAAGGAAGCGAAAATGAGTTTAACCAGTGGTACTCGGGACTCCCAGCGTCTAGATTGTGCACACACACACACGCGACGAAAGGTATACTTCTTCGTAAGCTTTGTCTGAAGACCCGGAACCGTTTCGGCTACCCAACGCATGGTGTCTTAGAAGGGCGTCCGGCACACGCGCGAAAAGTAATTCAGGGTTATAAACTCTGACAGGAACGGACACGCGTCCACCCACCACTTGAGCAAAGGCAGGTGTTCTTCATAGCAAGTGGACCAAAACACAGGCACATCACCGCGCCGGCAGCATTGGGCAAATACGAGAAGAGCAATTTCAGTTTGTTAAGAAAAAAAAAATCCACTGAAAACACGGTTGCAAGTTTTTGTTTTGGAGGAGACAAAAGTCAAGTCACCAAGTGCAAATGAGTATGACGTGCTCGTATGGGTTTGGAACCAAACGGAGAAAAAGCAAAGTATCTCAGCTTCAAGCGTGCAACGACGTGTGGTATCACGTTAGTGGATTCTTGGACGCTGAGGGAGTACACCGTCTTGTTCAGACAAACGGTCGCCTGCGAAATCTTTTGCAACGCGTTTACACCGATCCTCCCATTCCGTTCGAAGCGCGCCTTTTCTGCTATTTAAGTTTTGATACCTGTGTTCGGCCCTGGCGATTCGGGAATGGCTGGGGTATTTACGCCTGGCTTCGGCGTCCTACGACACTTTGGCTAGCTTTGGTGGAACGCGAAACAAAATGCAATGCCGCCTCCCGGAAAAATTACCTTTGCTCCATGCACATCAGGCACGACGACGTAGAATTTCTCTTATGTATGACCGTAACGAGCTCGAATGGAATAATATCATCTTCGAATCGGAGTGTATTCGGACGGATACATACAGAATGGAGCCATGGATTCTGCCATGTGTCTGGGTATGACAAATATCTTGTGACCGCCCAAAGATTTTCAAGAGGGCTGTACGAGCTAAATCGCAAGGAAGCAAGGCGTGTTGCGGCCAAAAAAATTACGCTCAGCGGCTGGTGCGATAGCACACGCCATTTGCTTCTCCGTTTCGCTGACCGCGGACTTCTCACCCAAGAGGCAGGCACGTGTGATATTGGCGAACCATGCGGCATTTATCGACAATTACACGGTATCTGTGACGCGACATGTGCCATAACGCGTACCTTTGCCTTTGATGGATACCCAGCCAAGAAGGACGAAAATAAATTTATCTTGGAGTAGCCCAAAAACTTTGGAGTTTTTTTTTTTTTTTGGGTGTGGAGATTAGGTGGCGGGGTACATGTGCCACGAAACGTTGGCGGCCGAACGGTTGGTTACGACTTGTTGCTTCTTGGCTTGTTTCATGATGGCCTCCAGGTCGTGCAACCGGGCGACGTGAATGTCTACGGTTTTGGCTTGGGGAAAAAGTCGGCTTTGCGGCATGCCTTCCGCCCGGCCCATGTGACGCATGAGGGTTTGACAGCCCAGGCTCTTCTTTTGTTTCTTGTTGGCAGGCCCGCCGGAACGGCTTTCTTGGGGCCCACGGAGGCGCACTCGTTGGTTAAGCAAACGGGCGATCTCGCTCGGAGTGTATTCCGGAATGGAATCGGCCTTGAGTTCCTTGGTGATGCGATCCTTGGCGCGCTTATAAACTCGGGGGAGATTCTTTAGCTTTTTGATGATGGATTCGGTGTAGCACGATTTCACCTTGTTGGGGTCACGAAAGTGAAAGGCCCGGCTGTATTCGGCGGCGAAGGCCTCAAGAACGTGGGTCTTGGCGGCAGGGTAGCCTTTCTCGAACTGAGCACTAAATTTTTGCAAGTGGTTGAGATTGCCCCGGCTCGATTTGCGGTCTTCGCGTTCCTTGTCGATGTTTTCGAAAATGTGGGCGGCGAATCGTTTAGTCACGCCGCACTTGGGGCACGTCATGGTGTTGTGTTCCTTGTCGACCACGCGGTCCACGCCGCATCGCACACAAGTGTCTATCGAGTTGCCCTGGGTCCCGGTATGGTGGGCACCGGGCATCTTGGCGCCAAAGGCGAATTCGTACCGCTTTTTGTAAGCCCGCAAGGTCTGCCACTTTTTCTGACGGGCGTCGCTCATGGAGTGAAACACGTTGCGTTGGTTTCTGTTGGGCGGAGGCAACAAACGGTATTCCGTCGACATCCGCTTCTGCAGCCTCTTGGGGTCAACCTTGACGTTGAGAGATTTCTCTAGGCGTTTGATCTGTTGGCGCCATTGCTTCTGCTCGACCGTAAGTTCGCCGGCAGCCGTCTGCGACAACAAGCGCTCTAGTCTCTGCCGTTGGCGTCGCAACATCTTGGCTCGAAGAATGTTTTGGGGCCCTACGCACGTTTTGAGTTCCTCCCGGATGGATTTTAGCTTTTCTTGGGGGGATTCTTGGGGTTGAGGGGGAAGGGCAGGCGTGGACGAACGGGCTTTGGCGCGTTTGCCCTTGCCCGTTGTTCGCTTGCGCTTCATTCGGAACAGACAGTGGGTAAAGATAGATGTAAAGAGAAAAAAAATCAATGGTGCTTGGCTCTTTTCAGAGTGGCCGGTGGCGGCTGTGTGGACGTAGTAGGTCGCTTTCTTCTTCCTCTTTTTTTGCTTTTTCTGGCCCGACGTCGCGGAAGAGGCATGCGCAGGGGACAAAAAAAATGGCACAAGTAATTGGCTTTCTGAGCAAACGTACGGTGGCAACCGGGGCATTGCCAGGGGGGTGAGAGATTGGTCTCGGTACAAGTGAGGTGTGAAGACTCAATCGGAGTGGCTGCGCTGGGGTGCTTGGTCTCCGGACATGGCATGCGCTGGGCTTGTGTCGAATTGTTTTTTGTGGGACTGTTCATGCCAGCAAAGTATTCCCAACACAAAGGCCAACACATTCTGGCGAGTTGGGACAGTGTTGTGTGGCTGCGTACTTTTATCGAGCAAAGATTAGGTAAGAAAAAATATATATTTATCTTGAACGGTGGCGCGCGCATTCCGCATGTTTTGGTGTCTCGCTGTTTTGGGTGTGGCCTTGGGCTACACGGCGTGGGCCTGCCAGAAATGGCTTCACTTTCAACCCAAAGAGTACCGCATCATCTACTTGTACTCGTCCCGCGACAAGTGTCTGTACCCTTTGACGTGGCCGAGCACGTACGCGGAGCTGGTTACGTTGGTGGAAGAGCATTTGGGGCAAACCTTCCAGGACCGACGGCCCAAGTTGTTCTTCAAGGACGCGCACGGGATTCCGGTCTGCGTAGAGTCGCAATCTACTTTTGAGGGTCTGGTGCCTTTGCAAAGAAAGATGGAGCCTTTGTGCGTCTATTCCGTGGCGTTGGATCTTTGAGGCCAAAAAAATCCTTCCACGATTTGCGCCGCCAACTCTGCCGAGCCGGGCAGAAACTCGGTGGCGGAGTGTGAATACCAGCCACTGCTGTCGATTTCGTAGTTGCGGATGGGTCCCGCACGCGTTTTCCCACAAATCGTGTGGCTGAAAAAATCGTTCTTGTTTTGGAGTTGGTGCACTTCCACGGGCCACTTACTGCGGCCCAGGTCTTCGCGCCCCAAGAAGTGAAAGGGCGTCGCCAGGGTAATGATGCCGCGGAACACCGACACGCCTTTCTCTCTCCAAAACTTGGCGTACAGCAGCATGGCGTACAAGCCCCCCATGCTCATGCCCATGCCCACGATGGGAGCCCGAAAGGACAGGGCAAACGTAATGGCCTCCATGATGTTGTGGTAGCGCGCGCTGTGTTCAAAACGGTCGGTAATGACGATGTCCTGCGCCACGTACGCCGCCCACCGGTCGAGTTCTTCGTCGTCGGTGGGGAAACAAGACGTGTCGGGCTCATTTTGTTCGGCGTCCCACATGAGAGGAATGACGATCGCCACGTGTTCGGGCCGTTTCAGCCGAGACAAGAGGCGGTGAGAAAAATACAAAGACGGCTGCATGGTCAGCATGCCCGTTTCCCCGAACCCCGGCACGTAAAACACGACCTTTTCCACCTTCTTGTTTCCTTTGGGGGTAATGGCCACGAAAGAGTTGTTTTTGGAAGAAAACACGGACGAAAACCAGAACCACGAGAACAAGCGGTTGGATTGTTGCAGCCAACGCAGGGCCAAGCTCATGCTTTATTTACTTGGCATATTTTCTTTTACCCCGCGACGGTTTTCTCGACTTTTGGCTCTTGCTTCGTCTGCGAGGATTTGAGGGCGGAGTCGGCGGGGTCGGCGGTTCTGGGATTTTCTTGGCCTTGGGCTTGGCCTTGGGCTGGGACTGGTGGATTTTCATGGTATGCGTCGGTCGGCCGTAAAAATTCGAGCCCAGCATTTGGTGGAGGGTACTTTCCACCATGTTTTTTCCTTTTTTCATCGTCCGCGAAGCCGTTTCCTGAGCGTTTTTCACGCCTCGCCACACGGCCGGATGGGGTTGCATCAACCCCTTGTAGTCTTGTTGTTCCCAACACCTTTTCACGTGCTGCTGACATTCCTTCCAGATTTTTGTCGCATCCTCCATGTGTTTGTTTATTCTAAAAAATTACAAACTTTCACCCCACCCACCACGCCATCCTCGTGCAGCACACAAAAGAGATTTGTCACGGGTGAGCGTGTGGAAACTGGCTGTGTTTGGAGTGTGGTCGGAGGAGTTGAGTGTTGTTTAAAAAAAAAAAAACACACCAAACCTGACGTCATGTATCCTCCTGCTCGTGCAGAAGAGAACGGCTATTTTCGATACGACATGGACTGGCCTCCGTTGTGTGTGGCACCTCAGGACGGGATGCTCCACACAGCGGCGGCGGTGTCGACCCCACCGTCTCACTTGAGTTGGGACACCGTGCACGATTTTTTGAGGGAATCGTGGACGCAGGGGCTCAAGCACCAAGACGCCGTGCTCCGCACGGGACTTCACGCGGGAGAAGCCGCGATGCTGTACTTAAGACGGTGCGGCAAGCCACCGTCTTTGCCGCCAGTAGGGCCAACAGCCGAAAGCGCGCGAGTGCAACAAGACTTGGTGCAAGCTCTGAACACCAGGCTCAACATCCGGTGTGAAGGGTCCCACGTGTTGTCGTCCTTGTTTCGGCACCATTTTTCTCCGACGGTGACGAGCCCCCCGCTGTCCCGCCGCAAGCTGGAAAAGGCGTTTCGAAAATTTTTGTCCGAAAGCCAAAAAAAAACCAAGAAAAATATTGGCCAAGTCAGGCAGCTGCTGCAAGACTTGCAAACTCGGTACACATTCGTCCAGGCTTCTTGAGCTTTTGGTTTCCCCGCCTCCACCTCGTACCCTTTATTATGGCGGCCGAACAGGCCGGGGAGAGTTATGATGTCGAGGCGACGGCCGACATGCGGTCGGAACGCAACCTGTGGAACCACTACAAAGCCCTCGTGCGTCCGAGCCTTCGCGACTCGAAACGTTTTTATTCGTTTCGATTTGTGTGCGATCGGAAATTCATGGTGTACAAGAACAACCGCACGCGACGCAAGCCGGACCCCAACGTGCGTTGCTTGTTGACCTCCTTTGTGGGGGGGTCCGTGTTCATGCCCCAGTCGGCTCAAGAGGATTTTTTGCGCCACTTGGCCTTCGACATCAGCCAAAAAAACAACCCCACGTACTGGAACCAGATCGCCTACCTGGACCCCGGATGGGGCTGTCGCCTCATGGCCGACGTGGATTGCACCCGGGTGCTGGCCAAGGGTGAGATTTGGAGCATGGCCCGCATATTTTCCAGGACCCTGGAGGAGTATTACACCGATTTCGCTCAGAACCCCATTCCGGTGTACATCGCCACGTGCGGCCCCCGGCTGAAAAAGGGCCAACTGTCTACGGGGCTGCACCTCTTGGCGCACGTTCGCGTCACCTACGTGCAAGCCCGGCAGATCCTGTTTGCCTTTAACCTCGCTTTGCAGCGGGCCCGCCACGTCAACATGGTCGGGGTCGAGGTGGACGGCGCCATTTACAAAGAGAAGCAAAACTCGTGCTCGACCCGCATGATCTACAGCCACAAGAAGGAAAAATGCCCCTTGTGCCAGGGCGACGACAGCTACTCCATGTCGTGCCAGATGTGCCGTCAGGGGGTCGAGGGAAAGGCCGTATCCAAGCACACTTACGTGCCGTTCGCGTGTGTGCGCCAGCGGGACTACACGGCCGACAAGAAGTTTTACGAACAACACAACCAGACGTGGCTCCAGCGCGTGGGGAACTATTCCTTGTGGAGCCTCGACAGCGACGTTCGCACCACCTACCACAAGCCGAGCTCCCATTCGGCGTACACCGTAGACGAGGCTAAACCCGAACTGGACGAAAAGGGCAAGCCCAAGCCTTGCGCGAAAGCGGCGCTCCGCAAGAAACACCACTGGAAGAACGGCAGGGACCTGGACCCTTCGCACGAGGCGTACCAGTTTTTGGAGGAATTCTTTGAAAACGTGGATATCGGGGGCAAGAAAATATACGAGAAGCTGCAGGTGGAACGGATTTTTAGCAACGATAAGCAGAACAAGTACATCGTCAACGTCACGGGCCACGGCATGCACTGGTGTCCGTACAAAGGCGGTGAGCACGGATCCAACCGCATCTATTTCAAGATCTTCAAGTCTACGCGTCAGAGGGACGAAGCCAAGATGACGGTAGAATGTTTTTCGAAGAAAGGTTGCGATAAGAAGAAAAGGGTCGAGTTCAAGCTGCCGTTCTTCGTCACCAAGGCCTTGTTCACCTTCAAGTACGAACACCCTCCTCCCTTGCCCACCGTACGCAAGCGCACGCGCCAGAGCAATAGCTCTCAAGGCGCCAACAAGCGACACAAGCGCACTGGCAACACTCTTATCGGTAACGGCGTCGTGTACGGGGAAGACAAGGAGAGCAACCTTACCCGCCTTCGGGCCTTTTACAAAAACGCCTCAAGGTCTTGAACTCGATTTTTTTTTTTGTTTTTGTTTTTCTCCTCATTCCCAGGAGTTGGTGGGGAAAAAAAATAATTCCCGGATCAAAAACTTTGTATTGTCTTGAGGAAAACATAATCCGAAAAGGTGTTCCTTCTGCCTGTGGGAAAAAAAAAATGAAACGTTCTAGCGATATGTTGTATTCACCAGCCCCCGCCGATTGGGGCTTGAAAGCGCCTTTGGTGTCTGACGTGGAGCTTGAGGATGGCGGCCATGACGAAGAAGAGTGGATGATGAGTCCTCCGGTACGCAAAAAGCAAAAAAGACGTGGACCCGTGGGCACGACCTACCGCGAGTACGCCACGTTCCCCGACCTCCTCAGCGAAGCGAAAGCCGTGGGTGCGTTGGACATTCGCATGTGTCGGAACTTTCAGCAAACGTGTGAGCGAGCGGAGCAGAAGCTGGCGGCCGTCATGAACGGCACGCAAGGTTTTGGGTACCCGGTGGTGATCCCGTCCTTCCAAGCTCGCTACCCAGCGTACAAGCTGACAGCCACCTTGCCCAACTTGGTGTTTATGCACGCCTTGTTCCGGAGCGACGTGTGCGACACCCATCAAGGCACGGTGTCGGTGTTCCCTTGTACGGTGCACACCTCACGGACGGACTACGAAACACGGCAGAACGGGTTCCCCGTGCTGGCCATCCACCGAGGACACTTTCGCCAGTTGTTGTGGCGCATGTTTTCCAGGACACGGTACCTGATCGACAAGCGCACCCTCGGGCGACACCTCAAGAGCGTGCTGTGTTCCTACGACGAAAACGAGGACGGCCCTTTGATTACGTTTTCGGGGTTTGAGCCGTACAGCAACAAAACCGACAAGAAGTACGGCACGTTCATGTTGCTGCCGGCCCACTGGGTGGACGTGATGAAGCATTTTTTCGTGATCGCCGAACAGCAAGGCCCGACGGAAGGCCACATTCAACCGCCCACGTACGAATTGCGCAGTTTTTACGAAGTGTGTAGGAGAACGTACGCACGGCCCCCGGTGGAAGGGCGGTACCAGTCGGAGCTAGACAGGCAGCTAGACACGTTTGCCCAGAAATTTGTAGAAGAATACAGTGTCATGGTGTTGGGCGACGAACGAAGGGCCGACGTGAGCCTGATTAAGAACGCGAGAGCCAAGAACGTACACAGCATGGCGCGCTGCCGAGCGTTCAACAACCGCATCCGCTTTGGCCGCGGAGGCCCCGTCTACAAGCTCTTGCCCAACTCCAGCCGTCCGGTCTACAACGAATACTCCCTGGGCTACGGAGTCGAGTGTTGGGACCTAACGCTATCGTTTTTCAATTCCATGTACAGCTTCTTTACAGATTACTTGCTGCCGTGCGACCACCACATGGAGGGTCTGCTCCACGTGAACCGGTTTCCCGTACGCACTCGGGAGCAATGCCGCAAATCCGGCATACGGAAGAGCCTCGACGAGATCCAGAACCGCCGGGGCAACGTATCGCCACAAACGCGTAGGCGCAAATACTTGCTGAAAAACAAGTACGGAGCCAACATCTTGACCGACTTTTGGGGCAAAGACAATGTCGCTCGTACGTATCGCCGGTTGCCGTCTCACCCTCCGCCTGCTGCCCGAAATTTCATGGCCCAATAAACCAAAAACCAAAAAAAAAACTTATTCTTACACTTATCTTGGGACCTTACTCGGTAACGTCGTTGCTGACGATGGACTGCAAGGACTCGGCGTTGGACAAGAGCGTAAACACGGGCTCGACCAGCTTGTGCTCTACCTCGAGGCGCATGCGCAGCCGGTCGGCTTCGTCCAAGCCGGCTATCTCCGACTCGGACATGTGCGAGATTTTTTGGTCAATGACGGTGGAGGCGACCGAACGCGCCACGAACCCGGTCACCCTAAACACAAAACAGTTGACGTCGGTAATGACAAAAGACCCGGGAGACGACTTGCTTTCCTCGACGGCGTGCTTGATCAGACCGTCTTCCGCGCTGACGTCGATCATCAAAACGTTCTGCGTAAAGTACGACCGAAACGGTTGTTCGAGGTCGTTGACGATGGTGATCTTGAGTTTCTGGGCTTTCTTGTGGAGGTCACCTGGGTCTGCGGTCTTGACCTCCTCGTACTGCTGAAACTGGTACACAGCGTCCTTGTTTTCCTCCTCGATTTCTCTCTGCGTGTGGGTGAGCACGCGGTCGACGCCCGCCCGGTTGGCGCGGGTAAACGTGCTGTTGATGTCTTGCAACAGGTCCCAGATGTTTTCGCCGCGAAACTCCAAGTTCTGAAATATGCTCTCCAAGTCAAAAAGCAAATCGCTTTCCTGGATCTTGTTTTGCAGCATGTCCTCTAGCACGCACTTGAGCTGGTTGTAGGGCAGGCGGTACAAGTCCTTGAGAAACGGGTGGTCTCGGTCCAAGCCCGTGCGGGCGTGACTCACGATGGGGAAGGTGTTGTTGGGGTTGGCGACGTTTTGGTCAAACTCGCGCATCAAGGTGTCGACGTAGTCGCACTCCAGCCTGCCGTACACGTGGTACAGCATGGGGTTGCTCTCCACGTCCCGGTAAAAGGTGGTGATGTCGTGAATGGCGTGCTCCGTAGAGATCAACACTCCGTATTCTCTAAACATGTGAAAGGCGCTGCTGTCGGCTTTGGTCTTGCGAAGGTAGAGACGGAAGCGGGCCTGGGCTTCGACGGGCCAGTTGGGCACGTGAAACGTGTTGTCGACCAAAGGCACGGGCTCTACGTCGGGATGCACGTACTGCAAGTCGCCCGAAAACAAGGCCTGTTCGGACTTGTGGAGGATCGTCGTCATGATGTGCTTGCGTGGATCGCCAAAGATGTCCCGCAGAGAAAAATACTTGTGGATGTTGCTCATGCGCTCAAAGTCGGGCACGCGGATGGTCGGCAGCAGCTCCAGACGCACGTGCACCCCCGACTCGGGCTCCGGTATTTCGCACGCCAGCCGGTCTTCGGGCTCCACCGGCCGCTCCTCGACTTCCACCGTAAATACGTCTTGCGGCGTTATAGACACCTTGGAGAACTTGCCGTGACAGACGGACGAAAAATACACCGTGCCGATGCGGGTAATGTCCTTGGCGCCTCGGGAAAAGAACCCACGCACCACTCCGTCCGCCGTGTAGCCCCCCACCCGCCCCAGCTTCGTCTTCATCTCGTCCAGCGTCATGCCCGTGGCGTGGTCCCACACCTCAAACACACGGGTTCCGTAATGAAAACGCACAAAAATGTAAATGTCGCCTGTGTCCCCCCGACGGGTGTAGGCGTCGTCGGCGTTGGTGATCAGCTCGGGCGCCGCGTCCAGCACGCCCTTGACCGCCTTGACGTACCGGTACATACGAGCGTCGTACTGCAAAGGCATGGAACTCATCTCTCCTCAATTTTTATTTTTATCCACCCGACAAAAAATCATGGGACATCAACACCCTACATCCCTTAGAAAGGGGGCATCTCTTTATCATGCTGGCGGCTGGTGTCCAAAGGCGGTTTCTCCTCCGACGGTCATGAGGAGGAAGCCGCATTCTGTTTGATGATGTTGGTGGAGGTGCGAAATGGTGTCGTTTCCCGTCGCCAAGAAACACCCTTGGGGTCCGGGAGAATGAACAAAGAGAAATAGGGCCTGGGCCGGGCTCAGCTGAATTTGTTGGCGGAGGCTGCCCAGGAGTCCGGCAATGGTTTCGTCAGGCCCCACCAGCAGTCGGTTTTTGGTGAGGGGAGGGATTTGTCGGGACAGTCCAGGTTGGTTCTCGATGACCACAGGAATTCGGTAGGGGTGTTTCTTCTTCAGGGCCAAGTACTTCCTTTCGCGCTCGGGGCGTGGAATCTTCATAAACGTGCCTGAGACCCACATTGTGTGTATTTCTTTCTTCTGGGAAGGGAATGGGGGACTTGGCAGCGATCCGTTTTCGCAGGGGTAGTGGTCCAAAAATATTTCCTCAAAAAAAAAAAGGTGCCATGGTTTTCGTGTTTCTCGACAATTCCAACTTTTTGTACGGTCTGCATCGGCACCGAAAAGTGTCGCCTTTGTGTGTGGACGTGCCTTTCTTGAAACGGTTGTGGACCGGGGAAGAAGCCATGGTGAGGGGTTGGGTAGTCGGTTCGGGCATGGACTCCCCTCGGCGGGATCAGCAGTACTGGCACCGTTGGAAAGCACAAGGTTTTACGTTGTTGGTCAGCGAAAAAAAACAAAAAGAAGTGTTTGTGGACGACGCGTTGCACGCCCAGATGTTATACACCATCTTGACGGAAACCCCACAGACCATGGTGTTGGTGTCGGGCGACGGGAACACCAACCAAGGACGGACCTCGTTTCCCTTGTGTGTCCGTTTGGCCTTGCAACGAGAATGGCACGTGGTCGTCTGGGCGTGGCGGGAAGGCGCCCACTTGTCTTGGACCGAACTGGCCCGGCTCTCGGCACCGCGTTTTCGTGTGCGGTACTTGAACGACTACGTGTCGCGGTTTGTTCGCATCGAGTTGTTTATAAATTTTCTTCATCCACACGTGGTCACCGAGGAGGACAGACTCCGAAAGGTGTGTCTGCAAGCCCAGCACTACGCCCACAGCGTGGTATACCCCCCTTTACACCGTCAATAAGTACAATACATAGGCTTTCATCTTTTATTTTATTTTTTAATGTCGTGCCTTTTTAAAACTGAAAATGTACCATATCGGTTACGTTCTTCTGGGACCACTCGCTGGCGTCAAAGCTTTCCTCGCGCCAGCCTTTGCGTTTTTTCTGACCCTGCATAGGATACAGGCTGACACATTCGAGGGTGCGGCGACTGCCGCCGCTGCGCGTCGACGGCACGTAGTACCGACCCACGTACTCCTGGAGCGCGTAGCGCGTCACGTCGTCTTCTCCCCGAGCTCTGCGGTCTTGGCTCGCCCTGTCCAGCAGGGAAGCGTATTGCAAGGCCTCCAGCCTTCCCCGGCTGTCTGTTCCGCTCAAGGCCAAGGCCTTCTTGTCCCACTTGGGCATCCACCCACGGCACTCCACCTTGACCGACCCCCATCGAAACCGCGTGTGGCGTTCGCCGTACATGGTGCGCTGCAGCACCTCTAAGGACGAGCCGGAGCCGCACCGGGCTTCGTATCCGGCTGAAGCGGCGGACACACGCAAGGCCCAAGAAATCCAGGCGGTAAGCTTGTCGGTCGGCCTTGAAGCTCCTGTCCACCAGGCTTGTGCGGCTCTTTTTTTGTCGGCGTCACCCGGATGCCGCAACCAATCGGACCAGGCCGGGGAAGAAGCACTCTCGGGGCCAAAGCGCAAAAAATTGGTTTGCACCAGGCGAACGGTCTTGCGCACGTTGCCGTCTCCCGGGTCCCATCGCGCTTGATAGGCTTCCCACGTAGCTTGGTTTGGAGTGTTGATGAGGAACTTGATCCGTCGAAACACGTTTTCGTGCTTCTGGTCGCACACGCGCACTACCGAGCCGGCCGACGAGTTCTTCTTGTCTTCTCCAGAGCCCCAGAATTCGAGGGACGACATCACCGACCGCACGTTGCCGTCGTACGCGCTCAAAACGTCCCGAGAAAAAGCTGACCGGGCCTCGGGGGAGAAGCGCAGCAATTGGCCCGCGAGCATGAGAACGTCTCCGACGCTCATAGACTTGACCTCAACCTTTATCGGCCGCAGTTTCGAGAGTCTGAGCGTGTTGGCCTGGTAGTACTCTTTGCACATGATGAGCACGGGGTTGTGGTTCACCAAAAAATTCGACGAGACCACCGGCGTCTGGGTTCTCGCCCCACGCGACTTGGACTTGGCGGCCTTTTTCGGCGGACGGGACGACCTGAGGTCGGGACGTACCGTCTTGATCAAGGTGGTGAGGTTTGCCGTGGACCAGCTCTCCAGGCTGCTGATCAGGATGACACACCGGCGAGACGCGCGCAAAGACTCTTGGAGAGTCATTTGCCAGGACTTCGAAGCCAGCGGGTTTACCTCCACCACCTGGAGGGTTTCGTTGCGGTGTTTCAAGGCACGTCGAAACACAAAATCTTTCCCCGTTCCGGCCGTGCCGTACAAAATGCACACGCGGGAAGGAGACGAAGACGACGACGACGAGCCTTGGGCGCGAAAACATCCGTCCAGCCAATCTTTCACCCGCTCGGTCTCCTTTGGGTGGGCGTTAAACTCCATATCCCTGGCCTTTTGGCACCAGAACAAGGATGGGTCCTGGGGGGGCACCGGAGGGGCAGATATTTGGGCTAAAGGTCGTGACTTGGATTCGCCTTGCCGGGTGAACCGTACGGTGGCCCGTCCCCCGACAGCGACCCCGGATGCCGTGGCTCCAGAAGAAGAGGAAGAGGCAGCAAACGATAACTTGCGCTGTTGCTTTTGTTTCGCCACCGGTTTTGAAGGAGCCTGGGCCTTTTTCTTCTTCGTCTTCTTCGTCTGCCCGATTTTCGCGCTGCGCTTCCTGGAAGGGGCACGAACCGACGGCGTTTTTTTGCGCTTCCGAGTTCGCGCGACCGGGACGAGCTGGCTTCTGAGGGCTTCTTCAAACCGGTGGACAGGAATGACGTTCACGGACTTGGACGGTTCGGACGAAGTCACCGCTGCTGCTGTGGAAGAGTCCGTCGCGGCTTCGGTTTGGCTTCTCAGTCCGTCTTGAAACTGGTCGGCGGTAAAACAGACGGTTTTGGTTTGTTTTTTCCTCGGTTTTCGCGGCATTGTTGTTCAGGTTGTTATTGTGGTGGGGCGTCTTGGGTTTGAAGGTCTGCGTCAGAAATTCTCACCAATTTGTTTTTTTCCCAGCGCAGCCGAATCTTCACCAAAGAAAATCTGTGCAAACACGCGGATTTGGGTTTGAGGTGGTCCTTGTTGGCCAGGACACCGTGATGATCCATCAAATAAAAGTGCCCGTCGTTCTGGACCGCCGCCAAGAAATACAGGCGCAGCAGCCAACCCGTTTGTTTGCATTGCATGACCACCTCCCCCATGCCTTGGGCGTTGAGGTGCGGTCGACGAATGTGAAACCCGCCTCCCAAACGCTGACACGTTTGGTGCACCAGCTCGTGTGTCCACGAACGGCGATCGAACGGGGGCTCGGCGCCCAAAATGACGCCCGGCCACGCTTGGCAAAGCTTGACGCCTCGACACTTGCCGCTCGTGAGCGGGATTTGGCTGTGCCAAATGTAAGAGTAACGCAGTATTTCGCTCTTGGGGAACGCCGTCACGTAGCTCATGAGCACGCGGAACATCTTGGCCTCATGTTCAGACACCATGGCGTGCTTCGTTTCTCTTGATGTGTTTATTTTATCTGGGCTGAACCCTGGCGCGAAGAATTTCGATGCGCTTTCGGTCGTACGCTGCGACAAACTCGATCTTGTTCAGGGGTTGCGCGTTGTTCAGACTGTACAAGACAGAAATGAAAAACTCAAAGCGAGCTATTTGTGTGGGAGGAGCACCGACGGGCAAACACAAGGTCAGGGTAACGGCCCGGGTGTCGGCGTGAAAGTTGAGCACGGCGTCCGGCACCCCCTTGGTGCCTTGGATGCGTCCTTGTTCCAAAAGCTTCAGAGGCGCAAACACGTCGCTCGTGCCCCGAAAGCGGACGAGCAAAGGAGGAAACACGGAACAGTTTTGGGACCAGTCGGGGGACGACCAAACTTTTTGGCCCACGCGAGTGCCGGCGGCCAGATCTTGGCGCGCCGAACGGGCCTCGTGGTACATGTTCTGAAAAATCTGCTGGTGCATCGGGCGCCGCTCGCGTGTGTTCCACAACACTCGGCCGGTGTCCGCTGCCCGTCGCAAGGGCGTTTGCGTGTGCAACCCCACGGTCTGGAGTTGGGCGGACGGTGTGTGCAGCTTGTGGTCTGAGCGGTTGGCGTGGGAACGCAGGGTGTGCAAGGCCGGATACGCCACGCTAGACCTTGGGAACGGCTGCATGCTATATTTATTAGGCGGCCGGCAACCCGTCATTTCTTTGGCTCGGTTTCCACCACGACGATGTACGACAAGAGATAGAAAAACCAGCCGAACCCAAAGAGCTGGAAAAAGGAAATAAACCAACGCCCCGCTGCCGTGTTGGGCGCCACGTCTCCGAACCCACTCAAACAACTCGCCGACATAGCCAAGTAGAACGCGTCGGTCACGCCGTAGCCTTCAAGTCCCATGATGACGCCGGCTGCCACAAAATTAATGGCCAAAAACACGACAAACACCGCCGTCACGTGCCACCAAAAGCTTTTTTCCCGCCATCGCGGTGTGCGATGAGGCGGCTTGGGCTTCGTCTTCATTTTCTATTTATTTTGGCCCTTGGCTTTTATAAACTGTTGAACGTTCTCGGGCCCGGTGGCCGGAGAGGTTGAGGGGAAAGGGCCCGGCGGAACACCAGCACCGCACCCACGCCGGCGACCAACACCAGCAAAGCACCAAAGACGATCAGCAGCCAGCCCCAAAAAGGGATGGCGGCCGTCGGGGACGAGGACTCGGCGGTCGGGGTAGAAGGGGTCGAGGTCGGAGTCACGCTCGGGGTAGCGACACTGCGTTCCCGGTTGCCACAATACAAGGTAGAGCCCCCCGACACAACAATGGCGGTGCCCAACAGGCGAATTTGTTGCTCACACAGGGTTTCGGTGCAGCGCTGGTCTCGCATGTAGGAAAAAGGATACCCTTCTTCCGCGCACTTTTTGCCCAAGCAGCGCACGGGCACAATTTCTCCAAAGTTGGCTGGGTCGGAAGACTGACAGGCTTGGTTCAACTGCGCCGGATCGGCGTCGACCAACCCCGACTCGCAGTAGACGTCCCGAAAGCAGTTTTGTTCGGTGAGACACACGCATCGGGCACACTCCTTTGGCAGAGGCGCTGGAGAAGCCGAGTTGGGGGTGCAGGTGGCCTGGGCGGCGGCTGTTCCGTTGGCGTCTCGACACGACGAGCAGTAGGCTTGCATGAATGCGTCGCACTCCGAGCTGCCCATCTGCCACGACGTGAGGTGACGGGACCCCAGCACCCCGATCGTCAGGTTGTTGCACATCTTGTACTTCCACCCGGAAAAGCCGGACAAAGAAGGCGTGTCCGCGGGCGGGTACACCTTGATAAAGACGACATTGTTTAACAACGCGCCGGTCGTGGCCGAGGTGCAGCTAAAGGGAATTTGGAGCGCGTTAGACACTAGCGTGGGCAGAGACGGAGTGGACTGGGCGACGGAGAGCTGGTCACTGGGACACGGAAACGTTACGGACTGCCCGTTGTTGGAGCTGAAGAATGTGACCGTCCAGCCGGGAGGCAAGAAGAAGGACCCGAACGCGACGCCGGCCGGGTTGTTGATGCTTTCTCCCGCCGTGGGTTCGTCTTCCCACGGGGGCCAGAACAGTCCGCTGCAGTTGACGCCGGAGAACATGACCGGGTGAGGTCTCGAACCAGGCACTCCGCTGGCCGTGCTGGGTGTAGGCGTCGGGTTGGCACTCAAGAAGTCGGCGTAGTTGTTGAGCACAGAGACACAGTTGTCCGCCATCTCAAAGGTTTTTCTTTTTTTTTTTGTTTTAAAAGTTAACGATCCTCGAAGAAATCCTAACCAACTCGATTCCGTTGCGATTCAGAGGTGATTGGGCTGTCTGGGGAAATCGAAGCGTCTTCGATGTGAACCCCAGCGAAAGACGAGCTGGTGGCCGTACTGAACGTCTGCACTGTTTCAAAACCATGCAAGTGCAATCACGATTAAGCCAACCCTCATGGGACGACCTCGTTCTGGAAATGCTTCGCGCCGTGGCGTTTATTCAAGTAAACGACGGCGAGCTGGACGACGCGGGGTGCCTGTGCCGCTGCACAACCTGTTTCGGGGCACCCGCAAAGACCGGGCCGACGGAGTGAAACGAGCCAAGATGGAAGCCCAGCGGACCCTTTTCGGCTCTCGTTGCGTGTATTGCCCCACCCACCGGGACGTGACCGTCCAGGCCCAGCGCATCGTGGAGGAGGCTCAGAAAGAACACGGCGAACACAAGACTACTAGTACGGTGGTGCTCATACAAACGTGTCCGGGCGGACAGTTTTTGCTGGATTTCGTCGAGTACGTCCGGAGACGAGGGCTTTCCCTGATTTTGTTTGTCTACTCGGGCAGCTTCAACTGCAGAACCGAGGAAGTCGACCACGCGAACCAACCGGAAATCAGCTTGGGAGGAAGCCTAAATTTGTTGGGCTCCAACCCCTTGTACCGAAAATGGCTCCGCCTCGTAGACGTCAGCGGAATCGGATTTTTAGGCGCACGACTGTGGAACGCGGGCCTCAACGACATGGGCCGCCTTTTTCCTCGGAAGGCTCTGCAAACCTACCGGCCGGAACGTTACCGGACGTTGTCTCAGTTGATCACCCGGTTTAACCTTTACAACATCCAGCCCGAAAAACTCTTTGGTGGCTCCGTTTTTGGGGCAGCGTTCCCTCACGTCCAGGCTTTGCGTCCGTTGTACCGGCGGCTGTGTCGGAACCACGCACTGCTTCCACAATACCGACGAGAGGTCTTGGCGGCTCAAGAGAGTTTTATGCACACGCACCAAGTTTCGGTAGATCTTCCTAATAACGTGGTTCGAGGCTCGCACGCCTGGGCGCGTTTGGTGCAAGAGCGCATGGCCCGGGCACACCAACCTTTCGGAAACGTCAAGCATTTCAAGATGTTGATACTGGAGGACCTGCAACGCGCAGCTCCGACGGCCGACATGGTGGTGGCCATGGTGCTGGCCATCACGTTCCAGGTCCCTGTGGTGAGGCACGTTCCCGGCACCCTTCAGGTACACGAGTACGGCGCCTGGCGATACCAGCGGTTTGCGTCCTTTGCACCCGACACGAATTCCCGGGGGATTCGTTTGCAACTCCAAGCGGACCGGCTAGAAGACGTGACCTTTTTGCTACAAGCTCTGCTGTCGTGTCTGTTGTTGGCGTAGCGAAGGAGTGAATATATATAATTATTTTTCCTGAGTGGTCGAATACAAGTTACAAAAAATAATTTGAACGGTACAAAGAAGGTTGGGAAGAACATACAAGCGAAGGCGAAAAAAAAAAAAGGAAGGGGAGGTCAACGGGCAGCGGAAAACTTTTTGTTTACAGAGGCCATAGGAGTTGGGTCTCTACCAGGGCGGAACCAGAATGATCGGGGTGTGCGAGGTGTCGGTTTTCGGGTCGCAGCAAAAGAGAAGCGATGTAGTCGGGCCCGTAGCTGATTGTCAGCTCTTCGCCCTGCGCAATGGCTCGCAACGTGACAAGTTGGAGCGTCTTAGGGTCCACTTGGGTGTTGGGGAACATTGAGTGCTGCAACTTTCCACAGAGTTCATGTCGCGTGTCAAAAACGGTCTTTGTGCGTAAGTCTTCCATCCAATACCCGTTGTTGACACTACCCTCCGGAACAATTGGACCTTGCATGGCCAAAGGTAGGTCAAACACGGGCGGAACGCAAAACCGAACAAAAACGCCTTGGCCGTGCCCCTGTTGAGACTTCTTGACCTGAAAGAGAAGGTCTTGGTGAAGACTCAAGAGCTTCAGCTCCTCCGGAGGACCATGCACTCGCACATGCAGGTTACGCTTGAACACGTGGCAGCGACCCGGCCACTCGTTGGTCCACACGCGACACGTCAAGGCCTCATTGGTTGCATTTGTGTGTGTATCCTTTGTCTCTGAGTCTAGGGTGCGGACGGAGGTCGCACCCCTCTCTGGCGGTGCGTGGGCGGTACACGGCGGTCGTACACGGCGACTACGGCAACGTCTCTTGGCGCGTGATACCCAAGGGCGAAGCGCCGTCGCCTTCCGAGTTCCTGAATTCGACTTGTTGCTGGGGACACCGTCCTCGGGCAGGAATACGGAGCCTGGACACCAAATAACTTCGAGGCCCCGGGCTGTCATACAAATTTTGCGGCGGGGTGCCATGGTCGGCAAACGACAAACCACGCGGCTTTACCGGGTTCAGGTTGTTAGGGTTATCCGGATTAAAGACGTTGTTAGGGTTTTTGTCGCACTCCGTAAGGCTTTTGTGTCGTTTCTCGGTTTGATGGGTTTGGCCGGCGGAGCGGCGCGTCGGCAGGCCCACTCGCGTGAGACCATTATTCTCCCAAATGGAGTTTGTTTCAAACCGCTGGGACCAGAACGCCAACGGTGAATGGCCCTGCTACCACCATCATCGACGGCTCACGCCCAGCATGTCCCCTTTCCAAGTCTTGCCCACCGAGATGAAGGCCTACGTCTTATCGTTTTTGTCGACCCGCGACGCGGACCGCTTCACCACGGCCGTCAAGAGCAATATCTTCGAGCTGTACGTCATCCTCTGCGAACGAGAAATACAGATTCACCGCCTGGTTTCGGCCAAGATCACACCCAGCTTGAAGTCGCTGGGGTCTTGGTTTCAGCGACGCCGCACGCAGAGAGCCCATTGGGACGTGGGTCGAGCGACAAGTCGTTGGCGCCCGGATATCAATGGTCTCAAAGACACCCACTTGGAGAGGCTGCGCGTTACCTGCGTACACCAGGCCCCCTTGCCGTGGACGGGCAGGCTTCAACTGCCTCTTTTCCTCCGGACTCTTGTGTTGAAGAACATTATGTTTCGAAACGGAGAGCTGGCCAGTTTTTTCACCGCCTTGTCCTTCACTTTGGTGCGAAACCTGGAGTTGCGCTACGCGGAGACCGATGGGACTCCGCGCGAGATGAGGGACCACTACGCCAAGTGCCCGAACCTAAAACAGTTGCGTTTCTACAAATGCTTTTTGATGCCCGCGGAGTCTATCTACTACGCTTTACGACCGCTTTCCGACCTGGAAGATTTGCGCCTGGAGTACGTTGGCCTGGAAGGGTGGTATGATAAAATTGTCCACCTATTTTCCGGGTGGCCTGGCTTGCGTCGGCTGGACTTGGTGGGAAACGACTTGGACTTTCCGTCGCACGCCCGATGCTTGGCGCGCGCTTTGCCCCAGTTGCGTTTGACGCATCTAAACTTGTCTCACAACGATCCTGGTTTTGTGTCCGGCCCTTTGCTCGAAGCGATCGAAAGGCACCGCACACTCCGGCGCCTCGACCTGTCTTCTTTGGTGGCCGACTTGCCCGACGCCCAGCGCATTGTCAGGAACTTGGGATGCTTAAAAGACTTTTGTTTTCTTACCACAAACTTGCACCGGATCACGCCGGACGACATCATGCGGGCGTTTGAAGAGTGTCTCCGCGACGGGCGCCTTGAGCGCCTTGTCGTATCCAACCCTTTGCTGCTTCGCCGCCCCGGCTCCGCTTTTCATTGTGTGCCGCTGCACGTTCGCCGAAATCAGATCGTGTTTTCGCCGGTCCCGCGTTTCGTTGTGGAAAGGCAACATGAAAGCGACGGGGAATAAACACACATGTGGGACTTTTTGTTTCCTGACAGCTCGCAAGGCGCGCTGGCCTTTTGGAAAAAAGCGTTCCAAGACTTGCAACCGCAAGACCTCACAAAATTCGTCCAGTTGGGTGCGCTGGGCTTCATGGGCTTTGGGGCTTATGGAGTTTTGCAATCCCTGGCCCACCGGACACGCTTTCCGGAGGCACAGCTGGTAGACGACACCGAAAGCCTCACGGCCGACCCTGTTGTGCTGAAAGCGTTCGTGCAGCTCCAAAACTACAGGCGCTTGAGCATCCACCTGTACAAGTCCAGCCTGATGCACGTCGACCAGCTGCTCTTCTTGGAAGGTGCGCTGCGCAACCAAGACATCGAGCCACGCATCGATGACAAGGCCGAAGCCTTTACCCACTTCCGCATCGCGGTCAAGCGCTTGCAAGAGTTTTGCTTTTTGGTGAAAAAGCGGTTGGGCAACGAACACTTTGTAGCCGTCCAGCTCTTGGTCCAGAGTATTTACGACCAACTGCAAAAGCATCTCGAGAACGTGTTTTACTTTTGTGGCCAGTACGACCCTCAGAGGTTCATCAACAAGGCCAAGAAGGAGGTGAAGCGCGCCATGCGTGGTCTCAAGCACAACCAACCCATCGCCGACCGCAGAAAAAAACTTTGGAGCCAGATGCTCCACGAGTCGGAATCGGAACAAGAACCAGAACCAGAAGCGGCGTCTGCTCCGGACGAACCTCTGCCGCGAAGACGCCGACACCGGCGCCAGCGCCAGCGCCCGCGACGTCGACACCGGCAATAAAATGTTTTTGTGTCAGCACACGATTGTCAAATAGGGTGCGCTTTTCCGTAGCAGCTCGAGGTTTTTCAAGTGGTAGCATTGGCGGAGAACCAGGCGCTCCAGGCAAGGGCACTTGAGCAGCGGAAGCACATCGAACAGGGCATCGCATTGGTTTGCACAAAGGTACTGCAGACGCTGGCAGCCGGACAGAGGGGCCAAATCGCCTACTTGGGTGAAGTTCATGGATAGACGTTTCAGGCGGGCACAATGCACCAAGCTTCTGAGGTGCCCAACGCGAGCACACCGGGATATGTCCAGGTCCTGCAAATTCGGCAAGCAGCGCAACGGTGCCAAGCTGGCGAGGCGCTCGCAACCCTGGACGGACAAAAATTCCAACCGACGACACGTGACGAGGGGGCCCAGATCGCTCACGGAGGTTTGGGAAAGGTTCAGATGTTTTAGCCCAACGCACCCGGCCAAAGGTTCCACACACTCTACTCCGGTGCACGAAGACAAATTCAGGTACACCAGGCTGGTCAAACGCCGCAGAGGCTCCAGGCTGACGACGCCTGAACAGCTCACGAAACACAAGTGTTGAAGGCGGACACAATCCTCCAAGGCAGACAAGCTGTCTACTTCGGTCCGCGACACGTTGAGGTGCTCCAGCTGAGGGCAACGAGCCAACGGTTTCAGATTTTTTACGTTTTGGCCGCCACCGAGGTTCAAGGTTTTCAAGCGTGGACACGAAGAGAAGGCCTCAAAGCCGCCAAGGCGCTCGGTCGCGGTAAACTGTGTCAAGTTGGGCAAGTGAGCCACCACGAAGGCGTCTTGGACGTGTGGGCATTCGGTTACGTCTAACACTTCCAGGTGGCGGCACGACGCCAAAGGAGTGATGTCGGATACCGAAGTACATTCCGTCAAATTCAGTCTTTTTAGATTTGTACACGACGATAGTGGTCGCAAATCGTCAATGAGAAAGCACCCCGTCAGGTTCACGTCTTCGAGTTGGGGGCAAGACCTCAGGGGTTCGAGGTCAAACACGCACTCGCATTCGCTCAAGTTCAGCACCTTTAGCCGGGGGCAAAACGCCAAAGGACTCAGATCGATGAGGGAATGACTGTCCGAAAGATCTACGAACTCCACCCACTGGCTTTTATGAAGCCAGGTGATGTCGGCCAAGCGGGCGTGTAAGTACTTCAAACGAGTGGCGCCTCGCAAAATGTCGGCAGGGCACGATACCCGACCCCTACGCCTGAAAGCCAGACGCTCCGTGCGAGTGAAGAGGGGTGACGTCCAGTGTTCGAGCCGAGAATAGAACGCGGGGTCCTCAACCACCACCGTCTTCCACGCCAGTGGATTTTCCAGGGCTTCGTGCCAACGTCGCGCACAAGCGCCTAAACGAAGGTGGTCGCTTACGTTCAAGTACGCGAGCACGTACCACAGCAGAGTATCCGGAAGTTGGTCCCATTCGGTCATAGATCCTATTTTATTGATTTTTTGGTTGATACAACAGACAGAGATAAAGAACATATAGAGTTTACAAGATATATCAAGTCCAAAATACATGACATGAAACACAAAAAAAAAAAAATATCACACGAATAATACAAGCATTTTTCACGGACGCTGGTCACCGACGTGAGGAGCACGCAAACTTGTAGCGTCGAAGGGGCATGGGGTCCGAGTTCCTACGCCGGTGGGCGGTTTCTTTCCAGCAAGAGTCGACGCTCCACACGGTGCGGGCGAAAATTAAGTCCGTCGGAGGCCGTTCCGACAGAGAGCGCGAGCGACGATGACGAGCACCCCCTTCAGGCTTAGGCATGGTCTTCCATTGAACCTTACGCCAATAGACGCAGCGCCGTCCTTGCCAGTGCCCATGGACGTATTGGTACAGATCGTGGAGGTGGTTCACTTTTTGTTTTTCTGCCAGAGGCAGCTTGGGAACGGGCTCAACAGCGTAAAAACATTTCTCGGTGGCCCGCTTATAGGTGTGCACCTTGAAGTAGTAGGTACCCCTGCCCTTTGGCACGCCACCTTCCCATTCGCCATGGTACATGTTGTCATTCAAGATCCAGTACCCTGTACCCAACCCGTGTCGTTTGTTCTTCAACCAACAGCCAACGTACACCGCACGGCCTTCGTGGTCCAGTTCAGTACCGTATCCGTCCCTTTGGTCGTTTATCCACTCCCCGTCGTACACGACGTTACCATGAGCGTTGTACAACACGCCGTGGCCGCACCGCTGCTTCTTGTCGTCAAGACCGCCGACGTAGGATAAACCGTTGGCATATTCTACAGTGTACACTGTGGTGGACTCTCGCGTGCGCCAATCGTAACATTCCTTCTTACTAACAATTTTGTTGCCCATGGTAAAGTGCAGTTGCGCATGCACACGAACGAAGATTTGTTTTTTTTTTTGGATGAAGCATAAGAACTTGCCTGAAGAGTAAAGGCTCTAAAATCTTTTCTCCTCGAAAAAAGATATTCTTTACACAAAAAATCGAATCGTTTTCCCTCACCGGGGTTCTCTAAAATCCCTTCCGATAGTGTCGGGGAGCATGATGCACAGGACTATCCGTTTTTCGCCCAATAGTTGTACGCCGCCGCCGTTCCTCCCAAACATAGAGGTACGGTGAAAACCATCTTCTTGAGGCTGTTCGTCCAAACGCCCAAGCACGATTCCTGGGCGTCGATTTTGGCATGCAGCCCCTTCAAGGAGCACTGGACTTGCCGGATCTCCCACAGCTCCACCGAAAGCGCGGGTGAAGAAAAGCGACGACCCCAAGATCGGGCGGCAGAGGAAAAAAGTTTGTACTAACCCAAAGGAAAGAAAAAAAAAAAAAAAAAAATAATTTTTTTTTTTTTTTTTTTTTTTAAAAATTAAAAAAGAGGGGAGGGGGGGAAAAGATGTAGTGGGGGTAAAAGTGGA
>ERZ1740068.303-NODE-303-length-27524-cov-25.217991_pt1 | contig 27524 bp, 22 predicted proteins | sample MGYA00581735_ERZ1740068 | MGnify/ENA primary metagenome ERZ1740068 (study PRJEB43018, sample SAMN04849740) | marine metagenome | isolation source: floating plastic debris | place: Pacific Ocean | collected 2008-08-30 | study: EMG produced TPA metagenomics...
AATTCATTGCTGACTCATCTATTCTCTTCCTCACCACTTTAGACGGCCAGTGCCGGATTTTGTGAGTGGGGACTTACGGTGGAGAGAGGGGTTGTGTGTTGCTGACCCCACGACATAATCCCAGCGATTAGCTTGCTCTACTTGGCACCTTTAGAACGTGGCTTTAGAGGCAGTTTGAAAAATAGAGATTACGAAGAAGGAGCAAGGCGGGAGGTATGAGGCGAGTCATGACGGCATAGAGACATACTCAAGGGTCTCAGGCAGAAGCTCGCAATCTTTGCTCAACCAACAGTAGGGGTTGAGTATCGACATCTCGTATCAGACACCCACAGTATTCTCTTGGAGGACTTCTGGGTAAGGCTGCTTGTTCAGAAGTCCTCTAAGATATGTAAATTCATCTGTGCTGTTGCTTAGAAGCTCGCTCTCAAAGCCAATGTTGCTGCAATCTCCCGACTCCATCCAGGCTCCCACGCCACCGCGCTCCGCGCTCCCGTCCACCCTCAGCACGATCGTCGAGGATAGCCTGACGGTCTTCTGGGGTGAGTGGCTCGATTTGCGCGTGCGCGTCGCCCAAGTGATGGCCTCCGGGTTGGTGTCGCCGCTGATCTATATCGTCGCCTTCGGCCTCGGGCTCGGCGGCTCGATCCGGCCGGGAACCGCGATCGGCGGTGAGTACAACAGCTACCTCGAATTTATTCTGCCGGGGATGGTGGCGCTGTCGTCGATGGCGATTTGTTTTGTGGGGACGACGTTTTCGATCTGCGGCGATCGACTCTACAGCAAAACCTTCGAGGAGATGCTGCTGATGCCGGTGCATCCGTTAGCGCTGCACCTGGGCAAGGCGGGCGCGGGCATCGTGCGCGGGCTGCTGACGGCGTTCTCGGTGATTTTGGTGGCGGTGCTGTTTGTGGTCTTCGACTCGGGCGATATTACCCGCGCCTGGTCGTTTCTCAATCCGCTGTTTCTGACGGTGCTGTTCCTCAACTGCGCGGTGTTCGCCAGCCTGGGGACGATCGCGGGGCTGACAGTGAAATCGATCGAGAGCGTCGGTCTGCTGAATAACTTTGCGATCGTGCCGATGTCGTTCCTGGGCGCGACGTTCTTCGATCCGGCGACGCTGCCCGCCACGCTCAAGGTCGTGGTCTACAGCCTGCCGCTGACCTACACGAGCATCGGCCTGCGGGCGGCAGCGTACAAGCCTCTGGCGGATTTTCCCTGGCTCGTGCTGCCGGTACTGTTCGTCTCGGCGGCGGTTCTGGCGGGCATTGGTGCTTATCAGTTCGCGCACCAGCAGGATTGAGTTCTCTATCGCTCGAATTTGCGACGCAGAGCGTCGAGGGGGGCGTTCCTACGCAGGGCGCAGGAACAATGCGATGCGCTCTCGGAATTTGGCGGGCGCACTGCCGTGACGCCCCTACGAACTCGACAGCAAGATGCTGAGCATTTCGATCAGCCGATCGCTCTCGTACACGGCGCGATCGGTCTCGCCGCCAAAGGTGGTCGTTGCGGCTTCAAATTCGGCAATGAGACCCGCGCGATCGCCCGCCTCAACGCGCTCGGCAAGCCGCACAAAAGTATCGGCAAGCTGCCGAATCGCCTGCTTACGATCGGGCGTCGCCAGCATAATATCCACGTACAGCGCGCCATCTTGCCCGAACAGGCGGCTAACCAGATCGATACCGATGCGGTAAATCGGGCTCGAAAGATCTAGACTCCGACCGATGTCGATTCGCGCGTCCGCCAGGAAAATTCCTAGACCGAATGTGGCGAAATGGCGAATGGCCTGGACGGCGATCATCGTACGATCGTGGTCTTCGGCAGTGCAGTGGAGCAAGTCTGCGCCGTCGGCGTCCATTAGGTCGATAAACCACTGCCACGCTTCGCGATCGCGCGCCCCACAGACGACGACCTTCTGTGACAAAAACGACTCGATACCGGGGCCGAACATCGGATGCAAGCCGACGACGGGGCCGGGGTGGGCAGCGAGCATGGCCGCAAGCTGGGGCGCTTTAATGCTGGTGATATCGGCGATCGCAGTGCTGGGCGGAATCTGCGGAGCAAGCTGCTCGATAATTTCAACGGTGCGATCGATCGGCACGCAAAACAGTACCAGGTCGCTCCCGGCCATAATCGCGGCGGCGCGCTCCCAGTCGTGGCGAGTCAGAATAGCGACGCGATGGCCGAAATACTCCAGGCGCTGGGCGAAAAACTGCCCCATGACGCCTTTGCCACCGACGATCGTCACCTTGCGCGCGGGCATTTCGCGGAGCTGGGCGGGAGGCTGCACCTGGGCAGCGGCGCGACAGGCGGTGTCAAGGCTGCGCCAGACGTAACCTGGCAGGTCGGCGCGGGTCAGCGCCTCTTGAGGAGCGGGAAGATTGCGGGACTCGGGCGATCGCTGACGCAGTAGCGCAACGCGCCGCTCGAGCAGGTCTACAAGCTGGCGATCTAGGTCGGCGATCTGACGTTCGTCGTCGTTGCGATCCGGAAAAGCGGGGTCGGCCATGCGGGGAAGCAATCGAAAAGAGCAGCCCGAGCCGCAGCCCGAACGTACCTCAAATTATGCTTCAGGTTGGCCGTCGGCGAACTGGCCGAGCACGCTGGACACGAAGGACAAGACGATCGCACCGACAAAGGCGGGCAGGAAGCCCATGACGGTAAAGCCTGCGGTCCACGCGCCGACGAGCCAAATCGAGATGGCGTTAATTACTAGCAGGAACGCGCCGAGGCTGACGATCGTCAGGGGCAGCGTCGCGAAAATCAGCAGCGGACGGACAACGGCGTTAACCAAACCGAGGATGGCGGCGGCAACAATCGCGGCGGTAACGCCATCGATCGCCAGGCCGGGAACCACCGTGGCGGTAATGCCGATGGCGATGGCGCTCAGCAGCCAGGTGACGAGAAATTGCGGCAGTTGGGGCACGATCGAACCTCCGGTGATTGCGGGTTATGGCGGACTAGAGCGGGTCGAAAACGCCCGATTTTATTTTTATCTTAGCGAGGGGGGTTGATGTTGCTGAAGTCGGGTTTTCCGCCGGAGTGTGGCGGTTCGGTGACGGTTCGGTGGCGGTTCGGCCAGGTTCGGGTGCGTTTGACCTGTCGGGTTGGCAGGCGCTCAAGCCAGGGAAACGAGGATGCCGCCGATCACGATCGCGATCGTGCCGAGCGTTAGCTTGATGAGATCCACCTGCTGCCACTCGGAAAACACCACCAACCCGAGGAAGACCGCCAGCAGCGTGTTGCTGTTGTAGAGCGGCGCGAGCTTCGCCAGAACGGCGTTGTAGCGAAAGAGCGCCACCACCATTGCCCCCGACCCCAGCGCCCAGAGCGTTCCGAACATCAGCGATGCGGAAATCGCGGAGGGGGAAGCACCGCCATTGGGCATTACGACCGACAGCACCACGCCGACGACACAAACCGCAATGCCGGTAAAGATCAGGTGGCCGCCCGCTGACATCCCAGCGTTGGCACTGGCCTTCGCGAAGACACTCGACGCGCCGTAGAAAATCGCGGGGAGCAGTCCGCCGACGATCGTCGCTAACGTGCGATCGGAAAGCTGCTCGAAAAGGCGAAAAGACATGGGCGAAGGGAGAAAGTACGGCTGGGGTGATAGTACGCCGATGGTACATCGCACGGGCGCGATCGCGGCGGCGGCTGACAGGCGTGAACTTTTTCTCGTAACCTGGGATGGGAATGCCCGTCCCGCCTTCTTAACGCGCGTTAAGGCATAACGAGGCCGAAAACCATGACAGAGTCCGAACAAGTCGCCGCGCTTATCGACGGCTTCACCATCGATCCCAACGCCGTGCGGATCAAGAAGCTGCTGTACTGCGTTTGCTACAGCGAGTGGCCGAGCGATCCTGCCATGTTGGACGGTAAACCGTGGTTCGACTTACTCCAGGATCTGCTCGAGCGCGCCACCGATATCGATCGCCTGCAAAACCTGCTGATTTCGGTGGTGTCTCACCTTAATAAAAAGAACACTTACTTCGTTCTGGCGCGCAGCTTGTTCAACCGTCTAAAGGCTCTCTATCCCGACTATAGAGGCGATCTGAGCTCGATGGGCAACCGGTTCGCCAGGGTGCGAAAAATCCTCGACGATTCCCAGGATTTGTTCTCGCTGCGGCTGCGCGTCTCCCATCGCAGCAGCCTAAAAAAGGCCAAAAGTATCGTCTTTGCAGCGATTAGCTGCCGGTTCGAGTACACCATCAAAGACGTGAACTACCTCAATCAGCAGGAGTTCGACGACCTGGTGCGCGAGTTACTCTACGCCTGCAACTCGATCGAAGACCTGCGGTTTCGCATCTTTGGCGCGGCGTCCTGCCTCGACGATCGCGAAAATAACGTGCGGGTGGCGACGATACTCTGCGGCACGATCGCCAGCCTCTATCCGGCGCTCGATCGCAACGCAACGCCGCGCCTCGCTGGAAGCGCCGCCCTCGACGACTTCGATCGATTGACGGCAGGTGGAGGCGAGCTTATCGACTTCGACGCCTACGAAGGTTTCGACACCGATGAGTTCGGCTCGTCGCGCGGCCTGACCTCGGATATTGCGACGGCGACACCGATGGTGCCGCAGACGGGCGTGCCGAAAACACGCCCGTCGGTAACGATCTCGACCCAGTGGATGCAGGACGAGGACGAGCTCTATCCTGGCACGCGCAGCGATATCAAGAACTATGCCGATCGCCACCTTCACGGCACGATCGCCACCCTCGAGAACAACCTCGAGGCCGTATCCGACTACATCGATCGCAACGTCGGCGTCGATAACAAGCGCGCCTGCCACTACAAACACAAGATTCTGCGCGAACTGGTCGAGGGTCTGCAGGCAAGCTGCGCGCTCCAGCTCGAGCGGCTCGATCGCATCCTGGAAAATATCGCCACCGAATCGAAAGAGACGATCGAGTAATTTGCAGGCCCTACGGCGAGCAGGTCACCGTGACCGAGCGACTGTTGCTCGTCCGTCCGCTCGTATCCTGCATCGACACGGTGTAGGTATCGGTGGCCGACGTGTTGCAGTCGCCGACGCCGGTGGGACAAGTGCAGTCGATTCCGGGCTGGATCGTGCCGCCACCGCTAACGGGATAGACTTCCGCCGTAAAGTCGTTTAGCGTCCAGGCGCTGGCGTTACCGTTGGGGTCGGTGTAGCTAAAGCTCAGGTAGTCGGACGCGCCCTCGGACACCGAGCAGTTCGCCGCGCCGTTGCAGGTAAAGCGCGTGACGTTCGGTGCGGCAGGTGCGCCTGCCGGAGCCGAGGCCGTGACGCGATACGCACCGCGGCTGCTGCTGTTGAGGCCGTTGACGACGACCAAATACGTGCCGCTGCTGGGCAGAACGACCTCGACGATAGAGTTGGTGTTGGAAGGGCTAATGTCGTCGTTTTGGGCGATCGTGTTGCCATCGCCATCGAGCAGCATCAGAAAGGTGTCGAAGGCGCTGCTGGCGATCGAGACCGTTAGGTTTTGGTTGGTCGTGCCTTCGATCAGGTAGACGTCGAAGCGGCTGTTGTCGCTCTCTAGAATTTCGTCGTCGTCGGTCAGCTCGCCCGAGCGATCGAGTAAGACCGTCGGCTCGAACTGGGCGAGGCGATCGTCCGTTTCCGGCGCTCCCGCAGAGGCCGCTTTGAGAGAAGTAGAAGTAAATATGGGCGCATCGGGCTGCAATACCTCACCGCCGGGCAGCGTCACCGTCAGCTTCATCGGACGCCGATCGGCCACCTGCCGCGCGAGCTTCATCGCCAGGTCTTTGCGCGGTGCGTCGCGCCGCACCGTGTTGCGCGCTTCGACCAGGCGATCGCGTGCGTCGGTCGTCGCCGCCAGAGATACCGTTACGAGGGCAGCACAGGCCGCAATCCGCGCCCAGACAGCAAGACGGGAGCGTTTCATAGGAACTGAGGAGGATATAGAACGAAGCGAGAAGCGACATACCGCTCTCGCCCCCACTCTAGCGAACGTGACGGGCACGGCAAGGAAACGACACGAGCCTTACAAGATCGTAAATTCGTACTGAAATCGTAGGGGGTCGGCGCGATCGCGATGTAAAGCTTCTCTGTGCTGCCCGAGCGATCGGCAAATTTTGGCTAAGATCGACCCACGAACGTTCGCCTGAAAAAATTCACGACTCTAGAGCAACCCCGACCGCCGCGCTGGCCGACCGAGCCCCAATGGCTTACGAACCGCTCCATCATAAATACCGCCCCGCCACGTTTGCGGATTTGGTCGGTCAGGAGGCGATCGCCAGCACCCTGACCAGCGCCATCCGCCAGCAGCGCATCGCCCCGGCATACCTGTTCAGCGGACCGCGCGGCACGGGCAAGACTTCTAGCGCCCGCATTCTGGCCAAGTCGCTGAACTGTATCGCCAGCGATCGCCCGACCGAGTCGCCCTGCGGCCAGTGCGAAACCTGCCGCTCGATTGTCAACGGCTCGGCGATAGACGTAATCGAAATCGACGCGGCCAGCAACACCGGCGTCGATAACATCCGCGAGCTAATCGAGCGGGCGCAGTTCGCCCCAGTCCAGTGCCGCTATAAGGTTTACGCGATCGACGAGTGCCATATGCTCAGCACGGCGGCGTTTAACTCGCTGCTCAAGACCCTCGAAGAGCCGCCCGATCGCGTCGTTTTCGTGCTGGCGACCACCGACCCCCAGCGCGTCCTGCCGACGATTATTTCCCGCTGTCAGCGCTTCGACTATCGCCGTATCCGCCTCGATGCGATGGTGGCGCACCTGGCGAAGATCGCCGAGCTCGAAAAGATCGACGCCTCGCCCGAGGCCATCACCTCGATTTCGCAGCTCTCCCAGGGCGGGATGCGCGACGCCGAGAGCCTACTCGACCAGCTCAGTTTGCTCGATACGCGCATCGAACCAGAGCACGTTTGGGACTTGGTGGGAGCCGTGCCGGAGCGCGACCTGCTGGATCTGCTGCGCGCGATCGCCAGCGACAGCCCCGAAGCCGTGCTCGATCGCTGCCGGGAAATGCTCGATCGCGGGCGCGAGCCACTGACGGTGCTGCAAAGCCTCGCGAACTTTTACCGCGACTTCCTCGTGGCGAAGACGGCTCCCGATCGCCAAGTGCTAACCAGCGTAACGGCAGCGACCTGGCCGGAGCTGTGCGAGTTCGCCCAGGGCTGGAGCGTCGGGCATATCCTCGAGGGCGGCCAACATCTGCGCCGCAGCGAGCTGCAAATCAAGAACACCACCCAGCCGCGCCTCTGGCTGGAGATGAGCATTTTGGGTTTGCTGCCCTCCGCGATCGCAGCGCGGGGTGGAGCGACCGTTGCCCCGCCCCGCCTGGCAGCGGCCCCGTCCGTACCGATGCCCGCACCATCGCCGGTTGCGTCCGCACCGCCTTCCGCTGCATCGACCTCGGCCCCGCAGTCCACGCCACAGTCCACGCCACAGCCCGCGCCACATTCGGTACCGCAGCCCGCACCGCCGCCGGTTGCGCCCACACCGCTTCCCGCTGCATCGACGCCCACTCCGCCGTCAATATCTCAGCCCGCGCCCCCGATCGCGGCTTCCGCAGATCCCGCCCCGATCGCCGCAGCCGCCGACCTGCCGGACTGGGACGCGATCGACCCCGACCTGTCGTCCGACCTGCCCGCGACATCAGCTGTCGAGCCGCCCCCCGCCAGCTCGCCACCAGCCGTTCCACCAGCGGTCGCCGTGCCGCCCGTTCCGCCGCTGGTGGCCACAGCAGCGCCCGCCGCATCCCCCGTCGTTGCAGCGCCCGCACCGCCGCCGCCTGCCGAAACTCCAGTTTTCGATCTGCCCCACGTTTGGCAGCAGGTTTTGTCCCAAATTCAGATGCGCGCGACCCGCGAGTTGCTCAGCCAGAAGTGCCGCCTGGGCCAGTTCGACGGCCAGGCGGCGCATATTGCAGTGCTCAATGGGGCGCTGCAATCGGTGGTCAAGCGCAAACAGGGAGATATCGAAACGGCTTTTGCGCGCGTGTTCGACGCCCCGATCGCAGTCGCGATCGACGTTGCGGCGGACGCTCAGCAGCCTGCGGCGACGATCGATCCGCGTCAGCCCCAGGCGATCGCCAGCCTTACGTCCGCGCCGCCCGCCCCCACTGCCGCGCCGCCCGCCCCACTGCCACCCGTACCGCCCGCCTCGACGCCCACCTCGACGCTTGTTACGCCGCCCGCGCCGATCTCGCCCACACCAATACCGGCCCCAACACTGTCCACACCAACGCAGCCAGCCCCACCCGCCCAAAGCTACGATCCACCTGCCTCAAACCCGCCCGCCTCGAACCCGCCCGCCCCGACTTCACCGCAGAGCCACAACACAACACCGCAGGCCCCGGCGACTCAGCCCAGCCCGCCGCCAGTCTCCACGTCATCGTCCGGGCGTCAGTTCGATGAAACGGAAGTCAAGAACATCACCGATCAGTTCGCGAATTTCTTCGGTGGCGAGGTGATTACGCTCGACGAAGAGGTGCTGGACTGACGGGGAAGCGAAGGAAAACAAGCTGTGTTTAGCCTGCGTCGTTAAGGATAAACCGCTCGATCGCGGCCACTACACCATCCTCTTCCACCGACGGCGCGACCCAGTTGGCACGGCTGCTGACGCCCTCCGGCGCATCGCCCATCGCCACACCAATCCCGGCATAGACCAGCATTTCCAAGTCGTTAAAGTTATCGCCGATCGCCATCACTCGATCGGCGCTCAGCCCCAGCGTCTCCTCGGCCAGGTATTTCACGGCGCTGCCCTTGTTTGCGCGCGGATCGGTCGCCTCGAAGAAAAATGGCGTCGAGGTCGTCAGGTACAGCTCCTCCGGGCGGTAAGCCTCGCGAACGTCGATCAGCAGGCGACCGACCAACTCAGTGTCCTTCCCCAGGGCGAGCAGCTTCGTGGGCGGATTCGCGGCGAGCGCGGCCGACAAATCCGGGACGACCTCCGGCTGAATCTTCGATCGCTTTACGTATTCCTGCGTAATCGGGCTTAGGTCGCCGACGATCAGCCGATCGTCGATATAGCAATGCACCGACAGCGATTCCCACTCCGGTGCGGCCAGGCGATCGAGTAGCTCCAGGGCGATCTTTTGCGACAGCGGCACGTGGCGGATGCGCTCGTCGGTCTCCGGGAGGCCAAACCACGCGCCCTGATAGCAAATCAGCGGCAAGTCCGAACCGATCGCGGCATGGAAGCGCTTTGCAGAGCCGTACATGCGTCCCGTGGCGATCGCGACGCGAATCCCGCGTGCCTGCACTGCTCGCACGGCACGTTTGACGGGCTCGCTGACGACATTGAGCCGCCCCGAAATCGTCCCGTCAATATCGAGGACGAGCAGTTGAATCTCTGACATGACGCAAGTTTGAGGCGCAGGTTTGGGGCGCAGTTTTTTGGAGTGTATGCGAATTCAAGATGTCCGCAATCGGCCACGAAACAACTACGGCGAAGAAGTCTCGCGTAGCGGCTCGCGGGCGTCGGTCGCCACCTCGCGCAAGTGGTCGGCAACCCGCTCGGTCTGCTCGATCATCGCGAAGTGGCCGCAGCCGTCGAGTTCCAGCGTGTTCGCGCCGCAGTTCTGGAAATTTGGATGGAAGCTGGCCAGGTGGTGAACGTACTTCGGCGGCATAATCGTATCCTGCACGCCCGCGACAAAGTAGGCGGGCTGCGCGAGCTGGGCCACGATATGCGGCAGCTTGTGTACTTCGTCCTCAGTGGTCGAGTCGAGCAGCGCGCCCCGTGCGGCGGTCTCGTCCGCTGTCAAAAAGTCCAGCAGCCGCTGCTTGCCCCACCGTCGCGCCATCATTTTCGCAACGTTGGCGCGGGCGAACAGCAAATCGAGGCCGAATAAATACTGCAACCACAGCGGTCGCCATTTCAAGATGCTCGATCCAGCAGATCGAAAGCGCTCGAATTCTTCGGCGAGGTAAATGCCGCCGCCCGCGTTCACGCAAGTCGTGCCGCAAATGCGATCGGGATCTTCATAGGCCGTCCACAGCGCGATCGTCCCGCCCAGAGAGTGGCCGACCAACCAAGCGCGATCGACGTTCAGCGCATCGAGCAAGGCGCGCAAATCGCGAGAGTAGGCACGCGGCGAAAAATCTTCGGGGCCACCGCCGACGGACTGCGACTCGCCAAAACCGCGCAGATCGTAGGCCAAACACTGAAAATCCGGCGACAGCAAATCGACGAGCGGCTGCCAGTAGTGGCGACTGAGGAGCCAGCCGTGCAGAAACACGAAAACAGGTCGGTTAGATCTCGGTTCGCTCAGGCTGTAAGCGTGGGGAACGCCGAGTATTTCAAGGCTTGCCATGATTTCTAGATCTTAGCGGCAAACCGTCGGGACGGCACATTCGTTACGTTTATTGCCCCGGTTTATTGCCCCGGTGCGCTCCTTCCGAAGATCTCGCAGTATGCGCAGATCGTCGCGAAAAGGAGTTGCGATCGAGCAGCACGCGGCCTCTTGAACGTTCCCGGTGCTACATCGCCGGAGCCGATAAATCCACGGGCCGATTCTGCCGCGCCGTCTGGCGGTTGAAATACTCGCAAACAAACTGACCCACATCATCAGGAGCGAACGGCTCGATAAAACCGTCGCTGTCGAAGCGCTGCTGGTTGCGGCAGTCGAGCAAATCCGTCGGCTGGCGCTGGCCTTCCACGGTCAGATCGACGCGATACTCCCAGTAGTTGCGGGCGCTGCGTTTGATGCGATTGATGCAGACCTCGCGCCCTTCGTATTCGCGGCAAACGAGCGCCGTGCGGCCCGTTACGTCCGGCGAGACCGCCAGCCACAAACACAGCGCGATCACGATTCCGAACCCCCAAATCGCCCACCAAGGACGCGATCGCTCGACTTCGGCGCGCTTTTCGGCCTCGGCGATTTTTTCTTTTGATTCTGCGATCGGCACGATACTGGCTCGCGGCCTCCTTTTTCGTAAGCTCTGTCTGCTGTCAGCGATGGTCGGGCGCGACGCAACTCACCCGAAGAAATAGACCGACGTTCCAGGCTACTGTAACCGATCGTCCCGAATCGCGGCGCGGTGTCCGGAAAGATACGGGGTGGCGCTACATCTGGGCCGAATCTGCGCGAGATCGCCCAATCAGCGCGCGTAGACACTTTTCGGACTCGCAAGATACTTTAGGATTAATCCCTAGGATTAGCTCTAGGATTATTGCGAAATGCAGCCTGCCGAACGAGGTCTAGGCGTCGTTATCCGAGCGGGGGCCACGGCGCATTCCGAGCGATTTCGATCGACTGTTCTCTTTCAGCCGCATCCGCGCCATCGACCGCGACCGACCGTCGCACTGCTACTCATCGCACTCCACGCAAACCACTATGAAGATCCTGGTCACGGGAGGGGCGGGCTTTCTCGGCTCTCACCTTATCGATCGACTGATGGAGCAGGGGCACGAAGTCCTCTGTCTCGACAACTATTTCACGGGCACGAAGCAAAATATCGACGGCTGGATCGGCCACCACAGATTCGAGCTGATCCGCCACGACGTGACCGAGCCGATTCGCCTCGAGTGCGATCGGATCTATCACCTCGCCTGTCCGGCCTCACCCGTTCATTACCAGTACAACCCCGTCAAGACGATCAAAACGAACGTGATGGGAACGCTGAATATGCTCGGGCTCGCCAAGCGGGTTAAGGCGCGCTTTCTGCTCGCCTCCACCTCAGAGGTCTACGGCGACCCGGACGTCCACCCGCAGCCCGAGGAGTATCGCGGTAACGTCAATACGATCGGCATCCGCAGCTGCTACGACGAAGGCAAGCGCGTCGCCGAAACCCTGGCGTTCGACTACCACCGCCAAAACGGCGTCGATATCCGCGTCATGCGCATCTTCAACACCTACGGCCCCCGGATGCTCGAAAACGACGGTCGCGTGGTCAGTAACTTTATCGCCCAGGCGCTGAAGGGCATCCCGCTGACGGTCTACGGTGACGGTAGCCAGACCCGCAGCTTCTGCTACGTCTCCGACCTGATTGAAGGCATGATGCGCCTGATGGAGAACGACGAGCATCTCGGCCCGGTGAATATCGGCAATCCGGGCGAATACACGATTTTGCAGCTTGCCGAAACGATCCAAAAGACGATCGACCCTGACGCAGAGATCGTCTTCGAGCCGCTCCCTCAAGACGACCCCAAGCAGCGCCAGCCGGACATCACCCGTGCCAAAAACTGGCTGGACTGGGAGCCGACAGTCGATCTCAAAAATGGCCTCGAGAAGACGATCGCGGATTTTCGCGCGCGCGTTCAGGTCTAGTCGATCGCGGCACAGAGCTTCAGCGCCGCCCGAACTTCCAACCACATTTTTACTATTCTCCAGGATTGAACTAGCTATGCGCGTTTGTGTTATCGGTACGGGTTACGTCGGTCTCGTCACGGGTGCTTGCCTCGCCCACACCGGCCACCACGTGATCTGCGTGGACAACAACGAGGACAAGGTCAAAATGATGCAGGCCGGTCGCTCGCCGATTTACGAGCCCGGTCTGTCGGAAATTATGACTGGCGCGATCGAGGCGGGTACGATCGAGTTCACCTCCGACCTCGGTAAAGGCGTCGCTCACGCGGAAATTATGTTTATCGCCGTCGGGACGCCACCGCTGCCCACCGGCGAGAGCGACACCCGCTACGTCGAAGCCGTGGCGCGCGGCATCGGCGAACACCTAACCGACGGCTATAAAGTCATCGTCAACAAATCCACCGTGCCGATCGGCTCCGGCGACTGGGTGCGGATGATCGTCCTCGACGGCATCGCCGAACGCAAAAAAGAGCAGGGCGACGCGAGCGATATCGCCGCCGAATTCGACGTGGTCAGCAACCCCGAGTTTCTACGTGAAGGGTCAGCGATCTTCGATACCTTCAATCCCGATCGCATCGTTCTGGGCAGCAACAACCCCCGCGCGATCGAGCTGATGAAAGAGCTGTACACGCCGATCGTCGAGCGCAAATTTGCAGAAGAGAAAGATCTACCGCCAGTTCCGGTCGTCACGACCAACCTCAACTCGGCGGAGATGATCAAATACGCCGCGAACTCGTTCCTGGCGGCGAAAATCAGCTTTATCAACGAAGTCGCTAACATTTGCGATCGCGTCGGCGCAGACGTCACCCAGGTCGCCAAGGGCATCGGCCTCGACTCGCGCATCGGCAACAAGTTCCTGCAAGCGGGCATCGGCTGGGGCGGCTCGTGCTTCCCGAAAGACGTTTCGGCGCTGCTCCACACCGCTAACGACTACGGCTACGACGCGCAGATGCTGAAGGCGACGATCGACGTCAACAGCCGCCAGCGCCTCCTGGCTCTGGAAAAACTCCAGCAGGAGCTAAAAATCCTCAAGGGTAAAGTCGTCGGGCTGCTGGGCCTGACCTTTAAGCCCGACACGGACGACATGCGCGACGCGCCCTCGCTGCTGCTGATCGAAAACCTCAACCGCCTCGGCGCGAAGGTCAAAGCCTTTGACCCGATCGTCTCGCAAAGCGGCATGCGCGACGCCCTCTCCGGCGTCAGCGTCGAGACTGATGCCGAGCGTCTCGCCGACCACTGCGACGCGCTGGTGCTGGTGACGGACTGGAAGCAGTTCCTCGAGCTCGACCTGGGCAAGATGGCGAAGCTAATGAACAACCCGGTGATGATCGACGGTCGCAACTTCTTCGATCCGAATGTCGTGGAAGAAGCTGGCATGCGCTACGTCGGCGTTGGTCGATCGGCAGGCTAGTCGTGCTGCGTCAACGTACAATTTTAGGGTTGTTTTTTCTGGGGTCGGCGGCGATTGCTTGCGAGAAATGGCGCACAGCGGTGCGCCGCGACCAGAAATCCTAATTCTCGATCTTGACGCTGCACTCGGGGCTGTCATCCGTTAAATCCATAGCGCTTATTCCACAAGAATCGCAGCCCCTAACATTGTGGTTGGGGCGGGCATGTAAGCGCTCATCTCGTAAGGGTTCTGGCGCGAATTGATGACACGCTCTGGAGGCCCTCCCCAGGTTCTCAAACTGGCCAGGACGGTGGGATCGACCATCCCGCGGCCCTGGCTGGGTGGGCTCGACTTATTGGAGATCGAGCTGCCCGCTTTCGCCAACACCACTGGCCAAAATCCCCAAAATCTTCCCCGTCCGCTCGATCGAGTACTCGCGTAGGTCGATCGCCAATCGCCGCCCCGTCAGCCGCAAAAACTGCCACGCTGTTCCCGTTGTCACCACGCCCAACACGGACTCGACGCCATTGCCCGCCCGCTGGTTGAAAATTTGCGCCGCCACTAGCTCTGCCGCGCACTGTCCCAGTCCGCTCGGAACGTTGCCGTTCTTTGCTTCGACACCGATCGCCACCGGCGCGCGCACCAAGAGCTGCTCGGGGTTGGCGCTAATAAGAAAGTCGCAAAAACCAGTCAGGCCGCGCTCGGGGTCGATTGAGAATTCCACGCCAGAGAACAGCGAAATCCGGCGATCGAAGTAGCGGCGCAGCTCCAGCAAAACCGGCAGAACGATTAGCTCGGAGCGGGCTTTTTCCGTGTTGATAGCGATCGCCAGCGGTACGTTATCGGCTAAATCGATCTGACAGCGCGGACTCGGCTCGATTTCGGCGATCGCTTCAAACAAATCAACCCGGTCTTCGAGAACGAGGTCGAACTGCCCGACTAGCTCGCCTAGGCGAAAATTGCTGTAGGACATCGCGGTTTGAGTTGTGGCCTCCGTCCGCAATCTCTCTCTCAGCATACCCTCGCCCGAACGCTGCACGTCTCCGCGCGGTCGCTATATTGAATTATTGAATTGCGGGCTTTTCGCTGCGGATTTCTCAACCTTTAGGGGGTGCATGAACACCAGGAAAAAAGATGGCGACTACGACGCGATCGTCGTCGGCAGCGGTATCGGCGGGCTCTGCGCGGCGGGGATGCTGGCGCGTTACGGCAAGCGCGTCGTCGTCTGCGAGAGCCACAGCATCGCGGGAGGAGCCGCCCACGCCTTTGTGCGCGACGGGTTCCACTTCGACTCGGGGCCGTCGTTCTTTTGCGGCCTGAGCGACCCGACCAGCCTCAACCCGCTGCGGCAGGTGCTCGACGCGCTGGGCGAAACCGTCGAGGCAGTTCCATACGATCCCTTCGGGCACTACCATTTCCCCGATCGCACCGTGCCGATCTACGGCAGCGCCGATCGCTACCGCGCCGAACTGGCTAAGGCCACACCCGAGGGCGCGCGACAGTTTGCGGGCTTCGAGCGGGAGATGCTGCGGCTCTACGCTGGGCTGAAAGAAATCCCGGCGATCGCGCTGCGTTCCGACTGGCAGGTGCTGCCGATCTTGATCTCGCGCTACGCGATGGGGCTCGTTAAGCTGCTGCCGTCGCTGGGCAATGTCGATAGTTCCGTCGGGCGCATCCTCGATCGCCACGTACCCGACCCTTGGGTGCGGCGGCTGATCGACCTGGAGTGCTTTTTGCTGTCTGGCTTGAAAGCCCACGGCACGATCGCGCCGGAGTTCGCATTTATGCTGGGCGAGCGCGATCGCTCGGTCATCGACTATCCGGTGGGCGGCGGCGCGGCGATCGTGGCGGCGCTGGTGCGCGGGCTGGAGAAGTGGGGCGGCGAGCTGCGGCTGCGATCGCACGTGGAGAAAATCGAGGTGGAAAACGGTCGCGCGGTGGGCGTGCGGCTGAAGTCCGGCAAGCAGATCGCCGCATCGATCGTGATTTCCAACGCGACGATTTGGGATACCAACGAGCACTTGCTCGACCCGCAGCACCTGCCCGCCGCCGATCGCCAGCAAGCCGAAAGAATGTCCCCGATCGAGAGCTTCATGCACCTGCACCTGGGCATCCGCGCCGACGGCCTGGAGGGGCTGACCGGCCACCACGTAGTGCTGCACGACGCCGATCGCGACCTGGCCGAACCGGGTAACACCTGCATGATTTCGATTCCGACGGTGTGGGACTCGGGCCTCGCGCCGGATGGCCACCATACGATTCACGTTTATTCGCTCGAAGGCTTCGATCGCTGGGAAAGCCTAGATCGCCGCAGCGAAGCGTACGCGCAGCTCAAAGCCGAGCGGGCAGCGGCGCTCTACCGGGCGATCGAGCGGGTGATTCCCGATCTGCGCGATCGTCTGGTGTTAGAGCTGGTCGGCACACCGCTGACCCACTCGCGATTTTTGCGCCGCCACCGAGGAACTTACGGGCCGGGGATTGTCGCCGAGCGCGATCGTTTTCCCAGCGTACGCAGCGCCCTGCCCGGACTTTACCGCGTCGGAGATAGTACGATGCCGGGGATCGGCGTGCCCGCCGTGGCCGCTTCGGGCCTCTCTTGCGCGAACTCGTTAGTCGATCGCGCACGCGTCGAAGAGATGCTCGACCGCTCGCCCTCGAAGGCTCGATCGACAACTTAATTGAAGCAAGCTGAAAAATCGTTGCGCGTCGGAAACAATCGCACGGTTTCCCGCTTCGATTAAGGATGCGGCTCGTATCGCGCGCGAATCTGCTAAGAGAGCATCCAAAGAGCATTTTGCGCGCAGCAGTTTGTTAGCGTGTAACTGGGATCTTCATCTCGTCCCCAGCTTCTGTAGACTAACGCTCGGAGGCTGCTGTCGCGTGCATCACTCGGCGTTTGGAAAGTTCGTGCGATCGGGCCGGATTCCAGCCAACACGCCTGTTCTTCCTGCTGTTCTATGTCTGTTTTATTCACTCTTGTAGCTGGTGGCGCGTTGGGTTGCTTTGGCGTGGGTTGCTGCATTGTCAGCTATCGCTTCGCCCGCAGCTACCTCATCGATCCGCTGACGGGCCTGCCGCGCCACATTAACTGGTTTCAGCAGCGCCTGAACTCCCTGGGCAAGTCATCGACAGGAAGCTGGGCGATCGTCGTTAACCTCAATCGCTTCAGCACGATTCGCTACTGTCTCGGGCGCGAGGTCAGCGATCGCCTTCTGGTCGATATCAGCGTGCGGCTGAAAACCACGCTCCTACGCAACGAACAATTGATGCGCTCGGGAGAGGACGAATTTACGATCGTCTTGCCGGGACGCAAGGACTCACCGCGCGCGCTCCAGCTGGCCAACACGCTGCGGCGGCTGATGCGCCGTCCGTTTTGGGTCAGCGAGCAGCCACTGTTCGTGACGCTCAGCATCGGCATCGCCAGCAGCGAAGGCCACGAATTCCACGATGCGATCGGCGCGGCGCGGGTGATGATGTATCGCGCTAAAGCTACGGGCCAGAGCGCTCCAGCAGTGTTCGACACTAACGTCCGCGCCCAGTCGATCGCGCGGCTCCGGCTGGAGATCGACCTGCGCGAGTCGATCTCTCACAGCCGCATTCTCAGCGCGACGAGAACCGACGAGTCCCAAACCCGTGGCTACTTCGACACCCTCGACGGCAGCTCCCAAATGCCTCACTCCGAACTCGGCCAGGAGTTTCGCACCTACTATCAGCCGATCGTCAGCCTGCGCCACCGTCGTATCGAGGGCTTCGAGGCGCTGATCCGCTGGGATCACCACAGTCGCGGTCGCGTCTCGCCCGTGGACTTTATCCCGGTCTGCGAAGAAACGGGGCTGATCGTGCCGCTGGGCTACTGGATTTTGCAAGAAGCCTGCTGCCAAGCCCGCCAGTGGAAGCTCGATTTTCCCAAAACTCACCCGCAATTTATCAGCGTCAACGTCTCGGGCAAACAGCTCCAGATGCCCGACTTCCTCGATCGCCTGAGCGATATCGCCCGCAAGAGTGGCATCCGAACGCAATATCTCAAACTCGAAATTACCGAAAGCACGGCGATGGAAGACGTCGAAGCGACGATCGCGGTGCTTCAGCGCCTGAAGGCTCTGGGTCTGCGGCTGGGCGTCGATGACTTCGGGACGGGCTATTCGTCCCTGAGCTATCTGCACCGTCTGCCGATCCACACCCTGAAAATCGATCGCTCGTTCGTGCGCGACCTAGAGTACAGCCGCGAAAGTCAGGCGATCGCCAAAACGATCGTCACCCTGGCCCGTACGCTGCGCCTCAAGACGATCGCCGAGGGCATCGAAACACCCGAACAGCTTAAATTCCTAACGGCACTGGGCTGCGACTACGGCCAGGGCTATTGGTTCGTGCCACCCGTCCCGGCCCACAAAGCCTCGAAGCTGCTGGCCAATCCGCCGAACTGGAAGATTCCGGTCAAGCGCGAAATTTCCCAGAGTCGGCCGCACTAGGGTTCGCCTATCGCGAGCCGAATCTGCTCCAAACCGCAGGCGACAGCCAGCCGTCGAGGCCATAGCCCACCGCCCGATCGCTCGACTGTAATGCCGCTGCCAGCCGCAGCCCCGCGTCGCGCCCGATTTCGGTCTCGAATACCGAAGAGAACACCGCGTCGAGCCCGTGCGTGCGGCAAAGCGAACGCAGCCGACGCGGCGAGCCGACGATCGCGGGCTTGATGACGTAAATGCCGCGCCAGCCCTGCCGGTGGATTTCCTCGATTTGGGCCAGACTCGCCACAGACTCGTCTAGGGCGATCGGGGTGGCGAACTGTTGCGCCAGCTCGCAGGCCGCGTCGAACTCGGCCACGGGCAACGGCTGCTCGAGGAACTCGATTTCTGCCGCTCCCGTTGCGCCGTCGCCGAACCGATCGCAAGCGTCCAGCCAGCGGCGAGCCGCCTCGCGATCGAGCCCGCCGTTGGCATCGAGCCGCAGTCGCGTCCCGACGGGCAGCCGATCGCGCAACGCCATCAAAATCTCCAGCTCTTCGGTTAGCGCCGCCGTGCCGATTTTCCATTTGTAGGTGCGGGCGTCGGGGTCGCGATCGAGCGCCGCTAGCGCCGCCGCCCCCGCAGGCAGTAGGCGACAAATTTCCAGGTCGGGCGCTTCCTCAACGGGTAAACCCCGCAGCATCTCCCGCGCTGACTCGAAAGCAAACTGGCAGGCCGGTAGCGCTTTGGGGATCGCCTCGATCGCGCGACCCTCGATCGCGCCGCCCAGCGAATGACAAAAAGCGATCGCCGCTTCCAAAGTCTCGCTGCCAAACCAGGGCAACGGCGCGACCTCACCAATCCCGATCGCGCCAGCCTCGCCCCGCAACTCGAGAACGAGCCCCTCCCGCACCGACCACACGCCGTGGGCCGTTTTCAGCGGACGCCGGAACGATCGTCGGTAGGTGCGGTAGCGCAGCGCGTAGGTTGTCGAATCCGCCAAACCGTCACCCCGAGATACTTATGCCGTCATCAGCGAAGGCGAGAGCAACTGCTCGCGAAACGATTGCGCCACCACCGACAGCTTCTTGCCGCTGAGGTGGGCGATGTACCACTGCCCCGGTATCGGGAAATGCGTCACATCGACGCGCACCAAATCCGGGTGCATCGTCACCGACTCCAGGCAGTGGCGCGACAAGATCGTCACCCCGAGACCACCGGCCACCGCCTGGGCGATCGCCTCATTGCTGTTTAGCTCCAGCCTGACGCAAACGTTCGAGATGCCGTGCTTGGCAAAGTGCCGCTCGATCGCCCGTCGCGTCCCCGATCCCGGCTCACGCATCACGAACTCCGCCTCAGCCAGCTTGCGGATCGGCAGCTTCTTCGAGCCCGCCGTCCAGCGCGCGAACGGGTGCGATCGCGACGTCACGACAATGAGCGAATTATCGACAAACGGCTCGAGCTTGAGGTCGATATGCTGCGGCGGATGGCTGAGGATATAGAGATCGTCGCGATTCTCCTCCATGCGCTCGGTGAGCTGGGCGTGGTTCGTTACCTGGAGCGACACGTCCACATCCGGATAGGCCATGCAAAACTCCCCGAGCAGGCGCGGCACAATATACTGCGCCGTCGTCACCACCGACAGCTTCAGTTTGCCCCGCCGCTTGCCCTGAAAGTCCGCGATCGCCATCTGGAAGCGATCGAGACTGTCGAACATCTCGTGGCTCGAAGCCAGCAGCGCCTCCCCGGCTTCGGTCAAAAACAGCCGCCGACCGATCTGCTCGAACAGCGGCAGCCCCACCGTTTGCGAGAGCTGCTTGATCTGCCCCGAGACCGTCGGCTGGGAAATTGAAAGGTGTTCTGCCGCGCGCGTAAAGCTCCCCCGGCGCGCGACCTCACTGAATACCTCTAACTGATGTAAAGTCGGGCGCACGTTCCTAACCTCCTGAATTGCATTCGGGGTGCTTCATCGCAACACGGCGTCGGCACGACATGCGACAAGACGGGACAACAAAAAACGCTCGGCCTCTCCAATCGATGCGCTTTGGAGACGGACTCTTTCAAAACTTCACATAGGTGATAGCCTATACATAACTATAAGGCTATCATCTTTTGCATGACCATCGCCTCAAACCAATGAGATACAAGCTGTGATACGAGCATCAAGCATTTTCAACCGCATGAACACGCAGAACCTGCGTGGCGATATCTTCGGCGGGGTCACCGCCGCGATTATCTCGCTGCCGATGGCGCTGGCCTTCGGGGTGGCCACGGGTCTGGGGCCAGTCGCCGGTCTCTACGGCGCGGTTTGCGTCGGCTTTATGGCCGCACTGTTTGGCGGCACGCCGACCCTAATTTCCGAGCCCACCGGGCCGATGACCGTCATCATGACGGCGATTTTTTTGCGGCTGACGGCGCTATATCCAGACGATCCGCAGCTGGCGGCGGCGCTGGCCTTTACCGTCGTCATGCTCGCAGGCGTGTTTCAGATCGGCTTCGGGCTGCTGCGCCTCGGCCAATACGTGACGATGATGCCCTACACCGTCATTTCCGGCTTTATGTCCGGCATCGGGGCGATTTTGCTCGTGATCCAGCTTCCACCGCTGCTCGGTTCCCCGGCAGCCAAGGGCGGCGTCATCGGTAACCTCCAGCAACTGCCCACCTTTATCTCGAATCTCAGCGTTCCCGAGTTCGCGCTGGGCGTCGGCACGATCGCCGTCATCATCGTTATGCCCTCGGCGTGGCGTCGCTGGTGTCCGCCGCAGCTTCTGGCGCTGGTCGTCGGTACGATCGCCTCAGTGACGCTGTTCGGCGATGTGGAAATGCGTCGTATCGGCGAGATCCCCGTCGGTCTGCCCGCGCTGATTTTCCCGGCGTTCACAAGCGAAGCGATTCGTGAAATGTTTGTCGATGGCGCGGTTCTCGGCCTATTGGGCTGCATCGACGCGCTGCTGACTTCGACGGTCGCCGACAGCCTGACTCGCACCCAGCACAACTCTGACAAAGAGTTGATCGGCCAGGGTCTAGGCAATATCGTCTCCGGACTCTGCGGCGGTCTGCCCGGTGCGGGCGCGACGATGGGGACAGTGGTCAACATCCAAACCGGTGGCCGCACGGCGGTGTCCGGTATCATCCGGGCGATCGTGCTGCTGAACGTGGTGCTCTGGATCGGGCCGCTGCTGCAAAACGTGCCGCTGTCCGTGCTGGCTGGTATCGCAATTAAGGTCGGCTTCGACATCATCGACTGGGGCTTCCTGAAACGCATCCACAACGTCTCGTGGAAGGGCGCGCTGATCACCTACGCGGTGATTGCCCTAACGGTGTTCGTCGATCTGATCGCAGCGGTCGGCATTGGCGTCTTCGTCGCGAACGTCCTAACGATCAGCCGACTGACGGCGCTGCGCTCGAAAGAAGTCCGCACCATCCAGGCGATCACCGATGTGGACGATGTCGTCGCCTTCAGCGAAACGGAGAAAGCGTTGCTGGAGCGTACGGAAGGCCATATTCTGCTCTTCCACCTGTCCGGCCCGATGATCTTCGGCGTGGCCAAAGCGATCGCCCGCGAACACAATACGATCGACGACTACGAGGTGCTGATGCTCGATCTGAGCGACGTGCCTTGGCTCGGCGTCACTTCGGCGATGGCGATCGAAGCGGCGGTTAAAGAAGCCTGGGAACTCGGTCGCCGGATCTACATCATCGGCGCGACTGACGCGACCCGCAAACGCCTGACCAAGCTGCAAGTTGGAACGTTCGTGCCGGACGACTGCTGGCTGGCGTCGCGTCAGGCTGCCCTCGAAGCGGCGAACCTGTGGATGGTCGAGAACGGCCACCTGACAGCAGTTCAGCTCAGCGAAGGTCGTTCTTCAGCGCTGCCTCAATAGTTAGCCCGGAAGCGGGATCGAGACTGAGTTTTGCGCTCGGTTTCGGAGGTTCACTGTATTCTCCGCATCTTCGACCGAACTCGCGCCTACACCAAAAGGAGCCTGCAAGCAGGCTCCTTTTTCGTGGAAAGGGGAAAATGGATGGCACGCTCTCTTTTTTGAAAAGTTTTCATCATCTTACCGATCTAGCCGCTGGTCGGTAGTATGTACTCACATAGTCCCCGAGCGACCTAGATCGCAGCCATCTAGTGCAACGTTAGCTCTTCATTTTGGGTTGCCGAGCCCTGAAAGCCTTGTATCGTGAATCCTCTAGAAGTTAGCCACCCTAGGCTTTAGTCGTGACGCTGCACGAGTGTGCGCGATATCGACTCGAACGGGCTAAACGGAATCTTCTAGGAGGTGCAATCCAGTCAGCTTTGTATGAACCAGCCATCCTCTTCGGGGCTTTCTCTTCCCCGTACCCTATCTTCTCTCGAAACATTTGGCTTCGGTTTCGGTGGGCTATTGCTATGGCTGGGAACTGCGCCCGCAATGCATGCCGCTCTTGGCCCAGGGGCGTTGCTGATCTGGATTCCTGGTGCGATTGTCGGTGTCTTACTGAACCTGCAAGTACAGCGCCTCGGCCAGCATTTAACCGATGTTGCGGGAGGGACGCCGAACTTCACGACTCATTTGCTGCGTCGCTATCCTTCCCTCGCCCTCTACGCTGCGATGGGTTATTTCCTCGGGTGGATTTCTGTCCCGGCGATGAATGCCATCATCCTGACGGATCTAATCGACTCTAATCTCTCTCCCCTCGGCATCCATCCGCCGATCGTGCTTTTAAGAGTCGCATTTTTGCTGCTTCCTTTCATCATGGCGTTCAGCGGCACTCGGACGCTCGGCATTCTGCACGCTTTTTTTGCATTTCCCGCCATTGGGTTGATCGTTACGTTCTGTCTTCAGGGGCTGGGTTGGCTCGGTTTTGCCCCCGAAAGTCCGGGCTTCTTTCCCTCAGATTGGGGGGACTTAACACCGGTTGACTGGATGAAATGGTTCTATATCGCAGTCTATGCCGTGTACGGCTGCGAAACCGAATCATCATTCGTCGCAGATAGCCGTCGCCCTCACATCACACTACGCTGCTTGTCGATTACGGCGAGCTGTATCCCGATCGTTTACGTTGGTGGATCGTGGCTGCTTATGCGTCTGAGCGATACGGCGGTCGCTGGCGACAGCACGTTCCTAAATATGACTGTGACCAGTCAATACTTTTGGGGAGGATCGGCCCCAGCTCTAATTACGTTTCTCATTACTTCGGGCTGCTTGCTCAGTTCGGCAACGGCTGCCTCGAACTGTCCGCGCGTTCTATATCAGCTCTCGAAAGACGGCTATTTGCCATCTATTTTTTCTGTGGTGTCGAAGCGGGTCGTTTTCGCACCGGGCTTGATTTTTACCCTCAGCCTCAGCTTACTCTCGCTGGCTTGGGGAGATGTTTCCCGCGTGGTGATGGTGACCGGTACGGGATATCTGATGTCGATGATGGCGATCCATTTGGGCGAGTGGGTGAGCCGTCGCGATCCTGAAACCCGTTGGCCTTGGCTATCACTGGGATTCTTTGGAGTCGAAGCAACTGTTTTGATCGTCGGCGGTGTTGCTTGGGGTTGGCAAGACTGGACGATGGGATTAATGATGCCAGCACTGGTGGCGACGATCGCCACCCAGGCTCCCCGACTACAGCTTTCTGTCTTCCACCCATCTTGGTGGGGGCGACGTATGAATAAACGCACCTTTAATCCCAAGACGGACTGGGTCGCGTTTCAGGTCGCCGTGCTGATTCTCTTGGTGTGTGGTGCGATCTGTGCCGGTTGGTTCACCGCAGCGGGATTGAACCGACTCGGTGTCAAAGCTGCGGAAGCGGATTTTAACTATGGAGCCTATGAAGCGATTTTTAGCATCACTTTGGTTATTGGCGCATTTGTCAGCGTGGCGATCGCATGCTGGACGAGCTTAGCGCAAATCGCCACGATTACCGAAGCGCGAGATCGCGTGGAGGCGACCTTAGAAGAGCTACAGCAAACTCAATCCCAGCTCGTTCAGGCAGAGAAGATGTCGAGTTTAGGGCAGTTAGTGGCTGGAGTAGCCCATGAAATTAACAACCCTGTAAATTTTATCGGCGGTAACCTGGAGCACCTCCAGGGTTATTCAAAATCACTGTTGGAGTTGATCGAGCTCTACGATCGGGTCTATCCCGATTCCCATCCAGAAATTCAAGAGCTAGAAGAAGAAATTGATTTGGATTTCGTGCAGGAAGACATGCTCGATATTCTTCAATCAATGCAAGTAGGCAGCGATCGCATCCGCGAGATCGTCCAGTCGCTGCGAACGTTTTCGCGTTTGGATGAAGCGGAGTTCAAAGAGATCGATATCCACAAAGGTATTGACAGTACTCTGCTGATCTTGCGACACCGTCTCAAGGCCAGTCATGCTCGACCGGCCATCGAAATCGTTCGAGATTACGAGCCGGACTTGCCGCCCGTGACTTGCTATCCCGGTCCGATGAATCAGGTGGTGATGAATATCGTTGCCAATGCCATTGATGCACTCGACGAGCAGATGGAAGAATCCAGGTCTAGAGAAGTCTGGGACCAAAAGCCTCAAATCACTTTACAGACTCGTTGTCGCGATCGGTCTTGGTTGGAGATTACGATTTCAGACAATGGGCCGGGTATCCCTGCGGAAGTACGCAATCGAATCTTCGATCCGTTCTTCACCACAAAGGAAATCGGTCAAGGGACTGGCATGGGAATGTCGATCAGCTATCAGATCGTTACGGAAAGACATCGCGGGAGACTTTCTGTCACATCTCAACCGGGGGAGGGTACGCAATTCTTAATTGCACTTCCCATGCATTAAGAAGAGCTGAGAAAAACACGAGCTTATGTCGATACTGAGATATGTCGGTCAGCAGTATTCATACCGTAGTTTTCGAGCTTAAAAAGTGAGGGGATTCAACTGTACCGAGCGGAGTTGAAGCTGGTGAATTGAGTTTGAGATTAAGCTAAAGGAATTGCTGGCGGACAGTTTGTACGGTGAGAGCGGCCAATTCGTCCAGGATGGAGTGAGAAGTGCCGTTGGAAGAACGCGCCGAACAATCTTCAGAGGGGTCGCGATCGCTCGAGGTGTTTGCACTTCCTTCTTGGAAAGGGGGAATCGATGCTCGCGGATACGAGAAAGCCAGGGACGTGCCCTGGCCTGTTCGGGGTTCTGGATTTAGAAGTTATGGGCGTGTAGCACTTCCATCACGTCGCAGAGGTAGGAAATGCCCGAGTAGTCCTCGAAAAACTGAGTAGCGACTTCATCCGAGATTTTCACGGCCATCTCCCGGTTGGGCGTTAGCACCTCGAACTTGATGTTCGAGTAGGTGTCGGAGACGGTGGGGTTGCCGGTCGATCGCACGTTGCGACTGCCCTTACCGCCTGCATCGACCACCGTGTAGCCGGGAGCCCCGGCTTCATCGATGATTTTGGCGATCTTTTTAAGCAGCAGCTTTTCCGTCACGATTACGAGTTTACTGGCTTGCTGAGTCATGGTGGTTAACCTCCCGGTACGCATACGTTCTGAAAACTTAAATCGATTTGGTAAAGGCGACGCGGTCAGATGTGGATCGCGCTGCCTGCTCCGGTCTGCCAGCCAGGCCGCCCGCAGACCGAGCGGACGGTGTTAACCGCCGTGATTCGCCAATTCCTGGGCGACACTGATAAAGAGGGGGATACAGAGGGCCAGAGCAACCGGTGTACCCACTGCCGTGGACGAACCGATATAGGCCGAAGGGTTAGCCGAGGGAATACCCGCACGCAGTGTCGGCGGGCCGGAGATGTCCGAGCTGGAAGCGGCGATCGTTGCCAGGATAACGACGCCGCCCAGACTGAAGCCCGTGGTGTAATGGGCGATCAGACCGAAACCAAAGGCGAGAAAACCGTGAATCAGGGGCGCAGCGAAGGCGTAGATGGCGTACCACTGTCCGACTTTGCGCAGTTCGCCGATGCGGGCGGTAGCTTCCATACCCATGACCAGCATCAGGATTGAGAGTAAACCGCGAAACATCGGGCTGAAGAAGGTGTCGTAGACGGTCGTCGGATCGGTGAACAGACCCAGAGCGAGGCCGAGAAGCAGTGCCGAGAGTGCCGAACCTTGGAGGCTTTCTTTGACGATCGGCCAGATTTCGACTTTCTTCGGAGCACTGCCGCCGCTGCGGGTCTCGGCGCGACGTCCGACCGCCGTTGCCGCGCCGCCACCTTGACTGGCGTAATACCCCTCGGTGCTGAGGGCTTCTTGCTTGCTGTATTCCTCAGCGCGCTGGCGCTGCTTGGTGACGTAGATGCTGGCCACGACGATCGCCGTCACGAGCGCTGGGATGTCCATGAACGGGTAGAGCGCCGCCGCCCAGGGTTCGTAGGTGATGCTTTCAGACTCGAGCAGGGTCAGCGCCGCTGCGAGGGTCGAGCCGCTCACTGCGCCGAACAAGCCAGCCGTCGCGATCGCATCGACCACCTTAACTTTCGGCAGTTTGGCGAGGGTGTAGCGCCCCACAAAGACGGTCATAATCCCGATCAGGGCTGCGAATGCTGCGGGCAAGAGCATATCAGCGAGGTTGGCTTCGCGAATTGCCATGCCGCCGCTCAGGCCGACCTTAATCAGCAACATGAAGACAATGAATTTATAGATCGCGTCGGGGATTTGCAGTCGGCTGTTGACAGCAGCGACAACCATACCGCCGATCAGGAAGCCCAGTGTCGGGGATTGCAATTTCCCGATGAAGAGCGTCAAAAATTCAGATAAGAATTCCACGTTGTAGTTCCTCCTTTGTCAAAAAGTGATGGTCGGGACGGCAGGCGTTGGAGGAGGGTTTGCGCTCTGGCGAGCGCACGATCGCGCAAACCAACGTCTGGACGAGCGCTGGCTGCGATCGTCGTACTCCAGCGATTAATTCGCGAACGGCGCCACCTGCGGGACACAGCCATAGCGCGAATGCCTACCAGGCGCGGGATTCGGAGGGCTCAACGCTCCGAGCCGCCTTGATCGGGCTATCACTGAGCGGCAGGCTCTTCATAACCGAGAACCTATCAACGCCTCGCTTTCCATATACTCAAGTCTATAGTCAAAGCCCATATGAAGTCTCGCGAAAGCCTGCAAATTCGCAACACAATGATCGATTCAATTGATAAGCCCAGCTTTTAGCGTTTTACCGAAATAGCCTTTTGATTGATATATCTGGGTGCGCCTGGAGCGAGATCTTCGAGCTTGCAGCGCGATCGGCGCGGCGAGGGCGTATTGTTTTGGACGGGTCGCCCAGCCCCGCTATCCGTCTGTTTCAACCACCCCGCATTTATGACTGCGCTCACCGTCTACGGCATTCCCAACTGCACCACCTGCAAAAAAGCGCGGAGCTGGCTCGATGCGCGCGGGGTCGAGTACGTCTTTGTCGATACCCGTGCGACGCCGCGGCACTGGCCGTCTAAAGTGGTGAGGAAGAGAATAGATGAGTCAGCAATGAATT
>ERZ1740068.304-NODE-304-length-27498-cov-8.798309_pt1 | contig 27498 bp, 25 predicted proteins | sample MGYA00581735_ERZ1740068 | MGnify/ENA primary metagenome ERZ1740068 (study PRJEB43018, sample SAMN04849740) | marine metagenome | isolation source: floating plastic debris | place: Pacific Ocean | collected 2008-08-30 | study: EMG produced TPA metagenomics assembly...
ACACCTGATCAGTCATGTAAACGCCATTGACAAAATTCTTGTCATCAATGGTATAAACCCGGCCTCCATCGGGCTCTACTCTTGTGACAGTGATCCAGTTCTCTGAAATGTCTTCACGCATGTCGTCGTTCAGCGTAGAAATGTGCTCACCCACAATAGGATCATCCAAACCCCGGTAAGACCAGCCCCAGATGTGACACTCACCAGCAGGAGCGCCGCTTAAGTCAATCACCGCATCATCCCTATTAGCATTGGCATTCACCCAGGTCAAAATATTGTCATCTGCATCGGTGACGATGTACCAATAGCTCAGACCTTCTGCAGTACTACTTGTTTTTGCATTGACCACTACCTGATCGGTCATGTAGACACCACTTACGAACTCTTCGCCATCGGTGGTATAAACACGGCCTCCATCAGGTACTATTCTTCGTACTGTGATCCAGTTCTCTGATATCTCTTCTGAAACGTCATCATTCAGGGTAGAAATATGGTCTCCAACAATGGGATCTGATAAGCCACTGTAGGACCAGCCCCAGACGTGACAAACTCCGGCAGGCGCACCCGACAAGTCAATCGCTGCATTGTTTCTCATGCTGTTGGCATTGACCCAATCCAGGATATTGTCATCTTCATCGGTAATAATATACCAGTAGCTGATGTCGTCTCCCGTACTGGTAGTAGTCGCGTTAAAATCCACCTGATCAGTCATGTAAACACCATTGACATCGTCTTTACCATCGGTAGTGTAGACGCGACCGCCATGAGGATCGGATGGGTCGTTTCTATAGACCGTGATCCAGTTCTCTGATATCTCTTCTGAGTCATCGTCATTCAACGTGGAAATGTGATCACCTACAATAGGATCATCCAAACCGCTATAAGACCAGCCCCAGACATGGCAAACTCCGGCAGAAGCGCCACTCAAGTCAATTGCCGCATTATTTCTCATATCGTTGGCATTGACCCAGTCAAGGATATTGTCATCGGCATCAGTGATGATGTACCAGTAACTGATGCTATCGGCAGTACTGCTGGTCGTGGCACTGAAGGCTACTTCATCGGTCGCAAAAACACCTATGACCTCGTCTGCGCCTTCTGTCGTATAAACACGTGCTCCATTGGGAACAAATGGATCATTTCTGTAAACCGTGATCCAGTTTTCGGAAATGTCTTCGCGCATGTCGTCATCCAGTGTGGAAATGGGATCACCAACTACGGGGTCTTTCAGTCCTCTGTAAGACCAGCCCCACACATGGCAAACACCATCAGGTGCCCCTGAAAGGTCAATTTTGGCATTGTCTCTCATGCCATTGGCATTCACCCAGTCAAGGATATTGTCATCGGCATCAGTGATGATGTACCAGTAACTCAGGCTGTCGGCAGTGCTGGACGTTTTGGCATAAAATGCCACCTCATCTGAACCGCTGACACCTATCACTTCATCCGATCCATCTACGGTGTACACCCTTCCGCCATCGGGTACTTCTCTGGTGACCGTAATCCAGTTTTCGGAGATGTCTTCCCTCACATTGCCATCGAGTGTAGAAATGTGATCGCCCACAATCGGGTCATCCAGACCTCGGTATGACCAGCCCCACACATGGCAAACACCGTCAGGTGCTCCACTCAGATCGATGGTCGCATTGTTACGGTTTTCATTGGCATTGACCCAGGTCAATATTTTATCATCGGCATCCGTAATAATGTACCAGTAGCTGATGCTGTCAGCCGTACTGCTGGTCTTTACTGTAAATGAAACCTGATCGGTCATGTAGACGCCATTGACAAAGTCTTTGTCGTCTGTGGTATAGACCCTGCCACCATCGGGGTCTACCCTGGTGGCAGTGATCCAGTTAGTAGAAATGTCTTCGCATACATCGTCATCCAAGGTAGAGACGTGGTCACCTACCACAGGGTCGGGCAATCCGCTATAGGACCAACCCCAGATGTGGCATTCGCCGGCAGGTGCTCCACCAAGATCGATGGTTGCGTTGTTGCGATCTGCAGTCGCATTCACCCAGTCCAGTATGTTGTCATTGGCATCAGTGATGATGTACCAATAGCTCAATTCTGAAGCCGTGCTGGTAGTTTTTGCATTGAATACCAATTGTTCAGTGCCCGCAACGCCGCTGACGTAGATCTTGTCATCAGTCGTGGATACCATTCCCCCCACAGGGGTACCTACACTGCAACTCTGCTCCAGCAGGTAATCAGTGTCCCATGCATTTGTCTCCCGATTGTTGGTAGTGTTTTTCGCACTTACCTGCCAGGCAATCAGGCCGTAGATGAAGAAAAGTGAAATTCGTAATGTTTGTTTCATATCGTTGGATCAAAAGCGTTTTTAAATTCTTAAAATCCAACCCTAGACGGTGTTCTGTCAAAGAAGGGATAGCTCAATTAGCTCAAATGATATCGTTTTTAGCCCAAAGTGAAGTTTTTTTTAAAAGGCTGTGGGGACACAACCTACGGCATGTAATTCTAGTGTAATATCTATTATTTAACACTTAGATTATTGCAACTGAATTCTTGAAATATTTATAAATATACTCATTTTGTCCGGGGCACGTTGCCTATTGCCAACTGGCTACTGCCTACTATGTTGCGCGCGGCTAGCGATCCTAACTTGGAATACAGACCACTACCAGTCTTTTGTCTTTGGTCTTTACTCTTTTGTCTGTTTAAAACTAGCGTCTAGCTTCTAAACTTCAGTTGCGCCGGAGAAATCCCGAAACGACTTTTAAACTCTTTGATGAAATGAGAAGGGCTTTTATAGCCAATCGCCAGTGCCACCTCCAGCACCGTTCTGTCGGTGGTTTCCAGCAAATGACGGCCGCGGTCCAGCTTTTTGTCTTTGATCCACTTTCCCGGACTGACACCGAAGTATTTAGAAAACTTCCGCTTGAAGTTGGAGATGCTCATATTATTCAGGAATGCCAGCTCTTCCAATGTGATGGCACTGGTGCAGTTCTGGTTCATAACCCGGCGCATCCGGGCCTCTTCATTGTCGGAGCTGTGAGAAAGGACACTCATCACCCCTTTTGCCTCGTCCGTCTGCATCATCAGTAGCAGCAACTCCCTGGCTTTCACTTGTAGCAGCGCCTCCTCAGAATAGGCCTTTTTCTCCCCCGAGAGCAATAGGATAATCGATTCCAGGTAGAGATTTAGCTCATTAGTATAGCCGATGGGACAAACATATTTTCGCCTCGTCTCTATGGTGCCATCCTTCGGCACAGTGGTATTTAGAAATTCCTCGACCATCGGGTCTGATAGGAAAAACAAAAAAGCACTGAATTGGCTGTCCCCATCGGAGAGCGTTTCTGACATGATGTAGCTTCCTTTGCGCACCAAAGCCAAATGATTGGAAGGTACTTCCCAACTTTCATCAGGGCTCACCAGCTTTACCGTACCCTTGACCACGTAGAGTAAAAAGGTCTGCTCAATGCTCAACTGAATATCTTTGACAGTATTGAGATTATGGCGATAATCCACAAATACTTCGTCTCCTATTTTCAGCGTACGAAATTTATCACCTGATCTGAAGTATTCCGGGAAGTTAATTTTCTTGAAAGGCATAGGCTATGTTGTTTGCTAGCCCAAACCGCTGTTTTTCTACGGATGGTTGGCCGATGACTCCATCAAAAAAGGTCGTACAATTGACATCGCACGACCTTTTCATTGATTTTATAAAATGTGAGCTTACTTCGCTGCGCTGTACAGTTCAGCTACTTTGTCCCAGTTGATCACATTGAAAAATGCATTGATGTAATCAGGTCTCTTATTTTGGTAGTTGAGGTAGTATGCGTGCTCCCATACATCCAGTCCAAGGATAGGTGTACCTTCACAGCCTACACCTGGCATCAAAGGATTATCTTGATTGGCAGTAGAGCAAACTTCCAGCTTGCCATTGTTGACACATAGCCAGGCCCATCCTGAACCAAATCTCGTTGCAGCCGCGTTGCTGAAAGCAGTTTTAAATGCATCAAAAGATCCGAAAGCATCATTGATGGCTGCACCCAGGTCACCACCAGGCTCGCCTCCACCATTTGGAGACATCACTTCCCAAAACAGGTTGTGGTTGTAGTAACCACCGCCATTGTTTCTAACAGCACCGTTGTCGATGTGGTTTTTCAACAAGTCTTCAATCGACTTTCCTGCCAGGTCAGTGCCCTCAACAACTCCGTTTAATTTAGTAGTATATCCTGCATGATGCTTGCCGTGGTGGATTTCCATCGTTCTTGCATCAATGTTTGGCTCCAATGCGTCAAAAGCATAGGGTAGCTCCGGTAATTCAAACGCCATAGTTAACGAATTTATTTATTAGTGATTTTTATAAAAATTCTGTTCTCCTTAAACCTTATCTGTGTACTAATTGTTCCCCCGCACCCTGTCAAAAAAACGTTGTACCAGTTCCTGGCATTCTTCCTGCCTTACTCCAGTTACAATTTCTGTCTTTTTCAACAGAATAGGCGGATTCAATCTTTTAAAACCTTTCTGCTCATCAGCGGCACCAAATACGACCTTACTTAACTGACTCCAGTAGATCGCTCCTGCGCACATGGGACAAGGCTCCAGCGTCACGTACAGTGTGCAATTTTGCAAATACTTGGCCCCCAGGTAATCCTGAGCGGCTGTAATCGCCAGCATCTCTGCATGGGCAGTCACATCCTGCAGCCTTTCCACCTGATTGTAAGCCCTGGCAATGATCCGGTTTTGACATACGACCACCGCCCCTACCGGTACCTCTCCCTCATCGTAGGCATATGCTGCCTGCTTGAGGGCCTCCCCCATCATATGTTCATCACTATGGACTGATAACGTGGTCATAGAAACTTGATACTCTCCATCATTTTTGCCGCTGTTCCTTTCCATTGCTCTCCATCCCGACCCGGCGCACTGAAGTTAAAAACATACAATTGTTCGTTTTTCAAAGCGTACAGCAAATAAGTGTATTTTCTCACAACAGGAATTCTGCCAATGGCATTTGGCTTTTCATCCTTCACCTCCGATTGAAACTCGAAGGCAATGAACTGCTGCCCATTGATCTCTTTCAGTCCTTCCTGCGTAAACTTCACTGTGGTGTAAGTAGATAGGATGCTCGCCTTGTAAAAGTCCTTGAGGATCACTGCGTCTTCCGCTTTCCACCGGGTCGCATTTTTGGAAATCCCAAAGTCTACTACCCGCTCCTGATCGCCATAAACGACAAGAGGTGTACTATTGGACAAATAGCGCGAAGCCACCTCGGCAGGTGTCAATGGAGAGAAAGTGACCGGAATTTTCACCTCAATTTCCTTCTCTATCCGCTGCTTGGACAACTTGGGCTGCTGCCCGTAGGAATGACTAAAAATGCACAAGCAAAATAGCAAAAAGCATATCTGACGCATAATCACACTTCAAATGTTTGCACAAACATATGGAAGGCAGGAATCATAACCAATTTTTATAGTGACACCACTTAAGAATAAAAAGGAGACAAAAAACACAATATTGCCATCAATCATTATAAATTTGGGGCCGAAAAAATTACACATAACAGATAGAGGATTAATCATGCTGAGAACACATAATTGCGGCGAGCTGAGAATTGACAATGTTGGACAAACAGTGACACTATGCGGATGGGCACAAACTTCCCGCGACAAAGGTGGACTGGTATGGATTGATCTAAGGGACAGATATGGCATCACCCAACTGCTGTTTGAAGAAGGGTCCACGGAAAAAAGCCTGATCGACCTGGCGAAATCTGTCGGTAGAGAGTTTGTGCTACGGGCCACTGGCGAAGTCATTGAACGCGCTTCAAAAAGTAACAAAATATCCACAGGCGAAATCGAAATCAAGGTCACTGGATTTAAAATTCTGAATGAAGCGCTGACGCCTCCATTCAAAATTGAAGATGACACTGACGGTGGTGACGACCTGAGGATGAAATACCGCTACCTGGACCTACGTAGAAATGTGGTCCGTAAGAAGTTGCAGTTGCGTCACCAGATGATGCAGCAAACACGCAGGTACCTTGACGAGCAAGACTTCATCGAGACCGAAACGCCTGTGTTGATCAAATCAACGCCGGAAGGCGCAAGAGACTTTATTGTGCCCTCTCGCATGAACCCCGGCGAGTTCTATGCACTGCCTCAGTCGCCGCAGACATTTAAGCAGCTGCTGATGGTCTCCGGCTTTGACCGCTATTTCCAGATCGTAAAATGTTTCAGAGACGAAGACTTACGTGCCGACAGACAACCAGAATTTACACAAATAGACTGCGAGCTTTCTTTCGTGGAGCAGGAAGACATCCTCAACACCTTCGAAGGTCTGGCCAAGCACCTCTTCAGAACTGTGAGAGGTATAGAAGCACCCGAATTCAAACGCATGCAATACAGTGATGCCATGAAATATTACGGCTCTGACAAACCGGATATCCGTTTTGACATGAAGTTTGCCGAACTGAACAGCGTTGCGCAGAACAAAGGTTTTAAAGTATTTGACAGTGCAGAACTGGTGGTAGGTATCGCTGTTCCCGGTGCAGCAGAGTATACACGTAAACAACTGGATGGTCTGATTGACTGGGTCAAGAGACCTCAGATTGGTGCCAAAGGACTTGTTTACGTCAAGTGTAATGCCGATGGTAGTTACAAATCTTCGGTAGACAAGTTTTATAGTCAGGAAGACCTGGCAGCATGGGCTTCTGTGGCCGGTGCCAATGCCGGAGACCTGATCCTGGTCATGTCTGGAGATACTAACGCTACACGCAAAGCGATGGGCGAGCTGAGACTGGAGATGGGTAGCCGACTGGGCTTGAGAGATAAGGATACTTTTGCACCTCTTTGGGTACTGGACTTCCCATTGCTGGAGTGGGACGAAGACTCGAAGCGTTTCCACGCCATGCACCACCCCTTTACGTCTCCCAAGAAAGAAGACATTCCTATGCTGGAAACCAATCCAGGTGATGTCAGGGCCAATGCCTATGACATGGTCATCAACGGTGTAGAAATAGGTGGTGGATCTATCCGTATCCACGACAAGGCTACACAAGCGATGATGTTCAAACACCTCGGTTTCTCCGATGAAGAAGCGGTAGCACAGTTTGGATTCCTGATGGAAGCTTTTGAATACGGCGCACCTCCTCACGGTGGAATCGCACTCGGGTTTGATCGTTTCTGCGCCCTGTTTGGCGGTTCAGATTCTATCAGAGATTACATCGCTTTCCCTAAAAACACTTCAGGCAGAGATGTGATGATCGATTCACCATCGCCCATCGCAGAAGAACAGTTGAAAGAACTCAGCATTAGCCTAAGAAAAGACTAAAAAAGGGCCAATTCTGGCTCTTTTCGTTAAATCAATGCTATTGACTAACTTTAAAGGCAAATAAGCGCAAATGACTAAGAAGTTTCTCATCTATTCTCTTCCTTTTCTGCTCATCTTCATCGTGGCTTCCATCTTTGAACCGTGGGTGTATCAAAACATTTTTGCCAGTGATGACATCACTACACTGAAGGGTAAAGAATTCAAGATCATTGCACATAGGGGTGCATCAGGATACTATCCGGAAAATACCTTGATCGCAGTCGAAAAAGCCATTGAACTGGGAGCCGACATGATCGATGTGGACGTGAGGATGACCAAAGATGGCTCCATCGTAGTCATTCACGATGAAACAGTGGACAGAACCACAAATGGCACCGGTGAAGTGAGCGAGATGACGCTGGCAGAGATCAAAGCATTGGACGCCGGCAGCTGGCACGATTCTAAATTTGCAGACCAGCAGGTGCCAACACTCAAAGAGGTACTGGATTTGGTAGATGGCAGAATTACTGTGCTCATTGAAATTAAGCACCACCAGAGCAATCACAGTGAACTTGCTGAGAAACTAGTGGAAGTCATTCAAAAAGAACGAAATGGCTATGAATGGTGCATCTTGCAAAGCTATGAAGAAGACTACCTGGAGTTTGTCCACGAGAAGGATGAGAAGATTCAAACCAAGAAATTATTGGTAGGAGAAGACTCTACACCATTGCTGGCCTTCTACATGGAAACCAAAGTACAATTGGGCCGTGCCACAAAGAAAGAGGATGAGCAACTCGATGCGCTCAACCCTCCCTATGAAACGCTATCCGCCAAGCGCATCTTTCGTATGCATGCAAGAGGTTTCAAAGTATATACTTACCTCATTAATGACCGGAAGGAGATGATTAAAATGCTCAATGCGGGAGTAGATGGCATCATTACGGATCATCCGGACTATCTAATGTCAATCAGAAAAGAAATTGCTGAATTGAAATAGCAGCCTGGAAATATACTTCCCCGAGGATAATAAGTTTAATTTAGGTTATTCACGTAGTAGTAAGAGTCAACTTCACCTGCGATGAATCCCAGATCATCCCAGTAGCCAGAGTCGATGGATCGGTTGATCAACGTCCTTGCCTCGTCGTCGCTACCCATGAGTCGATGAAAAATAGCCAGCGCATACACCTGGATTGGGCTGGTAATGTTTTCTTCTTTGTCTACAGAAAAATTCAGCAATCGCTCCGCTCTGAAAATCCCTTTAAAAAGTAAGAGTCCTCTGAAGTAATCTTTGCTCTTGTCAATGGTCATTTGAGTATCCACACCTTCCAGAAAAGTCTGTGCTACTTCAGGATTTCCAATTTCCTGATAGATGATGAACAACCAGTAATAAGGCATCACAATCAGGTCGTCGCGTTCCTCTACAGAAAGACATTTCTTAAAAGAAGAGATGGCGCTATCGTAGTTTCTATTGAAATAATAGGCCAGCCCGAGGTAATACCAGCAGAAAAACTGCCTGCTTCCATTGCTGAACTGCGGGCTTTGATAAACATCAGGAGCCATTTCCTGTCCCCTGTTGAGTAACACTGCCATGCGCAAGTCCTTGATGGCCTGCCTGAAGTTCCTCAAAACGATTTCGTTCAATCCTTTGTACTGATAAAGCGCCGGAATATCAGTGTACTTCTTCAGTCCTTCGCTATATATTTCATTGGCTGTAAGGTAATTACCATGGGCATCCAGAATACGGGCATAGCTCATGAGTACTTCCAGAGAATCGGGAAAATCGTCATAGGCTTTTTGACGTGTGCTAATCAACTTACGCAGCTGTCTCGTCTGTGCAACTTTTGGTGAAAACTCATTTCCAAAAAGGGAGATCACCTTCTCTTCCATTTGGATGGCGCTGTCGCGGTCTACCTGAGGTGCAGAAATAGTCAAATTGGTTCGCCTCTCTGGTTTCCTGGTTTCCAGACAACCGATGCACCAAACACCTACTATGACTACTACGACAAGCTTATACTTCATTGTTTATAGAACGAACAAGGATTTCTATTAATTGCGGGAATCTACATCAAGCTATAATACTTTACAGCACATCTTCCAGCAGTGGTAGTGCGTCATAAACGATTCCATCTTTGATCGTATATTTAACGCCACCCACACATACTACTTCATTGTCCCCGGTCAACTTGATAACTCCCGTACCATATAAGACCTTCAAATTGACCAAAGGGTTGGTCTCCACCAAGACTAATTCTGCCAATTTCTCTACTTCTATTGTACCAAGGTCTTGGTCCTACCCAATGATCGCCATACGATTTTTACATATTCGACTCTTGAAGTTAAGAATTCTCGTGAATAATTTTCAAATTACAGAATTGTTAATCCAATACTAATGAAATTCTATGGCGCTCACCCCCTCTAATATGCTCCCCCTGGGTACAGTATTACCTGCTTTTGACCTACCAGATACCGTTTCAGACACACAATTCTCTTCCGGAAGCCTCCGGGAAGCGGAAGGAAGCGTGATCATGTTCATTTGCAATCACTGCCCCTATGTCATCCACGTGCAGGACCAAATCGCACAGATGGCAAAGGATTACCAGCAAAAAGGAGTGAAATTTGTAGCCATCAGCAGCAATGACGTGGATAACTACCCTGCAGATGCCCCTGATTTGATGAAAATAAGGGCAGAAGAACTTGATTTCACTTTTCCTTATCTTTACGATGAGACACAGGACGTCGCAAAAGCTTATCAAGCTGCTTGCACTCCTGATTTTTACTTATTTGACAAAGACATGAAATGCACCTATCGAGGTCGTATGGATGGTTCTACGCCTGGCAATGGTGTAGCAGTTACCGGAGCAGACCTGAGGGAGGCGATCGATCAAATGCTCGCAGGCCAATCAATTCCCGAAGATCAGCAAAGACCCAGTATGGGATGCAACATTAAATGGAAATAAACCAGCACTTTTAAAAACAGCATTAATTCTATGTCAGTACATAAATCCCTGAAGAAAGTCACCACCCACCAACTGCGCGAAATGAAAAGCAGAGGTGAGAAAATCTCCATGCTTACCGCCTACGACTACTCCATGGCCAAAATCCTCGACAAGGCCGGTGTAGATGTTTTACTGGTGGGAGATTCCGCTTCCAACGTCATGGCAGGTAATGAAACTACATTACCCATCACCCTTGACCAGATGATCTATCACGCCACTTCGGTAATCAAAGCGGTAGAACGGGCTTTGGTGGTCGTAGACATCCCATTTGGAAACTATCAGGGAAATTCTTCAGAGGCACTGCGTTCCTGCATCAGGGTGATGAAAGAAGCTGGTGCTCATGCTGTAAAGATGGAAGGTGGTGTAGAAGTAAAAGAAAGCATTACCCGCGTCATCAATTCCGGTGTACCGGTGATGGGCCATCTGGGCCTTACGCCCCAGTCCATTTATAAGTTTGGTACTTATACAGTGCGTGCCAAGGAAGAAGCAGAAGCCAAAAAACTCATAGAAGATGCTGTGTTGCTGGAAGAGTGCGGCTGTTTCGGCATTGTACTGGAGAAGATTCCTGCGGCACTCGCCCAAAAAGTAGCTGAGACGGTTTCCATCCCCATCATTGGCATCGGTGCCGGCGTGGGCGTAGACGGTCAGGTTCTCGTCATGCACGACATGCTGGGCATTACCCAGGACTTCAAACCACGCTTCCTCAGACAATACGTAGACCTCAATGAGATCATCACAGGCGCGGTAGAACATTATATCAAAGACGTCAAAAGCGCCGAATTCCCAAGCGAGAAGGAAAGTTATTAGGTTAGATGCTGGATTTTAGACCGGGTCGCGTAGACAAGCTGGTGCCAATCTATTTGTACTGGTGTAAGACTTTGCCCTCCACTGGCTTAAGGCTGGGCGCCCCCGACTGTGTCTTAAGCCTATGAATATTGGCCAGCTTGTAGCTGGCCAACCCTTGCACAAGTTTATGACCCAAACCAGAGTCTGGCCCTACAAAGAACTAAGTGCTTCAATATCCACACCTGTCAAATTCTGCACGTTCTCAGTGATCTTCTCAATAGGCCAGTCCCACCATTTTAGTGTGAGTAATTCTTTGATTTTCTCTTCAGAAAAACGCTTCCTGATCGCTGTAGCTGGATTTCCTCCTACGATGGTATAGGGAGCTACATCTTTGGTCACCACCGACTTAGTGGCAATAATGGCGCCGTCGCCAATGGTGACACCGGGCATGATCGTTGCACCATAGCCGATCCATACATCATTTCCGATCATAGTATTACCTTTCGTGGGATATTCCTTCCCTTCCATGGCATTGGACCAGTCCTCCCCAAAAATGGCGAACGGATAAGTAGAAATGGCATCACTCAGGTGATTGGCTCCATTCATGATAAAAGTTACGTCAGAGGCGATCATACAAAACTTACCAATAATCAGCTGATCGCCGGTGAAGTCGAACAGGTACTTTACGTTCTTCTCAAAGTTCTCTACCGTTTCGAAATCGTCATAGTAGGTGTAATCACCAACGATGATATTGGGATTTGTTACCACATTTTTCAGAAAGCAAAGCCTGTCGTAATTGGCCAAAGGAAACTTTTGATTCTTGTCTGGTATGCGCATCTCATTCATATCGTTAATTCAAAAAGTATTGTCTTACCACAGGCAATCAAGTTTGATCTGATAAAATATGGTGTCTAACCAAGTCCAGATCCACTCCTGCAAAATAAGTGTTGACATCACCAATTCCGTCAATGGCTTGCAGGATCAGGTACCGGTCTACTTCTCCCTCGCTCATCAGGTACTCCTCAACGATTGCCTCCACATCAATCTGTAAAATCAATAGCAGGGATGCCACCACAATACCTGTTCGGTCCTTGCCAGACAGACAATGAATCAGTACGGGATAAGCCAATCCGGGGTTCTCAAATGCACGCACAATCTGATTGAGCCACCTTTTCACTTCCTTCTGTGTGGTATCATATTTTTCCACTTTGTTGGCCATAGGGAAATGATAGTATGCCGCATCGCGCCCATCAAAATCTACACGATTTCTCAGGTTGACAATGGACTTCACACGGTAAATGTCTGCATCACTGTTGATGTAATCAATGCTACCGCCGCGATACAGTACTTTTTCAGGCAGGATCGGCTTGTCCACGATCAGGTTGATGTATTCGCCTACATCTCTTAAGTTCACACATCCGTCGGTGTAATCCAGTCCCATAGTCATTCAAAGTTCAGGTAGCAGTGCAATGCTGCAAAATTAGTAGGAGACCACCAACGGTAAATGCTTAAAATGATGTTGCTTTCCAACCGCGCCCTTGTCAAATTCCAGCATTAGGAGTGGCGAGTCAGCTTCCTGAAATGAAATTTGCTCAGAAGTCAGTTTTTTAGTGAACTTGCCTGGGCCTGAAACTGTAAAAACAGCCTTAGTGAGGTTTCTAAGCACAATTTGATGATCGGTAGGTTCTTCGTAGGCCTTCTTGGGTCCGGTGAAAGGCAAGCGAAATAACCAGGGCATCTGCGGAGCATTGCTGTCATGGATAAAGTCTACAGACATACCTGCAGGAAAGTACTGTGGCTGATAAACCTGACTGTTGACAAAGACCGCATCAGTTTCTGGTGTATTGACCAGGCAGAGGCCAAAAGGCGAGTAGCTGTTTTCATAGTGTAGGGAACGTTCCCAAAGGTGGGTGATTGCTGTTTGAGGCGACTGGGCTTCCTGCTGATCATGCACCCACAATATTTCAAGGAAGAAATTTTCAAAATAGAACTTTCGATTGGTAGTTCCCTGTCCGGGATGCACCCTGCTACTTCCCTCCACCAGGCCAAAATTTACCAATTCATCAGCTTCTTGCCCTTGATTCGTCGAGAAAATGAAAATGTGATCGATTTGCATACTTTTTTCTTTATCGCCCAATTTAGTGTCCTGTACCGCACTATCGACAGGAATGAACTTTAACTCATTTTACACTATCTTTACGATCTAAATTAAACCGTTATGAAAAAAACTATCTTACTCTTGACTTTGTTATTGTTCCAACTTTCGATTTACGGCCAACAAAATGTAATTCCCATCTCGGGTACCGTAGAAGACCCTACCATTGAAACCCTTTCAATTACCCGATTCGATTACGAACCTTTAGCATCAGCCTCATTGGATTCGGCAGGTAACTTTAGCATGGAAGTATCCATCGAAAATGATGGTTATTATATGTTGAATTATGGTCGGGAGACTACTTATGTTTATTTGCACCCAAACGACCAACTAACCGTAACATTCAATGGCCAGAATTTCAATGAAACCCTCCAGTTTTCAGGGAGTGGCGCTTTGCGAAATAATTACCTGATACAGAAAAAGCGCAAAGATGAAAAACTGACAGAAGACCTGAATGCATTCTATGATGTCAGTGAGTCTGACTTCCTCAAAAACATCCAAAATTTAAAGGATGGACATATAAAAACAGTAAGTTCGCTCGATGCTGAGGATTTTTTCATTGATGCCGAGCTAAAATCTCTGGAATATCAAAGGTTACTGAGTATCAAAAGCTTCAAAAGATCCTGTGAGTATTATTTAGGTAAAGAGGTTACTCCGTCAGAAGGTTTCTACAGTCCCATCACAAAAGTAGATATGACTCTTGCTGAAGATTATACTCTCAATCCCTATTATTATTATTTGCTTAACAATATTTGGGACGAGCGTGTCGAAGCGGCATCCGATGCAATGGGCATCCTGGAAATCTTACGCACGATACCATTCCAGAAACTTGTCGTCAACCAGCTCCAGGGGCTTTTCAGCAAGATTTCTACAGACAAGGAAAATGCAAAGAATTATCTGGATGTGATCAAAATGGTCATTGATCATCCACCGCTAATTGAAGAAGCCGAGAAACTTTACAAGGAGGCCACAGAAACACGCACAATCGCCATTGGCGAAAAGTCACCTCAGTTCTCGTATAAGGCTATTGACGGAACAACTGTATCACTAAGTGACCTAAAAGGGAAGTACGTTTACATTGACGTTTGGGCTACGTGGTGTCCACCTTGTCTTAAACAAGTGCCTTATCTCAAAGCGCTGGAAAAACAGTTTCATGACCGTAACATCGCGTTTGTAAGCATTTCAGTAGACAAGGAAGAAGCCAGATCAAAGTGGCAGAAAATGATCGATAAAAAGGAACTGAGTGGCATCCAGCTATTTGCAGATCAGTCTTTTGACAGTGATTTCATGAAGGCTTATGGTGTTAATTCTATTCCCAGATTTATCCTGATAGACCCGGAAGGAAATGTCGTTGATCCTAAAGCGCCGAGTCCTTCTCAGAGCAAAACTACCGAACTGCTACAGACGCTATTGAAATAACAAGAATGGCCTCCCTTGATACGGAATGGTGGTTATCAGGAGAGTTTTTCTATATTATTCCTCGTTGGTATCTTGGCGGGCATCTATTTGGCGAAGGACCTCCGCGCCCCACTGCCGGGCACTCTTCTTCAAAATAACGGTATTGAAGCCATGCCTCTCCCCTTCAATAGCCACCCCAATGGAGTCGTCAATATGCCAGTGAATATCAAATGCAGGGGGATATTTGGAAGACGCCACACCAATCGACTTCAGTCTGTTGCGATTAATCGGTTCATTGATGATGAAATCCGGCTTGATGCCATAGGTCAGCATCTGCCATTTGATTTTCCATACAGGACGAAACGAAGTGGTGTAAATCCCCACCTGGTGTCCTTTCACCTGAAGAACTTCAAAAACTTCCTTTGTTCCCGCTCTTAGGTTTTCTACCTGCAACAGGTTTTGGAGCCAACTCCTTTTCATCAACGGAAAATCCGATTTCCTGGAAGGGATCAACGTATCGTCTAAGTCAAATGAGATTTCCACAGGCCACAGTATTGGTTTTGAATACCACGATATATTAATAGGACATCTCTAATAACCCTCTATTGAGTTTTTAGAGGTACCCATTAGTCAAAACTTACGATATGGAAAAAAATTGCAATGAAACCTGGTCATAGCGTCCGTTGCGATCCTACCTGAATTTAGAGCGTCTGAGACACGATGTCTCGTGCGATAGTGTTATGTAATAGTGTTACAAAATCACCAAATCATCTCCAACGTCTCCTGGATAAAATCAGACTTACCGGAAACGTAGGCACCGCGGTCATTGCGGTATTGGCTGACCAGCTGAAGTTTCAAATCCTCGTATTGCCTGGCACGCTCAGGGTGGGTATTGAGGTAATCTCTGAAGGCAATTTGTCTCCACATGTAATTATCGCCGGGGCACATGTGAATGTGAAAAATCTGTTCTTTCCTGCCTTCCAGACTATAGCCTTTACCAAAAGACATGTAGGCTTCAATTCCTTCTCTGGCCGGCACTTTGAAATGTGTATATCCCAGCGACTCAAACTCCGCGATGAGCTGTTCGTTAAACAAAAGTCCCTCCGGAATCTCAATGATCAGGTCAATATAAGGTTTTGACCTAATTCCCTTGATGGAAGTACTTCCAAAATGCTCAATTTGCAGGATGTATTCTGAATTGACCTCTGCCAGGATGCGTTCTTTCTCAGCTAGAAAGACATTTACCCAATTGGGATCGTGGTCCACTAACTCCAGTGGAAACAATCGGTTCCAGTCTTCGCGGGACAGGTCTTTTAAGGTTTTCTTCATTTCAGTTTTATACAAATTAAACAACACCAATCAACTCAAACCAATTCTTCTTGACACTATGGGTTCAGGTAAATAGGCGTTCCATTAGGCACCACACGATAAAGTTCTTCAATTTCGACATCGGTCACTGCAATGCATCCGTCCGTCCAGTCCCTCCATCGTTGAAACTTACCAATCCAGCCCTGACCATTTTTCAGTCCATGTATTTTGATATCACCACCAGGTTTACCTGGCCTTTTTCTATCGGCTTTATTGGGATAAGATATGCCCAGATTGAGGTGATAGCCACTGTTGGGGTTCCGGTCGTTGATGTAGTACAAACCTTCAGGTGTGCGGCTGTCTCCTTCTCTTTGCTTATGACCGATAGGGTTTCCACCCAATGAAATCTGATAAGTCTTCACCAATTCACTGTCAGCCCATAACTCCATACGTCGATCACCTTTATACACGACCAGTTTCTCTGCTTTCAGATCGTCTGGCAGGGGTGTAGCAGGCCAGAAATAATAAGCACACACAGTCGCACAAAACAGGAAGAAGAAGACAATAATACGTTTGGTTTTCATCCGTTTGAGTCCTTTAGCGATGGACAAATATAACAGAATACATCTGTAGGTTTTACGCGCTGCAATCAGTAAAACATCATTTTTGAATTATGCCTCAACGATGGGTGTACACCCAGGTTTACAGTGCTGGTGCGCATCTTTTTACAGACACCATTTGCTTAACAGGTTCCTTGATCCTAAATTTGATATAATGGCCGAAGAAACTGAAAAAGAAAAAACCGTTGATCAGCAACCTGTCGAAGACAGTCCACAGGTAATAGATCCTGTCCCAGTAGAAGAAAATGACCCTACCGTAGCTGCTGAACCTGAAGAAGAAGTGCAAGCACAAAACTCACAGGAAGGGTCTGTACAAACTATGGAGGCAGAACCCATTGAAGCACCTGCAATCACCATTGAGCTCCCTACTGAAGAAGAAGTAAAGGCTACTGTAGTAGAAGAGCAAAAGAAAAAAACCAAGAAGAAGCCACCCAAGCAAAAGTCTAACAGGTTCAAAATTGATCGGCTACAGATCAGTAGCGATCTGGATGGAGTGATTCTTGCATCATTCACCAGGAGATTCATCGCTTTTTCCATTGACATTTGTGTGCTGCTCGGCATCCTGTCTGCCTGGTGGGTGGCCATCATTGTGCTCATTGTAATGAAGTTGCTCAATAAAGATCTTAAAAAGTCTTTTAGAAAAGCCAATACTTCTATAGGCCTACAGGTTCGTTCACTGGACCAGAAACTTCAAAATTATGAAGTAGAAGAAGAACTTAGAGCACAATTCAAAAAACACCTGAGTATCTATTTGAAAATACTGATTTATCTACCCATTGCACTAACCGCGCTAACCTTGGTAGGCATCTTTACAGGTTTCTTTACCCAAGAAGAAAGTGGTTCATTACTGGCTCAACTATTGTCCGTACTTAACACCACACTTAGCCCGCTCAACTTCTTGGTGGGGGGAGTATTGACCGTGCTTTACTTTGGGATCATGAACTATTATTATCAAGGCAAAACTGTTGGCAAAAAAATCTGCGGCATAAGAGTGGTCCGTCTCAATGGCAAGAAAATGACCTTTAGAGGAAGCATAGAGCGAGCGACAGGATACACTGCGTCAGGGTCTTTATTTTTGTATGGATTTCTACAATTTTTCTGGGATCCAAACCGACAGACTACACATGACAAGATCACCGAAACGATTGTCATCAGGGATTGAAGGTATCCAGGCAAAGGCTAAAAAATCAGAAATCAATGATCAGTGGTACATGGTCACTCAACTTGATCCAATTATCATATGCACCTACTGATATTGCGGTTTGATTACTGATTAAATCCGCAGAAAGGAAGCAATAGTCCAGGTGATAAGGCATTTCTCTTTTTTTAGTGAGAAAGAATGTTGGCCTTGACTCTTTTCCATGCGATTCTCCATTCTGTCGATGATAGATGCTTTCTATATCATATCTTTTCAGGAGGTCTACTACCATGGTGTGATTGCCTTGCTTTCGCTCGTTGTCCCAAATGGCGTTGCTGTTCAAATCTCCGATGATGATCGTGCGCCCATTGGCAAACATCGGCTCATAGTAATTGACCGCTTTCCACACCTGACCAACATAACTATCTGCTTTTCTATTCTTTACAGGCATCGCCCAGATGGCCCATAATCTCATATCTATGCTACCGGAGACTCGTACTGGCACCACATACCTAAAGTGATCATTATAATCGGCTGCAATATTCAACCTCAACCCATTGAAAGAGATAATCCCTAAACCTTTGTGTTCATTATCCCCTATCCACAAAAAATCTGACACGCCGGGCATCAATTGTTCAGGCTTATACCTGGAGGGATGTTCACACTCCTGTATCACCATGATATCAGGCGCATAGTCGATCAAGGCTGGCCATTTCTTTCTGAAAGCCATCTGACAATTCCATGTAATAATTCGCATCCGAAGTAGATTATAAGTTCATTAAATTCAGATAAGATTCACCTCTTGATGAACCCACAACAAAGCAGCTAACCTCCATCATTCAAAAACTCCAATATCGCATTCAAAGGTCACAGTTCATTTAAGTCATTTACCAGTGTAATTATGTCGGAGATTCCATGTAAATTCGCACTTTTATGGCAAAACGCATGATTTTACTGACTTAGATCGAGATAGTGGGTTCAGCAAAATCGGCCAAAGCAAGTTCCTAATTTCATTGAATACTAAAATGACACAACAGGCAAAAATAATTTACACAATCACAGATGAGGCGCCCGCGCTGGCTACACGCTCATTCCTGCCCATCATTCAAGCTTTTGCAGCCCCTTCGGGAATCGAGGTTACCACCAAAGACATTTCCCTTGCCGGAAGGATCATCGCCAATTTCCCGGAGTCACTGACTGCCGAGCAACAAATTGGAGATGCCTTGTCAGAACTTGGTGAACTTGCTAAAACGCCAGAGGCCAACATCATCAAATTACCCAATATCAGTGCTTCTATCCCTCAGCTGACTGCAGCGATCAAAGAACTGCAGGCCCAGGGCTACCAACTTCCTGACTACCCGGCTGAACCTGCCAACGATCAGGAAAAGGACATCAAAGCAAGGTATGACAAAATCAAAGGAAGTGCCGTAAATCCGGTTTTGAGAGAAGGTAACTCCGATCGTCGCGCTCCTAAGGCGGTCAAAAACTATGCAAAGCAAAACCCACATAGAATGGGTAAATGGTCTGCAGATTCCAGGTCTCACGTGTCCAGCATGCCTGGCAATGACTTTTATGGCAGCGAAAAATCAGTAACAATCGCCGATGCCACCTCAGTCAACATCGAGTTTGTAGGGACTGATGGTGCTTCCAGGACTTTGAAGTCGGGTATTGCCTTGCAAGCAGGTGAGATCATCGATGCATCTGTGATGAACATGACTGCGCTGAAGCAGTTTCTCAAGGAAGAAATCGCTGATGCGAAAAAGCAAGACCTGTTGTTTTCTCTCCACATGAAAGCGACCATGATGAAGGTTTCTGATCCTATCATCTTTGGTGCAGCTGTTGAGGTTTATTATGCAGATGTATTTGAAAAATATGCTGACCTCTTTGAAGAAATTGGGGTAAACCCTAACAATGGTATTGGTGATGTATATACCAAAATCAAAGGATTGTCTGAAGATCAGCAAAAAGCGATCACTGCCGATATTGATGCAGTTTATGAGACACAACCTGAGATGGCCATGGTCAATTCTGACAAAGGCATCACGAACCTCCACGTTCCCAGTGATGTGATCATCGATGCTTCGATGCCCGCTGCGATCAGAACTTCAGGACAGATGTGGGGACCTGATGGTGGCCAGAAAGACACCAAATTCACAATCCCGGACAGATCCTACTCAGGTGTGTACCAACAAACCATTGATTTCTGTAAGAAAAACGGTGCCTTCGATCCTACTACGATGGGTAGCGTACCAAATGTGGGACTGATGGCACAGAAAGCAGAAGAATACGGTTCGCACGACAAGACTTTCCAACTGGACGCAGCAGGTAACGTACAGGTAGTTGACAGTAACGGAACAGTGTTGATCACGCAAGCTGTGGACGCAGGTGATATTTTCAGAATGTGCCAGGTGAAAGACGCCCCTGTCAAAGATTGGGTGAAACTGGCAGTGAGCAGAGCAAGGGCTACAGGTGTTCCTGCAGTCTTCTGGCTGGACAAAAACAGAGCGCATGACGCTGAGTTGATCAAGAAAGTAGATGCTTATTTACCTGACCACGACACAGCTGGATTGGAGATTCACATCAAAGCACCGGTAGATGCCACTGCTTTCTCACTGGAAAGAATCAAAGAAGGACAAGATACTATTTCTGTCACCGGAAACGTATTGAGGGACTACCTCACCGACTTGTTCCCTATTTTAGAATTGGGTACAAGTGCGAAAATGCTTTCTATTGTGCCATTGATGAATGGCGGAGGACTGTTTGAAACAGGAGCTGGTGGTTCCGCGCCTAAGCACGTACAGCAGTTTGTGGAAGAAGGCCACCTGAGATGGGATTCATTGGGCGAATTCCTTGCACTGGCTGTTTCACTGGAGCACCTATCGGAGAATTACAATAACCCTAAAGCAAAAGTGCTGGCAGAAGCACTGGATGAAGCGACCGAAGCATTCCTGGCCAACGACCGTTCACCTTCGCGTAAAGTCAATGAGCTGGACAACAGAGGAAGCCACTTCTACCTGGCCATGTACTGGGCAAAAGCACTTGCTGCGCAGGATGCCGACATAGATTTGAAAGCGAAGTTTGCAGAAGTTGCCAAAGCAATGGAAGCCAGTGCGGATACCATTCTGCAAGAGCTGATCGACGCGCAAGGGGATGCAGTAGATATAGGAGGATACTACCAGCCATCAGATGCCCTGGCCGATGCAGCCATGAGACCAAGTAAAACGCTCAATGAGTTGTTAGCTGGGATTGCTTAAGGCCTAGCATTTAGCAACAAGAATATTGAAGGAGTGTAGATGTGTTATCTGCGCTCCTTTTTTTATTCCGGCCCGTCAAGCTTAGCGCTCATGGTCAATCGAATTCAATTTGCTCTTGTGCCCGATAGGCACGGATGACTCGTTCAATTTTTATATTTCTTTCAGACTGTGAATAATAGATATAGTATCGATAATTCGGAATCGGAAATCTTCTAAGCCCAGGGGCAATATGGTCCTTAGATACACCAACATGCGGTGATTCAGCAATCTTTTGAATGTGAAAAAATATCTGATCAATAAAGCGATCTGCTGGTTCTATACTTTTGGCCTTCCGAAAAATAAAATCCCATACCTCATCCAGGCCTTGAATTGCAAGACTAGATAGGCTACTCCTGAAAATTAAATTTGCCTCAGAAACGTGTTCAAAAGTCAGAAGAGGGATGTTTTCGCCAGTTATCTCAGGGTTCCAAGCCTCAAAAACACCTAATTTCATTGTTTTTTGAGGTTTTATAATCGGCCTTGTCGAAAATGCGTTAAGAAAATCGGTTGATGTAGCGATTAAAAAATTTAAGCTGTTTGACGAAGGAGTTCTTAAATTTTCAGCGGAATCAATTGATTTTTAGCCATTTTCGGGACAGCCTTGATCTTTTTGGTTCCTTTTGGGATCAAGCCAAAAAGGGACAAAAGCCAGAAAATGAGATGAAGTTTGAATAAACAGGAGTACTCTAGATAGTTGATACATTACAGGGTTTCTTAGGGGTTTCTCAGATTATTTCGTTTTCTCCCGGCCATTTTAATGTCTTTAGCAGATACGGTATGATAACCGCTGTCACGGGCATCATGGATCATTTCTTTGAACGCTTCAATTGGGTAGCCTAACTCAGTTTTATACACAGAGGTTATTTTATCTTTTTGGTTTTTTAATTTCATATTTGAGATAGAGAATAATAACGGTAATTGAAAAAGTAATCAGATCCAAACTGGAAAATCAGAATCTAAGAAAAAGCCCCTCACCCCTCTCCACTTCTATTCAAGTGGCTGATCACTGCCCGAATCTCTCCATAGGTGTATTCATCACTCATGACTTTCTTGATATCTGATGAGCTTTGGCTGTCTACCTGCTCTATGGCTGCCATGATGTCTTCCACTTTCTTTTCCCCCACTACCTCAAAAACAGACAGTTCGCCGGACTTCACAAATTGTGCAAGATGACCTTCTATGGTACCAATGGCCAAATCACGCTCGGCAGCAATCTCCCCGACTGTTTTGCCATCCTGAAACATCTCAAAACTCATCCGCTGGCTGGCACCTTTCACTTGCTGCGTCGGCTTGTTCTCTGCCACCATTTTGACCAGTTTCTCTCTTTCTTCCAGTTTATGCTCCGTAGCGGCTAACAGCAATTCCTCACTGGCAGCCCCGTTGGCCAGGCCTGATGCCAGCAAACCGGCTCTTTCCAATTGCTCCAGCTTGGTAGTAACCTTCACTTTGATCAGCAGCAGGTTTTTCAAATAAGATTTTGTATTCTTCTTCCCGATCACCTTCGCCTCATGGGCATTCAACTCCAGCTGGACAGGCTTCTCAAGTTGCTCCTCAAAATAGGCGACTGCCTTTGCCGTTCGATCCGCAAGAAACCCCATATCATCCTTGTGAAAAATATTGATCAGCTGACGAACAAATTTTCGGGCGGTGGTCCGCTGCGTGATCAGGGTCTGTTGCAGCGCAGCAATGAACTCGTTGGCAGAATCCTTGAAAGTAATGTTGCTGTTCTGTACAAACTCGCGTAACTGTACGACTACATCCAGCAACTCCTCCCAGTCAAAAGTCTCTACCAGGGTCTTTCGAATGTATTGCTGTCTAGCCTCTTCCAGAAGACTTTCCAATGCCGCATCATCCTGCAAACCATTAGAGAAATGAACAATGTTACGATCTGTATAAATACTGTCCTGCGTCACTTTGGACTTGAGTACCAAACCCTCCATAGAAACCAGCCTGCTAAGCGCCACATAAACCTGTCCGGCGCTGAAGGAAGCGCCCGCATCTACAATAGCCTTTTCAAAAGTAAGCCCCTGACTTTTGTGAATGGTGATGGCCCAGGCCAGCTTGAGTGGATACTGCCGGTAAGCACCCAGTACCTCCTCTTCCAACTCATTCTTTTCTTCTACGAGGGCATACCGCACGTTTCGCCACTCCTCCAGGTCAACAGTGATCTCCACATCTTCTTCGGGAAACCTGACACGTATCTCTTCCTTGGACAGATGACTCACCACACCAATTTTACCATTGTAGTAACGCCTGGGATCTTCCCGGTCGTTTTTGGCAAACATGACCTGTGCCCCCTCCTTCAATTCCAACCTTTGAGCCACCGGATAAGCATTTTCAGGAAAGTCACCCTCCACCTTGGCCACATATTGAAACGCTTTGGTAGTCAACTGGTGTATCCGTGTTTGATTGATGAAATCAGCCTTCTTGTTGTGTGTGGTCAGTGTGATAAAATTCTCATTCAGCTCCGGCTCAAAGTCAGCGTCCAGGAATTCGTTGAGCCACAGCAGGTCACCAGACGACACCTGATTCATTCTTACCTTATTGAGCAGGTCTACAAACTCCATATCCGTCTGCCGGTAGATCTTATTGAGTTCAATGCAAACAGGCTGTTCATCGGCCAGCACTTTGGCACTGAAAAAATACGGCGTTTGATAATACTTATTCAACAGTCGCCAATCTGAATCGGGCACCACCGGAGGTAGCTGAAAAAGATCTCCGATCATCAATACCTGCAATCCACCAAAAGGTTCGTGGTTGCGCTTGCGGATAAATCGCAGCACTGCATCTACCGCATCCAGCATGTCTGCCCTCACCATCGATATTTCATCGATGATGAGTAGCTCCAGCCCACGGATCAATTTGCGCTTTGCTCCGTGAAAACGCATTTTAGACAGCATGTTGCTTTTCGTATTGACTCCTTCTCCTGCAACACCATTGTCTGGAATGAATGGTCCGAAAGGCAGTTGAAAGAGTGAGTGCAGTGTCATGCCTTCAGCATTGATGGCCGCAATACCAGTAGGTGCCGCAACCGCTACTTTTTTAGGAGTAGAGGCCACAATATGCCTTAAGAAAGTAGTTTTACCCGTCCCGGCCTTGCCGGTCAGGAAGATGTTTCGAGATGTATAGTTGACAAAAGACTCTGCCAGAAAAAAAGTACGATTAGTCTCACGACTTTGCTCATGCATGCCACGAAAATAACCTGATTTGCGCAAATTGCACAGGCTTTTCCGTGGCATCTTGGCATCAACTTTATACGTTAAAATGGAAATTGATAAAGTTCTTCAGTAGTGGGTGCATTGAACGGCAACCTAAACCTGCCATTGGTGATTTTGATGGTTCCTGCAAATTCATCGTACAGTTCACACTCAAAAGTCCCCCTAATGATATAATTGTAAGATATCCACTCAAAATCAGGACTTTGATAGTCAATTTCATCAATGTAGTCTATTTCAAACGAAGACTCTTCCTGATAACTTTGGTCCACATCAGGACCGAAATCCACCTCTGTACTGGTGAAAGAAATTCTGCTGTTATGGTAATTGATTTCTACATAAGAAGGTCTAACTGCGGGAGGTAATAAAATGTTGCCATCGGCAATATACTCTTCAGCTCCATAGTCCTGCTCTTTGGCAAAGACAAAATCTTGCATAAATACTGTCTCAGCATAATCTCTGTCATACTCAAGGTCTAACTCCCCTTTGTAGAAAAAACCATGAAGTGTCATATCAATCCGTCTTTCTCCTAACGATGCCGCAATGTTGATCGTACGGGAGTACAAAGTATCGAAACGCCTGCTTCCTCCCGTTCTGATTGTAGAAATTTGCGCTGAGAGATCGCATAAATCCATTTCTATCGGAAGGCCTTCAAGTTCGAAGTTGAAGTAAATTCCTTCATCGGTCTCTCTGCAAAAGATATCGGTTTCTATTTCTACTACCTCATCTGGCAATCCGTCATCTGAGTTGCAGGATGCGATCATCAGTAAGGTAAAAGCAGCCAGTGTTAATAGTGTTTTTTCGAAAATTGTCTTCATTATAATTTGATGATTTTTAATCCTCTATATTTTTTGTCTTGTTGATTTGAAATTTTAACCCAAACTGGAATCTTGATGCACGAACTTTATGAAACCGCAAAGGTGTAAACTGCTCATTGACCAAATCACTCCCCCCATAGAAATACCTTCCGGTCACGCTCAGGTTCTTCCATAATTGTCTTTCATATCCTATCAATGCTCCAAAGGTCAGCCTATCAAAAGGGCGGGGATAGATAAATCGTGGAGCAGGTCTGATAGCAGTAGGAGTCCAGTTAAGTCTCTCATCAAGTGTTGTTCTGGATGAAACGAGTCCAATAAAGCCGCCCACCTCTATAGTTCCTTTTCTCCCAAGTGGTTTTTGGAGCGATACCTGCAGGTCTTTAAAGGTCATCTTCTCAGTTCTGAAAGAGTAGGAATATGTCCTTTCGTCATCTATTCTTCGCTGTCCACCAAGACTGATGAATGCATAGGTATAATCCAAAGCAGTAATTGACAGATCTAATTGTAAACGAAAGTTATTTTTCAGAGCGTATTGAAAATACACACCTGTATTCAATCCATTCGCCAACCTGAACCCTTCAAATATGCGTTCGCCAAAGTTATTCCAAGGAACGTTCCAGGCTCCTGTCAATGTATTCTTCACAGAATTCGTACCTAGCCGAATACCATAATAAGTAGGCAACAAACTGAAACCATCCAGTCGTTTAGTGCCTTGATATCGGTTTCCAAGCTTCTTCCTGAGCTCTCTGACATTGGCTCTTTCCTGTCTTCTTTCTTCTTTGGATACTTTAGTTGCTTCATCTTCCGCCACTGTAGCCCCATCGGGAGCCAAATCTTCCTGTGTCAGTTTTTCAATCACTACTCCACCTGTAACATCCTGCAGGTTTCCAAAATCTGTATCCCTGCCTGTTGACTTACTCTTTAAGCTGATCAGGTCCTCAGTAGCCTGGTCAGATGATTCAGTCGATGATACCACGGCATCAGAACCGAATTCCATTCCTGACGGTGAGAGCTCACCAGATGGGCGTGTCAATTGCTGATTTACCGGAGTGCCCGCTGCGACCAAAGCCTTGTGAGTCGTGCCTCCAGCTACTACATTATTCATTCGCTGCGGAGTCACTCGCCGTGGGGCCACCTGGATTGGCTGATCTACTTTCGGTTGCTGCTGAGTTTCAGTACCAAAAGTACCGACAATACCGGCGGTGGCAATATTAGGTTCCCCTTCACGCTCTCGTTCATCGTACAAGGCCAGGTGGACTCCTCGTCCTGTTGCTGCCTGAAGAACTGTTGAAGGACCATTGTCCTGTTCCATTCTTCCAAAACCAGCATTTTGATAGGCCAGTGTTACCACCGTCGCCGTACTTGCCAACAGCAGGGCCAGCAAGATAATCACCTTACTATTCTTCCACATTGGAGTCACAGGCTGCTCACCTGCCTGGTCCAACAGACTGTCCATCATATCCCAGGAAGACTCCTCAAAAGGGAACTCCAGCTGGTCCAATTTCCTTTGTATCTGATTATTCATCTCTTTGCTTCCCCGTTTCATATCGCGATCAAATAGTTGTTTGAAGTTTTTAACATGGCCTTCAGCTCTTTACGGGCATTGGCCAGGTGCCACTTGGAGGTGCCTACTGATATCCCCAGTATCTCTGCGATCTCCTTATGTGAGTAACCTTCGATGGCAAACAACGAAAACACTCCCTGGCTGGCTGGTGTCACCCGCTGGATACAGACCATTAACTCATCCGCAGACAGACGGTCTATCACGTCACTTTCTATTTCTGACTCATAAGAAGACTCCAGGTCTATAACCCGTTTGTAACTATTATTTTTCCGCACCGCATCGATGGCTGTATAAAAAACGATCTTGGCGATCCACCCACCCAGCGTACCGGAGCCTTTGTATTGATCTATACCCTGAAAAACCTTGAGAAAAGAGTCATTCAGTACTTCTACTGCCTCTTCCCTGTTGCGGGTATAGCGCATACAGACTCCCAGCATCTGGCTGTAGTACTTTTTGTAAAGCTGCTTCTGCGCCATCCGGTGGCGGCCTCTGCAGCCTTCCAAAAGTTCCGATTCACTACTTTGTTCTGTGTATTCCATGAAAAAGTTTTTCCCTTTGCCCTTATTGTCGGAGGGGACCAGGTAAAAGGTTGGGTAAGATGTATGTTTTTTTCAAAAAAAATTAAAAGTCGACCATACTCGCTTACCAAACGATCATAAATTATCAGCTCAAGGCTGTAACCTGACGGTCGAAATAAAACGCTAACAAATATAAATAGGCAGTACGCAGTACGCAGTAGGCGGATTAACACTTTTGGTAGCCCAGCCGGGGCATGAATTCGAGCGGAGGCTCTCAAACTCAATACACACCAGCGGACGCTGGCGCGAGATGAGGTATCACGATTGTTTTTGAATGAGACAAAACTGATTCTCAAACAAAAATCTATCATTTATCATAGTGAATGATTGATGCGTAATTATAGATGA
>ERZ1740068.305-NODE-305-length-27485-cov-7.504958_pt1 | contig 27485 bp, 17 predicted proteins | sample MGYA00581735_ERZ1740068 | MGnify/ENA primary metagenome ERZ1740068 (study PRJEB43018, sample SAMN04849740) | marine metagenome | isolation source: floating plastic debris | place: Pacific Ocean | collected 2008-08-30 | study: EMG produced TPA metagenomics assembly...
ACGAGCGTATTCGTGAATGTTTGGAAACGAAGAGTGAGGAGTTGGATTTGTCTGGTTTGAAACTGCGTTCATTAAATTACTTAAGAGGGGTAGAAGAGTGTACTCACGTTACACAATTTGATGTTTCAAACAATAATATAGAGACATTAACAGGGGTTCAGAAGTTAAAGAAACTTGAAGTTCTTTTTGCCAAGGGTAATTTTATAAAAGATATCAGCCCGCTAACAGAACTAAAACAGCTTTATAAAATCAGACTAAGTGACAACATAATACGTAAAATAAATCCAATCAAAAATTTAAATCAGATATCAATAATCGATTTCGGTTTAAACCATATAAGCGACCTGAGTCCTCTAAAGGAATTGAAAGGTCTCACTAAAATAGTCTTAACCGGAAATAGCATTTCAGATTTGGTTCCTTTAGAAGAGTTAACGGATATCTCTGAAATCTATTTAGATGGAAATCAAATATCAAATATAAAACCTTTAGAGGGCTCGAAGAAACTCTCCAAAATTTCATTTCATGGCAATCGAATATCTGACTTAAACCCATTGAAAAGCTTAAGTCAACTTTCAATTATAAACGCCGTTGGAAATCAAATTTCTGATCTAAGACCTTTAAGTGAATTAAAACTACTCAAAGAAATCAATTTTAATAACAATAAAATATCAGATTTAAGCCCTCTAAAATGTTTAAAGAAACTAAATGTGATTAACCTTTCGGACAATCAGATTATAGACATTAGCCCTTTAGAAGGTTTACAGAAACTGAATGTAATAGATCTTGATATTAATAAAATATCAAACCTTAACCCATTAAAAGAATTAAAACAGTTAAAAGCCATCTATATCTCTGATAACTTAATATCAAATCTGAAACCTCTAAAAGAAATACAATCATTACATACTATCATCCTTAAAAGAAACTACGTCAGCAGCGTAGATTCTTTAAAAAAACTATATGGGCTTAATAAAATTGACATCCAAGGCAACTCAATCAAAAAAATACCATCTTGGCTAATTGAACAAACACCAAAAATTGATACTAATACATTTAAATATATTTCATCTTCTGAAAAGGGATTATACATCGCAGGAAACCCCATATCAACCCCACCCATAGAAATTCTCGAACAAGGCAGAGAAGCCGCTTTAGCCTGGTACGCAGCCAACAAAAAAGAACTCAAAGAATTAAAAGTCATCCTCATTGGAGAACCTGGAGCTGGCAAAACCTCTTTGCTTAAACAATTTCAAGGGCACGAATTTGATCCCAATGAAAAGCAAACGGATGGCATCAACATTGTAAAAATACCCTTCGGCGAAGCCGACTTTTTTAAAGAACAAACGAAACTCCACTCCCTCACCGGTCGCTTTTGGGATTTTGGTGGCCAGGAGATCATGAATGCTTCGCACCAGTTTTTTCTTACCCGCCGGTCGGTTTACCTGTTGTTGCTGGAAGCGCGCAAAGACAAAAATGTGGCGCAACAGGTACGCCAGTGGTTGAAACGCATCCGTGCTACGGGTGGCGACTCTCCGGTTTTGGTGGTGGTCAATCAAATTGATGTCAATCCCGGTTTTGGATTTGAAAACCAAGCACAATTGGAAGCAGAATTTCCACAAATTGTGGACTTCTTTCGTATTTCCTGTGCTGAAGGTATAGGAATGGACGAATTAAAATCGGCTCTCGAAACCACAGTTTCTGAAGCCGAATTTTTCAAAACAGACATTGACGAGCGGTGGATTCAACTCAAAGAAAACCTGGAAAGTGAAACCAAGGAAAACAATTACCTCTCCGAAGAACGGCTCATCAAACTAAGCAAGGAAGCGGGCATTGAGCAACGGGAAACCAGGCAACAAGCCATTGAGTTCTTGCACGACTTGGGCCTTGCCCTGCACTTCGAACACATTCACGAGCAACAAAACCGAGACCTCGCCAATTATTTTGTACTTGACCCGTCGTGGATCACTTATGGTGTCTACCGTATCGTAACTTCAAAAAGAGCAGGCCAACAAAAAGGTGAAATCAACATCGACAAAGACCTGGACTATATTCTAAACGAAGAAACCGAACAACAGGTAGCATATGAAGGGGAACCATCCATTTCGCTGGAATACACCAAGGCGCATTGCGATTTTCTGGTTGAGATTTTACACGAGTTTAAGTTGTGTTTTCGTACTGCCGACCGCCATACCATTATTTTACCCGATCTCCTGGATACCCAGGAACCCGAGGCATTCACACAACCCATTCGCCAATCTACGTCTGCCCTTCGTTTTGTTTACAGCCATGAATACCTTCCCAGTTCGGTGCTGCCGGAATTCATGGTAGATAGCCATACGCTGATTCAAGAAAAGTGGCGCACCGGCTGCCTGCTTGAAAAAGAAGGCACCAAAGCTTTGGTAGAAACCTACAACCACAAACTTTGGTTGTTTGTAGAAGGAGAAGCCCACGCCAAATCGAACTTTATGGCGGTGCTGCGCCACAAAGCAGAAGCCATCAATGCCAAATTGGCCAGCAAACCGAAGCGCCTGGTTCCACTGCCCGGAGAAAAAGACAAGTTTGTAGCGTATGAAGTATTGCAGAGAAGGCAGGCCAAAGGGAAAGAATTCTACATCATGGATGAAGACTTGGATAGCCAAGTAGAATTCTCCATCACAGAATTGCTTTTTGGACTGACGCCAATTGACCACATTGGCCAATTGAAAGAGATTGCAGACAAAATTCTTCACGGCCAAAGTCAATTCAAGGATTACCAGAAGGAACTGGTAAAATCCACAGAAGCTATAAAGCATGCAACTTTAGAAAACAAAGCCTCTCTTCGTGATATAAAAGCCACCGCCCAACGCACCGAAAGCAACACCGAAGACATCCGATCCGACATTTATAGCCTGCGGTCTCAACTCAACGAAAGCATTGGCCTACTTGCTGAAAAAGTGGAGCAACAACTTGATCAACAAAAATTAGAGGCTGATCTCAATGCCCTTACCGGAGTACAACTGCGCGACTTGAGCGGCATGCTGAGTGAACAGCTGGACCAGCGCTCCGACGAACTCAAGCAAGAAATGCAAGCCCATTTCGACAACTTTCACGCTGCTAAGGAAGATAAGCTGATGACCACCAAACTCAAGCTGGGGATCAACTTATTGTTTGCCACCGTGGAAACAGAGTATGATTTAGTGGGAATTAAGGAAAAGATTGAGGAGAAATTTGGGCGATTGTTCTTCTGAATATCGCTCCGTGCAATTCAATTAAACCAGCCATACAATGGCGGTATAAATTCGAAGGCTACAACTCAAATAAAGGTCGAGGCCTGAGAAGTGTGAAACAACAATTCGCATCTCACGCGCACTTCAACCTTTTAAATTCCGAAGGCTTCGTTTTTTCCACCTTTTTAAAGGTACTGCTGAAGTATTCATACGAATTGAACCCACATTGGAAAGCCACCTCTTTTAGGCTGATGCGGTTCTTTTGAATCAGCACCTTGGCGTGGTTGATGCGCTCTTGCAAGACATACTCGTTAGGAGACAAACCGGTGGCCGACTTGAACTTGTTGTACAAAGAGGTTTGTCCCATGCCCGCAATTTCACTGAGCTTGTGCACCGTCAGGCGTTGCTCCAAATTGTTGGTGATGTAGGTCGTCACCTTGCGAATCTTATCGTCCTCTACACTCTCATTCAGGTTATCGATCATCAGGTAGAGCGCTTCGGTGTGAAACAGCCGCAATAAAATTTCCTTCAACAGCAAGTCTTCCGCCAACCACCTCGCCGGACTTTGATCGGCAAACTGGTGGTGATACAGCTTTTCGAAAGCCTTGACCAGAAGCGGATTGTTAGAGAAAAAATAGTCGGTAGAAGTTTCGGTGGGCCCGTGATACAAAATGTCCCGATCGGCCTCCGAAGCAGCAATCTCCTCGTAGAAGGACTTGATAAAAGCCGGTTGAATGTCCAGCACCAAGCATTTCGTAGGATTGTCAATCGAAGCATTGGGAATGGATACGTCAATCACTGCATCCTTCTCGGGAATAAAAAAGGTACCCGGGAAAAACTCAAACTTCAACCGTTCCCCTTCGATCGTCTTGTGGCCCGAAAGCATCAAAGTGAGCACAAACCGATTGAAATGAAACTTGACGTTTTTGCAAGAACAGTTGGTCTCGTAAACGGAAAGGGTGCCCCTCCGCAGTTGGTAATCTGTACCCCGCTCGATGAAACGCTCTTCCATTTTTTTTCGATTTTATTCAAATAAACTTCACAATAGCACAATTATATAACTATCTATTCATTTTTCACACAAAATTGAACGATAGCTCATTTATAACGCACGATAGTTTAAAATAATCACATCAACCTAACCTACTTTGTGCTCACATTCCTTTAAGCACAAACCATTTTAGCTATGCGTGAATATTCTTTCATGGTAAACGGGAAACAAGTTTCCTCCTCCCAAACTTTCGAAATCAAGAACCCTGCAACCGGAGCCAGTTTGGGCCATGCGCCCATCTCCTCCGCCAACGATGTGGCAGAAGCAGTAGCAGCTGCTAAAGCGGCACAACCGGGTTGGGCTGCGAAGTCGGATGAGGAACGCAAAGGCCTGTTGATGCAAGTGGCGCAAGTGCTTACCGAGCACACCGAATATTTGGCCCAGTGGATTACACAAGAGCAAGGCAAGCCCATGGCTGGTCCGGGTTCGATGTTCGAAATGCAAGCCTGTGTCGGCTGGACTCAAGTTCCTGCTTCCCTCGACCTTCCCGTCGAAACAGTTTTCGAAGATGACACCCGCTCCGATAAATTGTACCGCAAACCGATTGGTGTTATTGGCGCCATCGCCCCCTGGAATTGGCCGCTGATGATCGCCATCTGGCAGGTTATTCCTTCTCTAAGAGCCGGAAACACGGTAGTGCTTAAGCCTTCGGAATACACGCCCATTGGCACCTTGGAAATGGTACGGCTCATGAACACGGTATTGCCCGCTGGTGTGCTCAACACCGTCTCGGGAGATGGAAGCGTGGGGGCCTTGTTGGTAGAAAACCCGGATGTTGACAAAATCATGTTTACGGGCTCGGAACGCACCGCCCGTAAAATCATTGAAGCCTCCAAGGGTAACATGGCGCGGCTCACCTTGGAATGTGGTGGCAACGATCCGGCGATCATTCTCCCCGGCACCGACATCGCGAGCAAAGCCGGTGATTTGTTTTGGGGAGCCTTCATCAACATGGGACAAACCTGCGCTTGCGCGAAACGCCTCTACGTACACGAAAACGATTACGATTCAGTAGTTGACACGCTGAAAGGAATGGCGGAACAAATGCCCATGGGCAACGGCATGGAAGAAGGCATTGTCCTGGGACCAGTCCAAAACGAAATGCAATTCAACAAAGTCAAAGAATTGGTAGATGACGCTAAAGCCAATGGTGCCAGCATCATCCGTGGAGGTACACCAATGGATGGTCCCGGCTATTTCTATCCCATTACGCTCGTAGGCGATGTAGACAATGGCACTCGTCTGGTGGACGAGGAGCAATTCGGTCCGGTGTTGCCCATTATCAAGTATAGCAACGTAGAGGAAGCCATTGCCAAAGCCAACGATACCGAAACCGGATTGGGAGCCTCCGTATGGGGCGATGATTTGGAGGCGGCCGCTCAGGTGGCCGCTCGCATTGAATCCGGTACCGTTTGGATCAACCAACACGGAGCCATTCACCCGATGGTACCCTTTGGTGGCGTGAAAGCCTCAGGCTATGGTTTAGAATTTGGCCTCGAAGGCCTGAAAGCCGTGACCCGGCCATTGGTGATCAGCACCAAGAAACCCGCGCCAGTCGAAGCATAAGACACGCTTCAGTTTTTCATGCTACGCTACGGTTAAATCAATGCAGATAACATTTAGAGTCCGCAAATGCGTAACATTTCTTTGTATCTGCCATTGTCTGCCACCATCGAGGGCTTCTTTTGTAATCATTGTTGCGTAAGCAATTCCAATGTTGACCCATGAAAAATTGGAAAAAACAGGTGCAATCTTAAATTTGGATCATGTACAACGAAAAAGTTGAAAAAATGCCGTTGGAAGAATTGCGGGCGTTGCAAAATGCCCGCCTTTCTTCGCTGGTTCAGCGGGTGTATCGCGATGTTCCGTTTTACAAAAAACAGTTCGACCAACTGGGCCTCCACCCCAACGATATTCAAACCGTAGCAGATTTGCACAAAATCCCTTTTACCCGGAAAACGGATTTGCGTGATCATTATCCTTATGGACTTTTTGCCAAGCCAATGGAAGAGGTACGCAGGATTCACGCCTCCAGCGGTACTACTGGTAAACCCACCGTAGTAGGATACACCCAAGATGACCTGGATGTTTTTGATGAGGTAGTCGCCCGTAGTTTGGCCTGTGCGGGTGCTCAACCTGGCATGAAGCTACACAATGCTTACGGCTACGGTTTGTTCACCGGTGGGCTCGGTATGCACGGCGGAGCCACCAAATTGGGCATGGCGGTAATTCCCGTTTCGGGTGGCATGACGGAAAGGCAACTTACGATCCTACAAGATTTTAAGCCTGAAGTCATTTGTTGTACGCCATCCTACGCACAAACCCTTTCTGAAGAATTGGTGAAGCGCGACATCGATCCCAAAGAATTGGCAGTAAAACATGCCGTTTTAGGGGCTGAACCATGGACCGAAGCCATTCGAGCGCAAGTAGAGCGTGGCCTACAAGTGACCGCCACCAATATCTATGGCTTGAGTGAAATTATAGGGCCAGGGGTTTCGCAAGAAGATTTCGAAGAAAAGGGAACCGGGAGCTACATTTGGGAAGACCACTTCTATCCTGAAGTGGTGCACAAAGATACCGGAGCACCACTTCCCTATGGCGAAGAAGGCGTACTGGTATTTACCACCCTCACCAAGCAGGCTTTTCCATTGTTGCGGTATTGGACCAACGACATCTGCAGCATCAACTACGACTCGAATGCCAAACGCACCCACATCAAGATGTCGTCCATCAAAGGGCGGTCGGATGATATGTTGATCATCCGAGGAGTAAACCTATTTCCCACTCAAGTGGAGGAAGTCATCCACACGCTGGGTTTTCTAAGTGCGAATTACCGATTAGTGGTTTCCCGAGAAGGAACAATGGACGCTGTAACGGTAGAAGTAGAAACTGTTTCAGGAACCAACCCTGAAGATGACCAACTGCGTCAAAAATTACAACGGAGCATCAAAAACACCATTGGCTTGTCCATGACGGTGGCATTGAAAGCACCGAACTCGATCCCGCGCAGCCAGGGCGGTAAGCTCAACCGAGTGCAGGATTTACGTAAGCTTTAAATCTATTTGGAAAAAAGGATGATGTCTTAGGTTGGCCGATCAGGCCAACACCAATTCTTGGCAATGCCCGCCGGGCAAGCAAACCTTTAGGCTCAGCTCTGCTTCCAAAGCAGCACAGTACTTTTTGATGGTATCGATGCGGTTGAGCTTTTTGTTATTTTCGATTTTAGAAACGTAGGTATTGTCGGTATTCATGAGCTCAGCCACTTCCGCTTGCGATAAATTCATGGATTTGCGCAGGTTTTTCAAAAACTCACCCAACAAGAGGTTGCCCAATTCCTCTTGAAATTGATCCCTTTTAGCACTTCCTTCTTTTCCGTACTCTTTTTCAATGATTTCTTTGTGGGAGACTGATCCCAACTTTTCCAATTTACTTTTCATAAGGCTGGTAAATGAAGTTTTTGAATTTTTTAGGCTGATGCTATCTCTAAGGCTTTTAAGACCAGTGGATAGCAGGTGGTTGCTTCTCGCATTAATTTTTCGCTTGGGTAAGAAGACGCTGTCACCTCTCCATCTGCAAAAACCACAAGGTATTCTGGCGCTAATATTAAAAAGCCCACCATGAGGTACACCCTATTTTTATTAAACAATGTAAATCTGTAGAACGGTCCTTCATCTATTTGCTCGAAACGATCCTCAAAATATCCTTCTTCGATCAAGGATACTTCTAAATCGATCATTCTTCTAATCTCCTCCCTTTGCTCCACCCTAAAGGTCATTGCATTGGGAAGGTACTCCACCGAATACTCCATGTATTAACGAATTAAATGTAATAAAAGTTGCCATAAAGGGCAAGTTTTTTTTCTCTCTAACTCACTTTCTTCAATACCTGTCAAGGACTGGCATTGCATCAAAAGCGCAAACACATAAATGGGGGATATGCTAAAGCTAATACTTTTAGACGAATACACTTTCCAACTACCAATCCCACTGGTCATTCGAAACCATCAAAACTAACAACACCGTTTCCCGCTCCAAACCATTCCCCATCCAACACAAAAAGCCTAGTTTTGGAACCGCTTCAATGTGAGTTGAATGCCCTCTGGAACTTGAGTAGCTGTGTTTTTTAACTCGATCGATTTTGCCGTTTTTTTGCCGCTGGTGTTTGCCGCCTATTGGCTGATTCCACGGCAGCGGGTAGCGTGGCAAAATGCGTGGTTGCTGCTGGCCAGCATGGTGTTTTATGGCTGGTGGGATTGGCGTTTCCTGGGTTTGATTTTACTTAGTACCGGTATTGACTTCGTTATTGGGCAACAACTCTCAGTTGCAAAAGCTCCCGGAAAACGAAAGGCTTTACTCAGTCTGAGCCTCATCTCCTACCTGGGCATCCTGGGCTTTTTCAAGTACTGCAACTTTTTCATCGACAACTTTGTGTCGGCCTTCAGCCTACTGGGGCAAGAGCTTCATGTAACCGGGCTGGCCATCGTGTTGCCGGTAGGTATTAGTTTTTATACGTTCCAAACCCTGAGCTACACCATTGATGTGTACCGCGGCAAGTTAGCTCCCACACGCGATCCTTTGGCCTTTGCCGCCTTCGTGAGCTTTTTCCCGCAATTGGTGGCTGGTCCTATCGAGCGGGCTACCCACCTGCTGCCCCAGTTTTTTGCTCAACGAAAGTTTGAAATGCAGGCCGCAATAATGGGCTTACGGCAAATCTTGTGGGGGCTTTTCAAAAAAATGGTGATCGCCGACAACTGCGCCACCTTTGTCGATCCGATTTTCGAAAATCCTGGTGGACACCCGGGCAGTAGTTTGGCCATTGGCGCAGTATTGTTTGCCTTCCAGATCTATGGCGATTTCTCGGGCTATTCCGACATTGCTATTGGCACAGCTCGCCTGTTTGGCTTCCGGCTGAAGCAAAATTTTGCCTACCCCTACTTTTCGCGCGACATTGCTGAATTCTGGCGCAGGTGGCACATTTCGCTCTCCACCTGGTTCCGCGATTACCTATATATCCCATTGGGCGGCAGCCGTGGAGGTCGTGGCCAACAAATCCGCAACGTATTCCTCATCTTTTTGGTCAGCGGCTTTTGGCACGGGGCCAACTGGACTTTTCTGATTTGGGGGGCGCTCCACGCCTGCTTTTTTCTACCGCAATTGTTATTGGGCAGCAACCGCAAACACCTTGGAGTTGTAGCCATCGACCGCTGTTGGCCATCGGTGATAGAAGCCTTGCAAATGTTGGGTACCTTTTTGCTTACCTCCCTGGCTTGGATCTTCTTTAGAGCACGCAGCCTTTCAGAAGCAAGTGCCTACTTTCAAGACCTGTTTTCGGTAAGCCTTTTTGCCTCTCCCTCTCTTCGTGGCAAGCACACCGATTTGCCTTTTTTGGGTGCTTTCATCCTTCTGATGCTATTGATGGAGTGGTTGGGCCGTAGCGATCGTTTCGCGTTGGAACAGTTGAACAACTGGTCGCAACCCGTGTGGCGGTGGAGTTTTTATGTGCTGCTGGCACTGATGATTTTCATTTTCGGCGAGAATGCCAAACAATTCAATTATTTTAAATTTTGAAAATGCGGCCATTAGTCATCAAAGTATTTGGGTTTCTTTTTCTGCTGGCAGTGATTGCTGGTGCCTTGAGCCTGTTGCCGCACCAAAGTTCGCCCAACGACTACATGGCAGGCATTGTGCAAAAACACGCCCGACTTGATTCCATTCCTGGCCCGCGCCTGTTGCTGGCTGCAGGTTCCAACATGGCTTTTGGAGTAAACAGCCCTCGGCTTGAAAAAGAACTGGACCTGCCCGTAGTTAACCTTGCCTTACACGCTGGCCTCGGCTATCAATTCATTATCAATGAACTGGAACAAAGCATGGACTCCGGCGACATTGCCCTGCTCTCCTTAGAGTATTTTCTAAACGATGGCGACCCACGGTTGCGCCAACGTACGGAAGAGCATTTTCCACCGGCCGCTAATTATCATGAACTTAGCCTCTTTCAAGCCGGTCGTCTTCGCCTGGAAAACACGCGCACCCAACTGCGGCAGTGGTTGCAAGGAGCCGTTAAAAAATCAAGGCCGCCCCGGCAAAATCCCATTTATCACCAATCGGCCTTCAATGCCCAGGGAGATATTGTCTCCTTTTTAGGAAAGGAAAATCCAACTTTGCTAAAAGGCCGCGAAACCGTATTCTTTAGAAACTGGGAAGCCATCGAAGCCATGAATCGACTGGCCGCTACGGCACAAAAAAAACAAGTCAAGGTATTTTTTCTCTATCCAGCTTTTGCCGAATCGGAGTACGCCAAAAACAAAAAAGTAATTGCTCAGCTGGACGGTGTTTTAAAGACGGATTTACAATTGGAGATCATCAATCGCCCTGAAGATTTTGTCTACCCGGATCAACTCTTTTTCGATACGGTTTATCACCTCAACGAACAAGGTCGCGAACGCCGAACCAGCGATTTATTGCGCATCCTGAGGAACCAAACAGCTTCAAGAAAAGCCTTGGAACAGGCTGTTGCCCGATAAGTAATTTTACTGGCCTCACATGAAAAAAATTCTCATTAAACTGGGTGCGGTACTTTCCATTCTTACCAGCCTGCTAATCGTGGCTCGAATCGTTGGATTCTACGAAGTTTACACCATCCCCACCACTTCCAACGAACCTGGAATGCATCCGGGAGATATCTATTTCGCTACCCCACTAATAGAAGCGGAGAAAGGAGACTTTATAGCGTTTTGTTGTAAAAATTTCCTCAGCAATAAGAAACAAGAAGTTTATGTTTCCAGGTTGCGTGCTGTTACCGGAGACACTGTCGAAGTGCGCAAGGGCGACTTCTTTCTAAATGGTCAAAATAAGGATGCCGGCCAGGCACTTGGCGCTGCCTATCTGGTTAATTCCAAGCGGCTTCAAAAAATACATCCTGACAGTTTGCTCGGAGAACCTCAATCTGTTACCGAACTCAGCACCTATAGAGAATAAAGGTTTCTTGTGCACCTTACACGGTCTTATGCGCGAAGGTTCGATCTTGAAAAAAACCGCTTTCTCCTACCAAAAGAGATAAGTGAAAAAAAGTATTTTGATGCTTATCCAGAGGATTGGAACCGCGACAATTTTGGCCCCTATGTAGTACCTGATGATCATGTATTCGTTTTGGGCGACAACCGATCCAGCTCCCTGGATTCTCGGTACATCGGTCCAATACCGATCGAGGATATAGAAGATGTGCTGCTGTAAACCTTTTTAACTTGATTGTCAGCTTTCATAGCAAGCTCGGGTATGCAGTTCTAACACAATACAGGTATGAAAAAAATCCTTCTCAAACTGGCCCCGGTCTTGTCGATTCTTGCCTGCAGCCTAATCGTAGCCCGTTATACCGGGTTGTACGGTATTTATTCAGTCCCAACCCCAGCCAATGAACCCGGACTACATGCAGGACAATGGAAGTTGACCTTTTTTTGGAAAACAGCCCAACCTGGCGATTTTGTGGTTTTTAAGCGACAGATCGATCTCTTTGGCCCTGAGGAAGGAGTTTATGTATTCAGGTGGTGCGCTTCTGCAGGCGATACGGTCGAAATGCGGGCAGGCGATTTTTACGTCAATGGTGTCAACCAAGATTTGGGTAAAAGGTTAGGTGCCACGTACCTGATCACGCAAGAACAACTTCAACAGCTGCATCAAGATAGTCTGCTTACGAAAGTTTACCCTGCTCCATCATACGGGCCGGAAATGCGTGGTAAATTCACGGTAGACATTACACGGTCTTATGCCTCTTCTCAAGACCTGGAAGACAACCGTTTTCTACAATCCAATGGCACCTACGAAGAAAAGTTTTTTGACGACTATCCAAAGGAATGGGGCACCGACTTTTTTGGCCCTTATGTCGTTCCAAACCATCATATTTTCGTGTTGGGCGACAACCGGTCCAGCGCATTAGACTCTCGCCTCATTGGCCCTATTCCACAAGAGGAAATTATTGATGTCCTTTGGTAATATTTGAGACTCTACCTCCAGCCGATATTCCGAGAGGCAAATAACCCGAAATACGATTTATCAGTCAAGAAGCGCTTCCCACCTGGCTTACGCTGAAAGTTTACCACCTACATGGTGGTCTCAAGTAAAGTGTTCAAAATAAGCACCATTGCGAATGACCAAACCCAAGAATTGAGTTTAGTCCGGAGTTAGAGCCAGGATTGCTGACGAATTCCGCCTGAAGTAGCCACTCTCAAACCTCGCTCTGCAACAAAAAAGCATACTACTGTACGATCACCCGCTTGGTTTCCTGAGCAGTATCTGAAATCAAAGTAATCAGATAAATACCTGAAGGTAATGTCTGGTCCAAAATCAACTGATTTTGTACGCCACTCTGCCCTTGCAACACTTGTTGGTGCCAGATACGACCCGTGAGGTCACGCACCTCGAGGTGTTGCATCACTTGTTGGCCTTCTAAGCGCACGTACAACTCGCTTCCATCGCCCGGGTTGGGATACACGTACCATTCATTGGCTGCATTCTCATCATCGAAACGCACCAAAACAATGTCTGAATAAGCGTAGGTGCCGTTGAAATCGGTTTGCTTCAGGCGGTAGTAAGAAGTACCTGACAAAGGTTGCAGGTCTACCGTATTGTAATGCAATACCTTATTGCTGTTGCCGGCACCGTCGATCATTTCAATCGGCTCAAAGTCCAAGCCATTGGAAGAACGCTCGATGGTAAAAAAGTCGTTGTTGATCTCGGTAGCCGTAATCCAGGTGAGGTCTACCTGTTGCCCGTTGGGCCGTGCCTCAAAACTCAGCAGCTCAATGGGCAATGGGTTGTCGAGGTTGGAAGTAGAAGCCAAGGTAAACGGACTAAAAGTAGTCACCGTTCCGTTAGTTTGAATGGTTCCTGATGCCGTATCCCCGGTAGTACCTCCATTTCCATGGTCAATCCACCGCATCAAACCACTGTCCCAACGTGCTACCGCAAGATCTGCCAGATTGGTAACGGCACTGGCCGTGTCCCAGGCAAGGGTTACCCGCACCGAACTCGAACCAAAAGTGCGGTCCAGTTGCCAATATTCGACCTCGCTTACCCGGGTCAATGAACCATCTCTCGAAGTAGGGTCGAAAGAAACACCCGGATCAGCCTCAAAATATTCTGCCCGAAACCGAGAAGTATTGCCAGAAGGACCAGTAATGCTCAACGGATGGTAGCTTGCACTATCGCCCAAGGGAAAGGTGAAGTTGTCGTTACCCACTTTTTCCATAGGTCCATCTACGTGGGAGTCATTCGAACCGCCGGTTGCTCCACTGTTGTCGTTCATCGTAAGGATATTGGCCAGCGTTGTCACCATATTACCCGCTGTAAAAGTGATGTTGGTGCGGATGGTGATCGGCATGTTAAGGGTCACTTCATCAGCAGTGTTGTTCAAGGTAATCCGACGGAACAGTGGCTCCACCGAAGCGCCCAGATCATTAATGCTTTGAGGGCCGCTACCATCCATCACTACCCGACCATTGTTGCGGCCCAACTCAACCTGTGAAGCGGTGTTGAAATTGATATCACCCGCATAAGTACAAGTACGATTGTAGGATGGGTAGAGCTGGCCTGTGTTCGAACGGATGTAGGTCACATTGCCATTGTGGTCGTCACTTTCGTTGTTGGCGAGTAGCATGTAGCCGGTTCCCGTCACCCCAAAGGTTACATCACCATTAAATACATTGCCTCCTCTTGAATTGTCGTTGCTACCACTGGTTTTCGTGAACGAAGAATTTCCATTAAAAGTAGAGTTACGAATGAAGAAGCGAGGCGTTGAAATGTTGAGTGTACCATCAAAGGTCACCGAATAAACCGTTGTGCTGGTTGTGCCCGTTACCGGAAGGTTGTGAGTGGTAGCGCCTCCCTGTTGGGTGATATTGCGCAAGTAGAATTCGCCAGCAACAAACCCATTGGCCCCAATAGACATGGTGTTGCCAGTGGTCACCACCCCTTCGCCACCGTTGCGGCCGAACTGAATGCCATCACTTGCGGCATTGTCTACCTCCATCACAATGTTGCCGTTGTAGGTATTATCGCTGTTACCGCTGTGGTGAAAATACATTTGGTTGTTGTTGGCTCCCGAGCTGTTGCTAATGCCCAAATCGCCATTAAAAACCACATCTCCCTGGTTGCCGATGTAGTGGCGAATGTTGTTTCCAGTTCCACTGTTCACCAAAGTGGTCGTACCGTTGATGGTGACCAAAGAATTTCCTCCATTGGCAAGTAAAATCTCTCCGGTGTTGGATCCATTAGGATTGTTGGTTCCTGATACATTTCCGGTAACCGTTACATCACCCGAATTGCCAAAAAAGATGCGACTATTGGTTGCCGAGGAGGTATTGGTGAGCAATACATTGCCTCCAATGGCAATACCAGCCGAATTACCATTGGAAACGTAAGATTGGTTGGTGGTCCCTGACCCGGAGTTTTCAACCGTAAGGTTACCGTCAATGGTGTGTCCGGCATTGTTGGCAGCAATGTATAATAAGCTGCTACCCGTATTTTGCATGAGAACATTGGCCTGCCATTCGTCGACACTGCTGTTGCCCATCAACAAGTAGCGAGTACCAGAATTGATCAGGGTGCAATTGCCCACAAAAGTATTGCCTCCAACTGATTGATCATCGCCAATTCCTCCCGTTTTTTCAAGCTGAGAAGTGCCGTTGTAGGTTGAAAACCGGGTTTGAAAACGAGGTCCACTGAAGGTAACGTCTCCACCCCAATTGGCAACCTGTATGTTGAAGAATGTAGAACCAGTAGGTTGCAACACCTGCGCAGTGGCTCCAACCTGGGTGAAGTTGCGGATGTCTAACCGTCCGGCAATGAATCCTAAACTCCCGATGGTAATGGTACGGCCAGCGGCTAATGTTCCTGAACCACCACCATTTCCAAAAAGAATACCATCCGAGTTGGCATTCGTCACTTCCATCTCAATGTTTCCGTTGTATTGAACACTGCTCGAAGTGCCATTTTGAAGATAAATATGACTGTTGGGCGAACCACTGGTGTTGAACATCAAAAGTGGCCCATTGAGCACCACATCACCCTGGTTGCCTACATAAGTTTGCGTTCTGTTGCCACTGTTGCCTCCATTTCTTATTTCCAGAGTGTCTCCAACCGTAAGCGAACTCGATGCATCATTGGCCAGCAATGCCTGGCCATTTGAAGCATTCGTATTGTTAATTACAGTCATTTTTCCGCCAACCGTTAGCGTTCCTCTACGCGGCAGATAGGCTATCTGGTTATTGGTCGCTGTGCCAGCATTCACCACCGACAAATCACCAACAACACCTACCACGCCCGAACCTTCTGAAGAAAAATACAAGTCGTTATTGGTGCTGGTGCCAGTTCCAAAATAGCTCACATCCCCGCTAAAAGTTACTGCTCCACGATCGCCAATTAAAATGTGATTACTGGATCCGGAGGCAGAATTCGTCATGGTGGTATTTCCGGTAACCGTCAACTCACTGCCGGTTCTGGAGGCCAAATAAACATTTGCATTTCCCGAGGTCGAAGTATTGCTAATGTCCAGCGTACCAGCTACTGTATTTCCAGCGGTGTTATGAGCCAGATACAAATGGTCTGATCCACTGAGTAACATTTGCAAGTTAGCTTGAAATTCATCTGCCGCAATGTTGCCCATAAGTAGGTAACCCGAGCCAGAGTTAGCCAATCGGGTGTTGCCTATAAAGGTGTTTCCACCATCAGAATTATCGTCACTGGCACCCGTTTTCTCAAGATTGGCAGTACCATTAAAGGTGCTGGTAGAAGTCCGAAATCTCGGACTGTGGAAAATAACGTTGCCGCCCCAGTTGGAATTGATAAGGCGCATGTCGGTAGTGCCAGTAGGCTGCAGAATTTGTGCCGTAGGCCCTATCTGGGTAAAGTTTCTCAAATAGAGGTTTCCCGCAATGTAGCCACTACCGCCAATGGAAATGGTGCGGGTAGCTGCCAAGGTACCATTCCCGGCATTGTTGCCAAACAGAATACCGTCGGAATTGGGATTGGTTACCTCTAATACAATGTTTTGTTGAAAAATGCCGGTCGACGAAGCATTTTGGTGAACGTAGATTTGGCTGTTGTTAGCTCCACTGGAGTTGCGTATGTTGAGCAAACCGTTAAAAGTAACATCTCCAGAATTGCCCAGGTAGATTCTTGCCGTAGTGGCGTTGCCACCGTTTACTACCGTGGTTGTTCCAGCAACCGTTACCGAGGAGATACCATCGTCGGCCACATAAACATTGGAAGAATTGGAAGAACTGGTTTGTGTCAATGCCAGGTCTGCGTTCAAAATTAACGTTCCGGCATCGGCCAGATAGACCCGTTTATCAGAACCACCTATTCCGGAAGCAGTTACGGTCAGATTTTGGTTGACAGTAACCACTGAAGTGCCTCCTGAGGCCATGCTAAAAGTACCGTTGGTTCCCGAAGGGCTGTGCAATACGAGCACCGTAGAATTGAAGGTAGCGCTACCGTTGCCACCCAGTGTAATGCTGGCCGAGGTAGCTGAACTTGTATTGGTCACATTCGTTGCCCCCTCTACTACTGCTGTGGCATTGCCGTTTAGAGCAAAACGAAAATTACTATTCGTTCCGGATGAAATATTGTTCACCGTAAAATCTCCACCGATGTAATTGCCCGGACTATTGTTCGCAAGAAAAGTACTGCTGGTACCCGTGTTGTTCACTATGACATTCACCCGAAAGGTATCAGCCGAGTCAGTGGCCCAATAAAACTCACCAGATCCGCTGTTGGTGATGACACAATTGCCTGCTACGGTATTGCCGCCGGCACTATTGTCAGTGTTGGCACCGGTTTTACCAATGGTAAGGGTACCGCGATAATTCGATCCACGGGTAAGCATGCGTGGGCTGGTAAAAATCAAATTTCCTCCCCAATCAGTATCAATGAGCGAACTTGATGCAGTTCCGGTCGGTTGCAATACTTGATTGGTAGGTCCAACCTGAGTAAAATTGCGAAGCAAAAGCTGCCCGGCGATAAACCCACCACCACCAATGGTAATGGTACGAGTAGCAGCTAAAGTGCCGCTCCCTAAACTGGATCCGAATTGAAAGCCATCGCAGGAAGCATTGGTACACTCCAGAACAATGTTACCGTTGTAGGCATTGACGGAAGCAACATTTCGGTGCAAGAAAACTTCACTTTCATTGGAAGGACTACTGTTGGTGATGTTGAGATTTCCCTGAAAAGTGACATCACCGCTATTTCCTAAAAATGCGCGCGTACGTGTGGCACCGTTACCCGTATTTGTAATTACGGTATTTCCACTAATGATCACCTCGCTATCTGCTCCTTCAGCAACACGTATCGAACTAATATTGGCATTGCTTGGGTTGTTTAGGGTAAGGTTTGAGCCAATGGTTACGTCTCCACTATTGCCAATCCGAATAGAACTGGAGTTGGCTGCGTTTCCATTGTTGTTGCCTAAAACTGAGCCTCCAATAGTTACCGAAGACGTTGCACCAGAAGCCACCGTGATAAAACCGTTGCCCGCACTCGGATTGCACGTAGCAGTTAAACTACCGTCGAGCACTATATCTCCACTATTGCCAAAAACCAGGTTACTGTTGGCAGTGTTAGAACCAGCACTGGTCAGTACCGCATCACCCACAATGCGAAGAGAAGAGGAGGTGCTGGTAGCCATATACATTTCACGGTTGATCGTGCCGCTGGGAGCATGAAATGCAGTTAATGTTCCGCCTACAAAATTACCTGCACTGTTGTGCGCCAGGTAAAAGTGGTTAGAACCAGTATTAGAAATGTCGAGGTTGAGGTTAAACGTATCAGCCACCGAATTGCCCATGAGAAGGTAGCCAGATCCGCTACACACCAATTGACAATTGCCGGTTACATAATTGCCTCCTAAACTTTGATCGTTGTTCGCTCCATTCTTTGTTAAGTTCAACGTACCACGATAAAGGGTGCCTCGTGTAGAAATACGAGGACTGGTAAACACAATATCGCCTCCCCAATCACAATCATAAATCGTGGTAAAAGTAGACACCGTCGGTTCAAGAGTTTGAGCCGTTGGGCCTACTTGGGTAAAGTTGCGGAGGTATAGGTTAATTCCAATGAACCCAGCTCCACCAATGGTAATGGTTCGGGTAGCGGCCAAAGTAGCGCTGCCACCATCTCGTCCAAAAAAGACGCCATCGCAATTGACATCGGTAGCTTCTAACACGATGTTACCATTAAAAGTGTTGGTACTCGTGGCATTGTGGTTGATAAAAACAAATGAATTGTTTGCCGTAGCATTATTGGTGATGCTCACATTTCCGTTGAAGGTAACATCTCCTGCCGCTCCAAGAAAGGTTTCGTGGGTATTGCTGCCTGTACCGTTGTTGGTAACCGTAACATTGCCTTGCAGGATGGCCTGGGAGTTTACGTTGTTGGCTATATAGAGGCGACCATTGGCCCCGGTGCTGTTGTTCAACAACTGTGAAGTTCCATTGATGGTAATATCTCCCTGATTACCCACATAAATTCTTGAATCGGAAGCACTGGACAGATTGCTGAACGATAGATTTCCATCAATAACCAGCGTGGAAGAAGCCGAATTGGCAAGTGTTAAGTTATTTCCACCTCCGGAGGTAGATTGTGTGGCGTCTACGTTACCGCCAACATAATTTCCTGCTGAACTTCCTCCAAGAATAAAGCTATTGGTACCTGAATTCAGGATAGTGAGGTTAGTTCTAAAAGTATCCTGAACCGAATTAGCGAATTGCATCCGGCCCGTACCGCTATTCGTTAAAGAAGTAACGCCATCGAAAATGTTACCACCGACAGAATCATCATCAGAAGCTCCAGTTTTCTCCAATGTGGCAGTACCACTGTAGGTCGTTCCGCGTGTAGTGAAGCGTGGTCCTCTAAAAACAACATTACCTCCCCAGGCACAATCGTAAACAATAAAGTTGGTGGTTCCGGTAGGCTGAAGGTCTTGCGCTGTAGCCCCTACCTGTGTAAAATTTCTTATCCTCAATTCCCCCGAGACATATCCTCCTGCACCGATTGAAATGGTTTGTCCGGCGGCCAGCGTACCCCTACCGTTGTCAATTCCAAAACTGAAACCATCGCCAGTAGCATTGGTTTGTTCCATTTCAATGTTTCCCGCATACGTATTTACACTGTTGGCTCGGCGGTTGAGGAAAACTTGAGAGTTGGTTACACCTGAGGTGCTCCGAATCGATAAGTGACCGCCAAAAGCGACATCACCACTGTTTCCAAAGTACAATTGACTGGTAGTACCAGTTGCTGAATTTTCAGCAACTACCGAGTCGTTGATGATGACGTTGGAACTATCGCTATTAGCTACCAAGACAATGTTAGTAGAACTACTGCCTGTATTGAAAATATCAACCGTACCTTGAATGGTAACATCACCTCTGTCACCCAATAAAACCCGGGTATCGGTGCCCGATCCATTGTTGGTAATGGTTACATCCCCACCAATGGCAAAAGACGCTGGGTTAGTGCCCGATATATAGGTATAAGAGGTCCCGGTTCCATTGTTGGTCACATTCAGGTTTCCGGCGAGGGTATTCCCGGCCGTGTTGTAAGCTACATAAATGTGTCGGCTACCCGAATTTTGAGTGGAGAGGTTGGCATTCCAGGTATCGGGGCTGATGTTGCCCATCAAAATGTAACCAGTGCCGGTATTTACCAACTGACAATCTCCTTGAAAAATATTACCACCGTTGCTTTGGTCGTCGTTTGCACCTGTTTTTTGAAGTAAAGAAGTACCGTTGTAAGTAGTGCCGGAAGTACGAATTCTTGGGCTGGTGAAGCTCACATTTCCTCCAAAATCACAATCTATGACAGTAGTAAACACTGTGCCGGTGGCCAGCAAAGTCATGGGTATTGCTCCCAGTTGCGTCAGGTTGCGCAGGTAGAGGTTTCCCGATCCCTGAAACCCATTAGGTCCTATAGCAATGGTTTGCCCTGCCGCAATAGTACCTGCACCACTTGAATTCCCGAACAAAATACCGTCGGCATTGGCGTTAGGATTTTCAATCAGGATTGAACCATTGTATACATTGTTTGAACCACCTCCGTGGTTGAGGTAAAACTGTGAATTATTTGCACTACTGTTATTGAAACAGTAAAGAGAATCTTGAAAAGTAACACTTCCCGAACGTCCCAAATAAACCCTGCTATTGTTGGTGCTTCCAAGATTTGAAACTCGGGATACCCCATTGATACCGGCAGAACCCGTACCCTGATAAGCAATATTGAACTCAGAAGTCCCTCCTGTTCCATTATTTACAACCGTGAGATTTCCATTCACCTGTATGTTTCCTGAATTACCCAAAATGAGTACGCTTGAATTGGCAGAAGCCACATTGTTCACGATCACGTTTCCGCTGACTGTAAAACTTGACCCAGCACTGTTGCTAATGGTCAAATTACTGGTGTTTCCTGCACCTTGGTTGTTGATGGTTAAATTCCCACCTACTAAAGATCCAGCAGAATTGGTAGCCAAAATAATGTTGGCTCCTCCAGAAGTATTGTTGTTGACGGTAAGATCTGCGTTGAAGGTATCGGGTAAAGTTCGGGCCATTTCCAGCTGGTTATCACCCGAATGTGTAATGATGGCATTCCCCGTAAAAACATTACCACCAGTACTTTGATTGTTTCCAGTACCAGTTTTGGTCAAACTAGCCGTGCCCAGGTAATTGGTGTTGGTAGTGGTAAACCGGGGTGCCGTAAATGCAATGTTGCCACCAAAACTGCTCCCCGAAATGTTGAGCGTAGTGGTAGTACCGGTCAAAACAAGGGTTTGCGCGGTGGCAGAAGCTTGCGAAACGTTGGCCAACTGCAAAGTACCCGTAGTGAATCCTCCAGCGCCTAACGTAAGCATAATTCCAGTACCTAAAACCGATGTTCCACCGGCATTTCCGAAGAAAATACCACCTCCGGTATTGGTAATGGTAATGTTTCCATCGAAAGTATTTCCAGTGGAATTATGGGCCATTTGAATGCGCCCCGTACCTTGATTGTCTAATATCACAGTACTGTTGAAATCATCTGGCGACACGTTGCCAAATGTGAAACTGCTGTTGTCTTGGTTGATGATGCTTACCGGGCCGTTGAAGACATTGCCGCCCGTGCCCGTATTGTTGCCACCTGCGATCTTGGTAAAATCAGCAGAGCTGTTGAAGGTAGAGCCACTCAAGGTGATGTTGCTGGTATTCACCACTACTGCCGCCCCAAAAGTGGTTCCATTGAAGTTGATCGATCCAGTTCCGTTCACCCGAAATATACCGGTGCCAACACCATCGTTGATGGAACCAGTGGTTAGGGTTTGGTTTCCCGAATTGGCCAAAATGTTTCCATTGAGATCAAGCACTCCAGTGTAACCGTTCATGATAAAACCACTCACCGAGTCGATCGCCAAATCAAGGGTACAATTACCATTACCATTCGCATCAAAGCGAGCCGTGGCGGCATCTGCCGGAGGTCCAGCCCCATCGGGCGCACCACCTGATGATCCCGACCAGTTGTCGCCACTCCAATTGGCAGCCGAAGTGGCTACCCAAAATCTATTTTGAGCCTGCGTTGCCGAGAACACAACCATCAATACAGCTACCAGTAAAAACCTAAATCCCATATTCGTCTCCAAGAATAAGTTCTAATCAATGCTGAGGAAGCAATAAAGACGCCTACGTGTATTGCCCTACCTTAGTTTCCTTATAAAGGCACATTTTCGCTAAAATCGCCGAATCAAGAGGTGAACTGCTTCAAAACTGTTCTGAACTGAAATGCGGTTTTTGCCCGCTTCTCCACCAATCACCGGTTGGAGACTTTTTTTAAGTTTGGGCGCACTGTCGAACGGCTTATCCGCATGAAACCATAATCTTCAGCCCACCCACCCACGATCACTATTGGAAATCTACCAATAGCTGATACCCCCTATCATATTTCTTCTTTAGTCGCTTCTTCCTGGAGCCCCTTTTTTGTTGATTATGCCATTTTCTGAAAAATACGGCCGTACCCTGCACGCACCCAATAGCTTGGGCAGCACTTCGGACGACCGATTCATGCCTAAAGGCTATTTAAACCACTTTACAGCCATGCCTGCACTCGTTCTTACCGAAAAACTTGATGGGCAAAACAATTGTTTGAACCGTCATGGGGTTTTCGCCCGTTCCCATATTGCCCCCAGTCAACACCCTTGGGACAAACCACTTTGGGACCGTTGGCAATTGCTTCGCAACGACTTAAAGTCACTTGAAGTATTTGGGGAGAACCTCTTCGGTATCCACTCCATTGCCTACAGCAAACTGGAATCCTATTTCTACGTTTTTGCAATTCGTGAAAATTCAAGGTGGCTTTCCTGGGAAGAAGTGAACTTCTATGCATCCCTGATGGACCTGCCTACCGTTCCCGAGATTCAAATTGAAAAGCCCTTGATCGATTTTTGTCAAAACAATGCTTCTGAAATCGAGGCGCTGGACAAATGGTTAACCCATCACCTTCAGTTGCCCTGGACGGAATATATCCACACGCCAGGCATGCTGGGCGGTTACGAATACAAGAGTCAACAGCCAGCTTGTGAAGGATTGGTGGTGCGAAATGCGCAAGGCTTTAAGCAGGCAGGGAATTTTCTACCCAAAGAAGAGCGGGCTTTTGATCAGCTTTTCAAGCTGGTGCGCCCATCTCATGTGAAGACGGAAGTACATTGGACCAAAACCTGGAAATCCGCAAGCATAATTAACTGCGAAAAATACAAGTGGTACCACTATAACTATCGGCAATCATGAAACGTTGGAAGTTCCCTCATTATACCCCGGGCATGCCTTTGCCTTGGGCGCTTTGGATGCAGGATTTCCCTTGGCTATCTGACATGCAAGAGGTGCCACAAGATCCCCTCTGGCATGCCGAAGGAGATGTTTATGTACATACCCAAATGGTGCTGGAAGCATTGGTCAACCTGTCCGAGTTCAAGGATCTCGCCCCACAAGATCAGCATGTTTTGGTAGCCGCAGCCCTGCTTCACGATGTAGAGAAGCGCTCTACAACCACCCGCGAAACCATCGAAGGCAAGGAGCGGATTGTTTCTCCTAAACATGCCAAAAAGGGCGAGTATACGGCCCGGTCGTTGTTGTATCGGGATTTTCCCGCCCCTTTTCCCGTAAGGGAATCCATTGCAAAATTGGTGCGCTTGCACGGCCTGCCCTTGTGGGCACTGGAAAAAGGAGACTCACGCAAAGCGGTGATTGAAGCGAGTACGATGGTGAACACCTTTTTGCTCTACCTGATAGCCAAAGCTGATGTGTTGGGAAGGGTATGCCAAGATCAGGAAGAGCTGCTACTGCGGCTTGAGCTGTTTCGAGAACTCTGCCTGGAACATCAATGTTGGAACCAAACCTACCCTTTCGCGTCCGATTATGGCCGCTATATCTACCTCAACCGGGAAGATATAGCACCCGATTACGCTCCTTTCAACGACTTAAAATCGGAGGTGATGGTACTTTGTGCACTACCGGGCACTGGTAAAGACACGTTTTTAAAACGCCATTGGGATGGTCCTATCCTTTCCTTGGATGCCTTGCGCAGGGAAATGGGGATTGGTCCTACAGACAAAAAAGGCAATGGAAGGGTGATACAAGCTGCCAGCGAACAAGCGAAAGTTTGGTTGCGCCAAGGGGAACGTTTTGCTTTTAATGCCACCCGTGAAATTCGCTCCAAATGGATTTCGCTGTTTGTAGACTACAAAGCAAAAGTGGAGCTTACCTATTTGGAAGTCCCCTACTCCACCTTGTTGAAACAAAACCACAACCGCCAACACCCTGTGCCCCAAGCGGTAGTAGAGCGCTTAATTGATAAACTGGAGATTCCGCAAGTCAGAGAAGCGCATACGCTCCACTGGGAGGTGAGAAATTAAAGGCAAAAAATACCCATCGCTTCAGGAACCACCCGGTAGCGATGGGTATGCACTTTGCACAAAGTTGGCCTTTATTTTCCTGCGGAAACTTTCTTAAGAATGGACCGAATGCCCAAAACACCATAGATCGGGCAGTAGCTGATGAAACTGGTAGCGGCCAGCACTATGCCAACGATGCCCAGCACAATGGCCAAAGTACCGCCAATAAATCCTTGCCAATAGAGTATTGCCACAATGACGGCAAAAGAAAGGCGAAGAATGCGGTCCAGAGATCCTAAATTCTTTTTCATAACTCGAAGCTTTGAGCAGTGCTTCCATACCGCACTGCTAGTGATTGGAATAATTCAAAGATCAGTGGATTAGCGTTAAAATACAGTGACTTAAATCACCCTAACGTGGTGGTTTTGAGATATCGCCCTCTTTTCAAATTAAGTGCGTGATTTTTGAAAACTGTCTTGGTTCGGTTGTTCCGACCGGGTAGAAAAAGCACTTTTGATAGTATCATTTGATACTATCATGAAACCTCCTTATAATATCACCACGGAGATGCTGCGGCTGATCGCTGCAATTTCAGAAAAGATCGGGGAGTTACGTTCAGGGTTCATGGATCGTCCTTCGCCTCAGCTGCGGAAGCAAAATAAGATCAAAACCATCCATCATTCCCTTAAAATTGAAGGCAATACCCTTAGTGAAGCACAAATCACCGAGTTGATTGAAAACAAGCGTGTCCTTGGTCCTGCAAAGGATATCCGGGAAGTATTGAACGCTATTAAGATCTACGAAAACCTTCGAGCTTACAACCCGGCTTCTGAAAAGTCATTTCTAAAAGCCCATCAAATATTGATGCAGGGGCTCATCGAAGATGCGGGTCGGTATCGGACCCAAGGAGTTGGCATTGTAAAAGGCAACAAGGTTGAACACCTTGCCCCTCCACACCAAAATGTTCCTTACCTGGTGAAGGAACTGCTTCGATACGTCAAAAATTTCGATGAACTTCCACTCATAAAAAGTTGTGTTTTTCATTACGAAATGGAATTCATCCACCCGTTTGTAGACGGCAACGGAAGAATGGGGAGGCTTTGGCAAACCTTAATTCTGTATCAAGCCCATCCGGTATTCGAATACCTGCCCTTCGAATCGCTCATCAGCGAAACTCAGCAAGATTATTACAGCGTACTCTCTGAATGTGATAAGGCAGGTAAGTCCACACTTTTTATAGAATACATGTTGTCTGTCATTGATGCCTCAATGGGCAAACTGCTCAACTTCACCAACCAATCGCTTTCGCAAAGCGATCGCTTGAACTATTTTATCGCTCAACATTCCGGTGAATTCAGTCGCAAAAATTACATGAACGTGTTCAAGCATATTTCGCCGGCAACCGCCAGTCGCGATTTAAAATTCGGTATTGAAAAAAAACTATTTGAAAGCATAGGAGCCCAAAACCAAACCAGGTATCGGATTAAGCCATAACTCAAACGTTTCGAGCTAGTTAGAAACCTTATTTGGGTCAAGAATCATTGAGCAAAAAGCATATGAGTTTCACCGTTTTCATCAACAAGTTTGAACATGAAAAAGCCGCTTCCTTCGATCTGAAGGAGTTGGAAGCAATAACTGCCAAATATGGTTCTTGGCATTCGGGTGACCTCGGACTTGAATTTCATGCACCAGAGAAAGATTTATTTGAAACCATGGATCTTTTCGGTTCTGAGGAGGCCACTCATACCTCTATTTCCATTCTTCGTCCAAATGCTAAATCAAGACTAAAGGAGCTCATTTTTGATCTTTTGGAGCTACCGGGAACCTGCTTTTTTACACAAGATCTAGAAGCGGTATATGTCAGAAATACGCCATCGCATCAATTGCCGAAAGACCTCGTAAGTCAAACTGATTGGGGAATTATTCAGGTAGCCGTAGCCAAAGAACTTATGAACTGATCACTTTAAAAGAAAAAGCCATTCCGTTGTTATGTCTATGGAGCTTGACTTGTACACTGCCGACGACAGTATCGAAGCCCCCTATTTGTCCAAAAGTTTTTTGCATACTTTGCTCATGAAGCGACACGGGCCCTATGATTTCCTCAATCTGGAAGAAGCATCGGTTATTGCACTCAACGAACACGGAATTATCACTTTAGGCAGACGGCGAAAAGCAACCTGGTGGGAGAAAAAGAAAGCGCCTTGGGTGCTTCCTTGGTTGAAATACAGGGCGTTCAATGGCAAGATTTCCCATGCCGAGGCCGATGCCATCATCGACCGTTTTTACATCCGAAGTACTAAAGTTGAAGACCGGGAACGCGATCCACAGCTGCTAAAAACTGCCCTACAAAAAGTAGAATGGCACCTCAAAACAAATCAAAGTGACGCGTTCGATCCAGCTACATTACATGGGGATTTCGAGCTATGCTATGCTTTTCTTGATGAAGCCATTCAGAAAGGGAAACGGGTACTATGGGAATATGCTTGAGGAATAGTTATAGTAAAACACCTATTTTAACGCTATGAAGAAGCTCCTCACCCTTTTATTGATTTGCTTGGAGGCCTCCTTGGGATTGGGTCGAGAAACAGAAATAGTACTTCCCCTCAACGATTCAGTACAGCTTCGATTGGTAAAGACACCCTTCCAGGCAGAAAGGCATACGGTAAACTATTGGGTCGACTCGAAAGAGGCCATCTCATCCATAGACGGTTACCCGGTATATGGAACTGATGCCATGCTTCCTCAAAGTGAGTTGACATTCGCTGAATTGATAACCCCCGAGGGAAATATTCGACTCCAAACCCTTGGGATGTATGATCCATGGGCAGATAGTAACCTCACCATTCTTTACCAGTTCGAACGCTTCGCCGGCAATCCACCACGCGTTAAATGTTTGTTCTCCAATGGGGCAGGTTCCTATCTGGTAGAATGGGTCATCGTAGGCGATAAGTCGTTTCGTACAGTTCTTACCAATGATTTAGCGCTATTGGATGCAGCGAAATTTGAACCATCAGAAAATCATCAGGAACCCTGATCAATGGCCTCCAGGTCAAACACCTAACGACTTAACGTTTTAGGACGCAACACCTTGTAAACAAAGCGTTTTGAGTCAAAACGGAATGAGAAATAAGAAAACATTGCAGTAAAAAATCGGACCACCCTCTGAAGAACAGTCCGATTATCGTTAAGCTTAAAGCTCCTGTAACAATTCAATGTGCAGTAAGAGCAACTCCATTTCCAACTCAGTATCGTGAAAAGGGAAAAGTTTCATTTGCTGTTTCCTGGCTCTAAATATTGATTCATCAAATCGTTCAAGCGATTGATTTTTCGAA
>ERZ1740068.306-NODE-306-length-27364-cov-5.744297_pt1 | contig 27364 bp, 26 predicted proteins | sample MGYA00581735_ERZ1740068 | MGnify/ENA primary metagenome ERZ1740068 (study PRJEB43018, sample SAMN04849740) | marine metagenome | isolation source: floating plastic debris | place: Pacific Ocean | collected 2008-08-30 | study: EMG produced TPA metagenomics assembly...
GATACTGCTCTTGGACATCCGATTCCCGTGTCTACTGATTAACAAAGCAGGAGAGCTTTCCGAATTAAGAAACAATCCGCGAGAGTTTTCCAGGTAATCTTGGAGATACTTTTGATTAGCAGGACTGAGCGGTACAAACCGCTCGGTGTAGTTTTTCCCTTTGCGAACGTGGATAAACCCGCGTTCAAGGTTCACGTCCTCAACATTCATCAAAAAGCCTTCTCGTAGTCTGATACCACAACCATAGAAAAGAGACAGCAAGGCTTTTTCTCTGGCGATCAGGTGCTGGAAATGGGACTCCGATTCCTGTTCTGCTGCTTTGTAAAGCGACTTGACTTCCTCAATGGTCAGAATCTCGGTTGTGTTGGCTTCCTTTTCTTCCCTGCGAAGTTTGAGCAGTGGCATTTCCATACGTCCTGCCTGACGGAGGTATTGGAGAAACTTGCGAAGCGCGTACTGGTGTTTGTTCAAAGAAGCAGCACTTAAAAAAGCATCTTCTCTGGTGTGTTTCCTTGCCCGTAGATGATCGTAGTATTGGCGAATTGCCATAATGCTCAATTCGTTCAGGTCATCAATTCCCTTTTCTTCCAGCCAGGAGAACAATTCCCGAACGTGCAACGGCAGGAGATAAACGTTGTGAGCCGAATATCCAAGTGTGCGCAACCATTCTCGAAAGCTGTGTTCCAGCATCCGAAATTGAGGTGTAGTAATGGCAAGACTTTTCATAGTTGGGAGCGTGTTTGAGATTCGATTTGAACAAGACGAAGGGTTTCCAGTTTGGAAATGCACTTTTCTGCGATCTCGTTGGCCTGTGAAAGTGAGCAGCGGAACATTTTGGCGATTTCTTTACAAAAGCTTTGACGTTGTAGTCGGTCGTACAGATCAGTATAAAGTAAGACCGAACGCCAACCGTTGGAAAGCAGGAGGCGCACCCGAAGGCGTTCCAATCCAAAAGGTGAAAGAGAGGAAAAGAGCCGAATAGCAATCGGGCTATTGGAAGAATGGAAAGTATATAAAACAGGAGCATTATTGGCCCCCAATGGTGGAGTTATCATGAGTGTACTTTTAGAATGAAAAAAGGGAAAACGAAAGACCGCAGAAATGCGCCTTTCAATACTTTAAGATACGAAAATTGGGCGACATAAACAACGATTATGAGCAGTAATAGCATCTTTTGTGAGCCATAGGAAAAGCTTGTCAAAGGATTAAGAACTGGCAAAAAGAGACGCATTGTGGTAAGATCAATACTTACCACAACCTGATAAAAATGCCGAACCGACCCACACAAAAAGTTGTCTACAGCTGGCCAGAATCTCAAATCTGTATGGACTGTGATTTTGGGGAATGGGTTCTTTCCAGGGAAGCGGTAAGTTGCGATATGGAATGTAGTTTGGGATACCTGGAGAATGACGGGGTGTCTTGCAGGCTTCGAAAAGTAAGAGGGCAAATAGAAAAGGAGGTCCGTTTTGATGCGGATGACGCGGAAGGGAAAAATTGAAGTGTTCATATTTCTATTAATGCCTTCAACTTTTGAAAATGTGACAGATAGTTTGCGTCTTGCCACAGCCCACATGCAATCGTACTGCTCTGGACTAATTCAATGCCCTCAATTCTCGACCCAACGTGTGGCACGCTGCAAAAAGTAGCAGCAAGCCTCCATGCCGGAATTTAAGCACTTGACCTCCCGGGCTCGGCCAAAAGCTTACAGCGGAATCGTTGATGCGTTTGTTAAGGCTTCAATCTTTCTCAACCAAAGTTCCTTCCCCTCCCTTTTACAAGGTTAAATGGCATGGCAGGTAAAATCTCCAGTCTCCGCTTCTCGGGACTCGTATTTGACCTTCCAACCTTGTCATTTCCGCCTTTGCCCGCAGAAGAATTTGGCGGTTAAGAAAGATTTCGCGCGGGATTCTATCCAAGCGTTTTTTATTCACTATTTAAACCTTTATTCATCATGGCAACAGCCAAAACCAACGGAGCGGCTACCGCTACCACCGCCACAAAAAAAGCGGGTGTTTCCGCAACCCGTAAAACCACTACTACTAAATCCGCTCAGGACAAAACCCCTGTCATTCAGGCGGTCAACGTGGACAACCGCATCAAGACCATTCAAAAGCTCATGGAGTGGTCGCGTCAGCGGGAACGACTGCACGAGACGCGCAATGAACTCTCTGCTTTTTCCTTCGGCAGCGATCAGTTAAAAGACAAGCTGGAGATTACCGATTCTTCGGGCCTTCCGTTTCCCTCTTCCAAATGCAATTTATTGCTGCTCTCACGGCACATTTTCAGGAGCTACTGATCGCCAAAATTGATTCGGTAGAGCAAAAATTGGTCAACGCCACTATTTGAAAGTTATGCGCGCAAAAAACAACGGAGTAGTGGAGGCCTTTGTCGAGCTACTGGATAGCCTGAATTTTCAAGGCTATGCCCGAATGCTGGCCGAAGAGCGGCCCGAAGCCTACCAATTTGAATTCGAACAATTTTTAAGCCATTTCACATGAAAAAGCAAGCAGCAAATTATTACCTGCAAGAAATTGCCCTCTCCTACATTGTCAACACGACCAATCGCAAACCCAAGCTTTGGACGGTCAAAGATGCTGAAGATTACCTTCGAGCAATCTGGAACAAAGATCACCTATCGCTGATGGAATCAGCTTACGTGGTGTTGTTGAATAAGGCTAAAAGCGTCATTGGCTGGTTCAAACTGGCACAAGGAGGTATGACCCAAGTAATCATTGATCAAAAGCTCATTTTGGGTGCCGGATTAAAATCGGCGGCCTGTTATGTGCTGATGGGGCATAACCTGACTTCTGGCCATGCGGTGCCTTCTGAGTTGGACATGGACCTGTCAAGAGAGCTTTTTAAGGCTTGCCAAATGGTAGGGCTTCGCCTGCTGGATTGGGTGGTGCTTACCCCGGAAGGATACTTTTCGTTTCACAAAGAAGGACTGCTCAGCGGTTCGGTAAATTCTACCAGCTATGCAAGCGTTGTATAATCAGGTGGTCGAGGAAGTAAGCAAAGTACTCGACCACGCCATTGCCGGCAACACAGCCTCACTTGTCACCCTTGGTCAGGACGGACGCTCCGCCTACAATGCCCATTCCAACCGAGAATATTTGGGAATGGTGAATCAATTGCTCTTGGGGCAAGTAGCCAAGGAAAACGGCTTTGTGCAAAACGGCTGGATCACTTACCGTCAAGCGGTAGAGCTGGGCGGTTATGTCATGCCCGGAGAAAAACACACCAAGATCTATTTTCGCAAGTACAACTACTATGACAAGGACGGGAAAAGGCACAGTGAGGAAGCAGTAAAAGGGTTTTCACGGTCAGAGAAGCGAGCTTTGAAACTGCGAAGGGCGCGTATTTTGCGCTTTTATCAGGTGTTCAACTTGGTGCAAACTGCTGGCCTGCCCGATCGGCTTTTCGTGCATGACTCCCCTAAAGCGCTGAATCCAGCTGAAAAGTTCATTGCGGTGGAAAATATGATTACCGAAAAAGGCGTAACGATGCAATTGCATTCCTCGGCAACGGGTTATGATCCTGTTAGTGATACTGTTTTGTTGAATGAGCAGGAGCATGACCCAGGGGCAATCCTACGAGCTGTAGCAGCCTGGACAGGTCACGAAACAAGATTGCATCGGCCAGAGGTGGAAGGCAACAGCGATGCTTACCACTTGGAAAGGCTGCTTGAAGAAATGGCCGCTGAAATGCTGGCCGTGCAGCTTGGATTTGAGCTTCCGATGTCACAAAGCAAATCACAGCTAATGCAGTGGAAGTTCTGCCTGAAAGAACGCCCTGAAACGCTGTTTATTCTTTCGAATCAAGCGCAACGAGTCGTTGACTTTGTTACCGAAAAAGCGACCTCAAAGGAGTCGGATAGCAAGGAGAAAGTAAGCTTATAGAGCATTACCTGAACTTAATACGATAGCTCCCGCCAGAGGCTCTAAATAAGCTGAGGTGGGGGCTTTTCGGCTTGGGCCGAACTTCTTTTTCTTGCCCGTAGGCCTTTCTCAATGCCAAGAAAAAGAAGCAAAAAGAACGGGGTTGGCAGCTTGTAGGCTTGCTATGGTTAGAGTCTTCTATTGGTATGCTATTGCCTTTTGTTGATTTCAGGTAATTGAACCGTTTTCCGGGGACCAAAAGTAATTTGATAGTTCTATGAATTGGTAATTAGGGTCAATTAGCTTGTCTATAGCAGTGAGACCAATTTTAGGATCATCATATCTCGCTTCACTGTTGCCTTTTTTGTATTCTTCTTTGACCAAATTGGAAATTAGGTCGTTGAAAATTCCCCATCCCCTGAATGATATTGGCATTGCGCGGTTTTTCATCTCTGTTAAATGCAAGTCCCAGGTAAAATAACCCTCTTGGCGTGGGGAGCAAATTGGGGATAAATATTCCTTCCCAATTCTTGATGCCGCATCAAGGGTTGCACTATGTCCCATCGGATAAAACTCTGCAATTATTTTAATGAATCTTTCTGTTATTTCGTTAGGCTTAAATCCCTCTTCGTGGAAGAATCGTTCTATAGATTGAAATGGTGCTACGTTCATTATTGCAATGCTGTATGGAGCAAGTTTATTTCCTACATCTTTCCAAAGCATCGCAAACCCATGACTTCTTCTTGCACTTGCATATGAGGCGATCGCCTCGATAGCTGTCTTCATTTGATGAATAAGAGGGGAAAAATCGGTTTGTGAGTTTGAGTACGCCAGTGGATCATATAAACATATCTGATATCCCCCAATTTGTTTATAGCTTAACTTTTTGGGAATTCCCTGTTGATTTAATTCAGAAGGACTTAGTATTTGAAGCTTAATTGAGCCTTTGAAGTTAATTGGCTGAAGGCAAAGAAGGTTTTTTTGTCCCCACAGTATTTCGTTGATTGCGTAATGTTTCAGTAGAGTTGTCCATTCAGAGGAAATAATCACATGAATGATGTCTCCTTCTGCAATAAAAGGAATGTAAGATTTTAATTCAGCCGAGTAGGCTGAAAGTTCTGTGCCTGCTTCCCTTGAAGGTCCTTTCAAGTTTTTGAGCTCAACTATTACCATGCGTTGAGCTTCTAAGGAGTAGAGTAAAAAATCAGGGCTTAAAATCTCTCCACTTTTTAGCGAAATGTTTTCGTTCTCCGAAAATATATGGGTTAGGTCTAATGCGCTAATGCACTCATGATAGCTATCAAGGATTCTTCTTTCAACATAATCGGAGCTTAATAGGTCTTCAATTTCTTTGATGTTTGCAATAAGCTGATTGAGCCCTTCACTGGCTTTTAATTGCTTACTTAGCCAGGCTTGCATTTCTCTTTCTGATGAAAAAATCCCCATTATTCTGATTTCTAATATTGGAAGTTAAACTTGAGACTGTTAAAGGACTTTTGAAAAGCAGTTGACTCTTTGATTGACGTGTAAACGGCTTCTGCGGGAATGAGCTTTAGAACGAGGAGAATTGTAATGTTGATCGCAAAAAGAATTAGATTATGAATTGTTGGGGTTTTACTCCCCCTTTTGGCTATTAGGTCGCTTTTTACTAATTGTAGTAAACGCCTGATCCCCAATGGTAAATGTTTTTATCAAAATCCTTAATGTCGTTCAACCATCTGAGGTTATCCTCAACAAAGTCGTATTGGCTCAATGTGTTTTCTATTGCTGACTTTCCTTGTAGTAGAACTTGGACGGTGCTTTCATATGCACTGAAAAAATCTTTACCTTGCCCAATGAAATGAGAATAAAGAAGACCATAAATAAGGGAAGCATCAGCTTGAGTGGGCCAACAATGTGACAAAACAGCTTGTTGCTGCGATGCCAAGAAGGCCCCTAAGCCGATATCGTACATTGAATTGAGTGTCGATGCAGTAGCTCCATCGCAAATATTGAAGAACAATAGCCTTTGCTCTGAATTTTCCCATTTTAAATCAACCAACTCCGATAGTTCAACCGCTGCATTGTCGGAAAGTAATTCAATTGATGCTTTGTGCGGATTGCTATGATCATATACTCCGTGCGTTGCAACCCAAATAATGTCGTATTTACTTGATTGGTAGGCTTTAATGAAATCCTCTTTAGATGCTTGGAGCACATCTATTGATTCCACCTGAATATTATTGAATTCGAAAATTGTTTTCACCATTTCTCTTTCCGGATCACTGGTAAGTGTTCCGAAACACCACAGTAAAACTCTACGACAACAGCCTTGAGGAATCTGTTCTTCCAAGGATGTATTTATCGGAAAAGTGAAACCAAGTTCTTTTATCATTAAGGATTGTATTGGATGTTGATAACCAGGTATGATGATTAATCGCTCCAATTTTTGCAAATCCTCCACCTTTAGCTTAGAAAATTTATACAGCTGGCTGAGAAGAGATTCAAAATTTTCCCCTTCTGAAATCTCCGGAATTCCTACATGTTTTGGTATTTCTATTTGAAGTTCCGGGATGTCAAGACATCCAACAATGGTCCCTAAAAATCGATTTCCCGATTCTATAACTTTCTGCAGGAGCTTGTAGTTTGGTTTACTAAAAATTGTTGTTTGTCTATTGGTGCAATAAAGTACTCCGTTTTCATAGCTGATCAAGATAAATAATGTGTTATTGATGTTGAGATGGGCTGTAGGAAGACCATAAAATGACTTTAAGGCCTTTAAGGTTAAATGATCATTTCCGTCTCTAAGGGTTAATGTGATAAGATTGGCAATGATGGTAAACAAACGGCTCCGATTGAACCTATGGTTGATAGGGTCGTCTACTTGAGCTTTTGATAAGTATTTTATGGTTGACTGCTCAAATGGCTCAAAATTTGACTCCAACTCAGATTGATTGAAGCAATACCATATGGCTCTTATTTGTACTTCTTCATGACCGATTAGGTATTGGGGGAATTCTTCAATACATTTTCGAGCCCATTCAGATACTGGATCGGATAGAAATTTTGAATCACAACAGGATAGTTGAATTGCAATTCTTGCTTTTAATTGAGAGCTACTTTCTTTATAAAACCGTGCTTCTAATAATCTGGTATGCATATCAGCATTGGGGTGCTGAACCTTTAGTGACCAGGTAAGCAGTTGAAAGTTTGTAAATAGAATTTTTTCTCTTAAACTGATTGGTAGGCTATTTACTTTTAGCATATCGGCAATTCTTCTAGCAAAATGACTTGCCACTAAGTAAATCCAACCCGTCAAGCCTCCAAATTTCCATCCATAGTAAAAAAGGTGAGCAAACCAATCCAGTGTGCAGTAGTTGACCTTACTGATAAAAGGTGCTGTTGAACTAAGGAAGCGTTCAATGCGCTTTAAGTCTGGAGTTAATTCTTCTGGATATTGAAAATCATCATAAATGGAATAAATAATAAAGTCATGAGAATCGTGAAACCTTCCAATTCCATTTAGAAACTTGATAACTCCGGTACAAAAAATGAATTGCATGAACCTGACAGGCAGAAAATCAGCTCTGTTAACTTGTGTTTTTATTCGAAAAAAGTCGGAGAGAACCTCTTTGGATATTTGGATTAAAGCATCAACCCCTTTAAGGGACGTCTTTACAAGTATTTCTTCCAAGAGGATATCTAACTTTTCTTGAAATGAATAGTTCTCCCAATTTACAGTTAGATTCCAGATTGGGTTTTCCTGGAAGGGCTCACAAGCTGAATAGGTTGAGGTGAAAGCCTCTTTCAAAATCATAGAAATATTGATTTATGCCGATGGTTTAAGGATTCGTAAGCTATGCTTGGTGGAAATGTTTGAATACGCGTTTTTCCTATGAGGCGGAAACACCTTCAAAGGTGTTTGAGTAATTTCGAGTGCTTTATTCGTACTCTTTCATTTTTTCCGACCAGTCCTTAAAGTACTCAGGATAATTGGCTAATCCTTTTTCAAACCAGGGTGTCAGACTTTCTTTGTAAAACCCGTTTGAGTCGATGAAGGTAAATTCGAAATCATCATGGCTCATGTGTTCTAAAATGGCTAAAATGTAGAAACGAACACCTAAGCGATCTTCTAAGTCCATTCGTAGTATCTCTTGAAAGAGGGCCTTTGCTCTTGCTTTCCAATTGGCTTCCCAAAAGACAATACCTTGTTGAACTATAATTCTCATGATAGACCTGTTTTCAACAAGGCCCCAAACAAGCAAATCCGGTAATTCTCCATTCTTATTGGAGATAGCGCTCATCACTCGATCAAAGGATGTGGATAGAAGCTTGTCTGCTTCATCCATTTTTCCTTCTTCCCTTAACATATCAATAAGCATCAAGGGAGGTTCGAAAAATGAGGGTATTCCCTGAAGAAGATTAGTGATTTCAGATTTGATTTTTTGCCTGTTTTTTCTCCCGCTTGCCGTGTCAGGATCTATGTCATGAGAGTTCTCCATTAAATCGAAGTAACGCTCAATGGCTGGGTAGTGTTTTCTTGGAATGGAGTGGATGTATTCGCGCATATTTTTGTCTTGTTTGCTTACAAAGCTAAATGATTTGACGCGTTGAAAAGCCGCCTCGAAATTAGGGGTGTCATAGGTTATTGCTCAGAAGAACTTTCTTCAATGCTTGATCTTCAGGCTCTATCTGCATCGCCTAAACTGCAGTTTTCTCCGGTTATTATAAGCTCATCGTTTAACAGGTTCTTTACTTTTCGGTAGTGTTGTTTCCGGTCTTCACAAGTTAATGGTAATTGGGTATGGTAAAGCTGAAAACGCAATGTTTCTCTTTCCTTTTCAGACATTTTAGGTTTCACAAGGCATGGTACACGATTGATTCCCAATTCAGTAGCTATGGAAAGACGAAGTTCGCCATCAATGATCTTGTAATGATCTTTTTCCAATTCTGTGACTAATAACGGTTGGAAGATTCCGTAATCCCTTATGGATAGGAATAACCGAAAAGCTTCAGATGTTGTGGGCAGGAACCGTTCGTGAAATACAAGTCCGGATTCAATTTGTGAGGTAGGAATTTCTCGAAAAGAATTCTTCATGTGTTGACTCGGGGTAAATCAATATGTATTTAGATTACCCTATGTGAAGGGGTTTATCAAGGTTGGGCATTGTTGTCTTGATATGGAGAGCAGTCTTAGGTTATTCCTGTTATGATTTTCAGATATCAGATAAGTTATCAATTTTTTCCGTGTCTTAAGATCATTAATTTCCGCGGTTTAATAGTTGTTTTTCTTTTCTAAAATGAAGTTCTAAGTACTTTAAAGTGATAGTCTTTTTGAAGGATTAGCATTCCGATTTTTCAAGCTTTCTTAGCATTATAAGTGATTTGTGGTCATTGAAGCGTTCATGGTTAATTTTGAGCATATAGATAATTGGATCTATAAACATCTTTAAATTATTTGAGTTAAAGCTGGCATCGATTTCATGATATCTCGAAATATGTAATTGGGCTTCTTTTAAATATTCAAACAGATTCTCACTTGGTTTAATTGTTTGTATGATTTGGCAATAGCATAGTAGGGCTTCTGAGTACTCAATAAGGTACTGCTCCTGTGTCGTTGTAAGAATTTTATAGGTATTCATGCTATTCTTTAAAAGTGTCGCTGCGCTATATAATCTATCTTCTTCCATCGCTATCTCTCCCAATTTTTTATTGGTTACAGCTTCTCTCGCCATGAATTGTGTTTTGTTAAATTTTTCTAATTTTTTATTGTGTTCAAAAGCTTTTTTATAGTAGATGTTTGCCTTTTTGTTGTTTTTTTTTGAATAGTACAAGTTTCCAAGACCAAAATGAATACTACCTAAGCTGTCAAGAGTTTGATAGTCTTCAATTGAAGCTATCCGGGGGAGAAGTTTTTTAGCTAATGAATAATGCCTCATGGATTTGTTTAATTGATGCATGTTTTCGTATACACCTCCAAGTTTGATGTGTAATTCCACTATCTTTTTTCCATATTCTATTTCATTTTGTTTAAAGAGGTTGTTGTAGATTGAAAGGCTTTCATTAAGGCATTCTTTAGCATTTCTATAGTTCTGAGAATCATAATAAACAGATCCAAGGTTATTAAGTCCCTTTGCTAAATTGGATTTGCTATTATGAACGTTCTTTTCTGCTGCAACCCGTAATAACTTTATTGACTCAATGTAGCTTTCAATAGACTTGGTATAATCCATTTTTCTTTGATGTAAAATACCAAAGGCATCAAATACTTGAAAGGCCCTTTCTTCATAAAAAATATGCTGCACTCTTGAATGTGTCTTGACGATATTCATGGCAATATTTAGATAATTCTCCGCCTCAGTATAGTTCATTAGATACATTTTTATCTTCCCAGAGCTTATATAGATTTGGAGATAGATAGAAGGATTTAACAAGTTTCTGGGCTCTAATTCTTCTGCGATATTAATGGCTTCTTGGATTAAATTCTCAGCTTTAACCAAAAAGCCATTATCAAAATAAAGGATGATGAGGTTGGAAAGCAGTAACAACTTTCTTGTTAAGGCCAAGTAATAGTTGTTTTTCGAAAGAGCATTTTCAAGTGAAATAGCCTTCTTGCAGTATTTTTCACATATCTCATACTGGTTGACTTTTGCAAATAAAAATCCAGTTATAGAAAAAGGGTTTATTGGTTGTGCTTCAATTGAAAAAGGAGAATTTAATTTGTTATAAGGGACAGTATTTAGGCTGAAGTGCTTGATTAAGTGGTTAACAACCGAGTCGGTGTATCCGTGCAGAAATCTGGTGTTTTTTGATGATAAAAGTTCTTTAGGATTGGTGTCAAGTGTATCACCGTGTTGGAAGTATATGATTTCTGGAAGATTTTGGTATTTATCTTGTAAATACAGTTCATTGAGGAATTTTGAAATATCAAAATAATCGGAGCAGCTATATCCTAAAAAAACTATGCAGTCACAGTTCTCTCGTGAAAATATTTTTTCGATTAGTAATTTGATTTTCTGTGATTCCAAATTGTCAGTAATTTGGCTTAGTGTAGTGCCTAAGGTAGATGGGAATTCTCGACTCCCATGCAGTTTGATTAGTGAACCATCCGGTAAGCTACCCTCTTGCAGTTTTTTGATTTCTTCGTGATAGCCAATTATTCTTGGGATATTTTCTTTGAAAAGGGCATGGTATGCGTCTTCAATACAAGTATCGAAATTTGTTGTGACCACATATCTTAACAATCCCTTATGAAGTAAGTGTGCTAAGAGTTGGTGGTTCTTGTTGGGCTCCGCGATAAATTGGTTCGCAAAATCTTCAATAAAAACTCTATTGTTTTTTGAGGTGAAATTATCTTTAATGGATTCTATTACGGATTCAAATGGGATTGGAAGAAGTTTCCTTCCATCTTCGTCTCGACTGAAAAAATCTTCTACTTCCTGCTCAGTACAACCATATGACTTTAAGAAGTACTCAATGATTTGCGGAACTAGTGGTAAACCGGAGTTAAAAGAGATTCCTGCACCGCAAAAGACCCCAGTTCTTTTAGATGAAATTATCTCAAACAGGGTACTTGAAACAGCATCCATTTTGCAATATTTTTATTTTGAAGTTAACTGTTTTTTAGGAAGATTTTAATCGTTTTTTGACCGATTGCGACTGAATTAATTCTATCGTAGTGTTTTTGTTTTGGCCGGTACTTTCTGATTTTGAGCTTTCGTAGTTCGTTATAACCCACTGTAAGTAGCTCCATACTGAATCTACCCGTTCTTGACGGGCCTTTCGTGCAGACCCAGTAAAGGTTTGCATCAGTTCAAACCTTGGCTGGATTCGGCGATGGAAATGCTGTGTCATTTTCAAAGCTTCCAGCCCGAAAATGAAGTCACAATGAACTTTCCGGTCTTTGAGGCGCCAGTTCAAACCAATTGCCATTAGTAGATCTCTTTTCTGAGGAAAGGGCAAGTGATTAAATTCTTGACTCAATCGCTGAGAGAGGCGTAGCCCCTTTTCTAATTCCAGGTAGGGCCTGTTTTGCCGTTCGCTTTGCTTTTGATCCCTAAGCCGGAGATCCCGTAATTGAATTTCCAGCTTATTAAGCTTGTCCTTCATTAAGTCTCTAATTCTGGCATCTTTTTCCTCTGTGATAAGGTCTTCCAATTCGCTGATCCGTCTTTTGGTAGCACTGATCTCTTGCTTGTAGTTGGCAAGTGGCTCACTTTGTTGTGATTGAAAATCTCGCACTCGGAGCAGTTGAGCAATTATTTGCAAAAACTCCGGAGTAAATCGTACCTCAGATACAATCCGGTCAATCTCTTGCTCCATTTTCATTTCGTTCACCGGTTTTTCCTTGCAGCGGTGTTTTTTACGTGTACACCGGTAGTAATTGTAGGAACGTTCTACCTGATCGCGTTTGACCCACTTGCTGTGTTTTTCTCCGGTAATGGCACCATTACAACTTGCACAGCGCACAAGGCCTTTATAAGGAAAATCATATCCGTAGAACCGAATCTCAGAGTTGTTGCCGAGGATAACCTGAGCCCGATCAAACTCATCCTTTGAAATCATTGGAGGATGGTTGCCAAGATGATAAGTCCCGCCCCATTTAAATACTCCATAATAGAAAGGATTGCGAAAAATGGCAAAAAAGGTATTGGGAGGGATTATCTTGTTTTTTCGGTAGATAGGACATGCAACTTGCATGTAGTTGTAGAGCTCCTGGAGGCGATACTTCTTATCAAGGATCTGCTTCCAAAGGTGAAGGATGATCGGAAAAGTATCCGGATCCCTAAAAATCTTCTTGGCTCCCTTGATTCCGTTTGGATCGTTCAAATACCCAATCGGAGCTTTTCCCGGATGGTAGCCTTGTTTGATCTTTCCGCGCTGACCGCGTTTTACCCCTCGCGATAAATCAATCAGGTCTTGGGTTCCCATATCCAGTTCAACACCGATAGCAATGATATGATCGTCACTTTTGTGGGTTTTCAAAGGAGTGACGATTTCTTTGATGATCCCTCTTTGAAGCAAATATTTGATGGTTCCACCGTCCTTGGAGTTTCTGGCCAGTCGGTTGAGTTTCCAGCAGATGATCCCATCAGCTTCCCCTTGTTCTAATCGCTCGATCATCTCATTAAAGCCAGGTCGGTTGGGTTCTTTAGCAGACATTTCATCTTGAAATTCGCCTACTAAACAAAGCTGCTTTTCACGGATCAGTTGCTTGATCTCGTCTTGCTGGTCCTGAATGGATTGCACCTGTCGGTCGTTGCGTTTGGTGGATTTTCTACAGTAAGAAAAGTAGCGTAGCTGGGTCATGGAATGGAGTTAATTAATAACAGTATACAACAGGCCGGAAGCATTGGCGAACCTGAATCAGTTCGCCATAAACTCCCGGAATTGTCAGAGGCGATAGGCTACCCGAACGATTTTCTCCAAGCATTCCAACTTGTATAAGGCTTCTTTCCGCGTCAAGGTATAGCCGTACTGTTTGCTGTAAACATCGATGAATTGGGCGATCAATTCTTCCTCTGAAGGCATGGGTTCTTGCATAGGCAATTGGGTTATTGAGAAAACAGATTAGTACTCATCACTAAACAGCAAGGTCCAGTGCGAATGCTCAGTAAGTGTTTTTTGAGAAATCCCTCCCTGGTTCAGGAGGTATTCCCGATCGGCAGCCAGGCAAGAATCAATTGCATAGATCTTGCGATCTCGCTCCGGGTGTTCCAGGATTTGGAGGTAATCCACCGTTCCCTGGCGTTTGACCAGGTCACGGATTTGATTAATGATGGACAGCACCTCGTAAGGAGGAAGCTGAAGAATATCGGGAGTACAAAACAGAGGGCCATTGAATGTATAGCCACCCCGTTCCAAGGAAGGTTTGAGTTTCCACATATAGTTGGGTTAAGCAAATAGTAGGAGGGCTGGAAAAAGCAAGTAATTAAGGAGCAACGACTAATCCTTAACTTGTGATGATTCGTGCTTAGGCAGGGCAGGCTCCCCAATGAAGCTCACCTGAATTTTGTGGTAAGCTTCCAGTTCAGCTTTCGAAACACCCGCCTCGATCATTTCGTCTTTCTCTTCGCCGGAAAGCAAATCTTCGAAAACCAGCTTTTCTCCCGCATCGTTTTGAAACACCTGCAAAGCATGGATGCCGTTGTTGAGTAGGGCCAGGTTTATTAAGTACTCATGAAGGGTGGTTAACTCTTCATGGTCCACACAAAGATTGACCTCGGAAGCGTAATGGAGGCGCCCCTGAAAGAAGAAATCCCCCGAAAGACTTTTGTCATTGGTAAAATGTTCATGGTGCATGTAAGGTTGGTTAGTAGTGGTAAAAGCGCAGTAGTTTGATCAGGCTATGCAGTGAAATTCCCGTTTTCGAAAACGAAGAATCACCGTAGCGCGACCCGGGAGGTTTTTGCAAACCTTTAATCGCTTTTTGGTCTTGATTTTATGCCGATTTAAGCTTGGTTTCGCTTTCATGAAATTCCCTTGGATCATCGTCCAATAATAAATTCTGAAGATCGATCCTGGGAAGCTCCGCAGAATCATAAAACGGCAGAATAGGAGGAGGGATGGCCGCCTGCTTTTTCATCACCGGATCCTGATAGAACGGGTTAAGCCGGGTAAGTAAGGGGCGGTTGTTGCCAATCAATACAATCACCCCGTCCTTCATGGAAAAAATCTCATCCGGAGTCATCAAAGGGCGCGGACGCTCACTGACCGTCGGTTGGCCGTTTTTGTCCTCCAGGAAAGGGTCGATGTAGCGCACCGTTTGAGTACCCATCAGTTCGCTGATCATCCGGCAGGTTTCCAGGCTGAGCCCCGGGAAAATTACCTTGGTGCTGCAATTCGAGAAAATGGTGGCCGCCTTGTCTTTCGAGTACAACACATTGAACTGCGACAGATCCTGAACAATGAGCTGAACAGCTACCCGCCTTCTTCGAAGTACCGTAATGAGCTTGTCCAATTCCGGAACCTTAAAGTTGCCCGCCTCGTCCAAAAACAAAGTGATGTTTTGATCCGACTCCTGCGGCTTTTCCATCAGGAAGTCGAACAGTTGGGTGAAAAACAAGCTGGAAAGCGTACTGTCAAAATTCGTTTCCCGGTTGATGAGGTACAAAGCCGTGGGCTTTTTGCGCAGGCGTTCAAAATCCAGGGTATCGGTGGCCGTTAGTTGGCAAATGCTCGGATCGTCCCAAAGCTTGAGCATCGTGCGGCAAGTCATCACAATGTCCTGAAGCATTTCTTCCTTCGCTGAAAGCAACCCAATAAACTGTTGGCGGGTATGAGCATCCGTATCCAAAAACAGATCAATAAGCGGCTTGCCGTCTGTACCAAAACAATCCAAGAGGTATTGTAGATTGGCCATGTTTTGAAAAGGAACAGGCTGAACTTTGAGCGCTTTGACCAACAACACCAAGAGCTTTTTAGCGCTCTCATTCCAAAACGAATCCTTGCCGCCGGTTTGCAGCGAAGACTGCAACACCGCATCCGCAAAGCGCGCGATTTGAGTAGGAGTATTGGCCCTAAGAATCGGGTTGTAACGCTCCCCACGGTTTGGTTCAGACAAATTAAGCACCAGCACTTCCATTCCCTTTTGCCTTAGAAAACCAGCTGTGTTGGTATAGATCGACCCGTCCGGGTCATTGACCACCATGCTCCCTTCTGCCATTTGAATGCCGGGGATGACCAAAGCAGTGGACTTGTTACCCCCCGAAGGAGCCAGGCCAATGAGGTGTCTTTGCGACCATTTAACGGAAAGTCGATCCCCCGGAAAACCATTGATCGAAAAACCCTTGTGAAAAGGAGAAAGTAGTTTTCTTTTTTCTTTTCGGTTCAAAAACCGACTGGTACCGTGAATGCCACTGGTGCTTCCCCAAATCCAGGACCTGATCCGATCAAAAAGCGGCTGAAAAATAGGAGCAAACAGCACCTCTAAAATGTCCCAAACAAAGCGGAGCAGTCCACCGATAAAGGTCTTTTCTGTAAACCGCTTGATCAGGAAAAACAGCGCTACTGCCAAGAGCAGTAGCCCTACAAAAGATTGCAATTCATTCATGATAAGAAGGGTTATCGGGATAATCCACTCGTTTTGGTTTTCGTTTTTCCAATTGCAAAAAAGGCCTCCTTGTTGCGCTGCCTTTTGGCCTGTACCAGCTTTTGACGGGTATCCCACTTGAGCAGTTCAGCCTGCAAGGCCTTTTCATGATCGCAGCGAACAATGACCTGCCCGGAAATGTCCACCAGATGGATTTCCCCGGTTTCCATCCCCGCTTTGGGCGGATGGATGCGAAGGGTACCCATCAGTTCATCGTAACCGTCAAAAATCTGGGCCTGGTTGGCAGTAGGGCTGCCCCAGGCGATGCGTTTGATGGTCGTTGCTGGGCCCGAAGGCAGGCGCGGGGTGGAGGTGGGAGGTGAATTGGTTTTCATAAGCGGTGATGTTAAAAGATGAGAAGCCTATCGGGCCTTGCCCTGATGGCGGGATTGCTTTTGTTCAAGTAGTGCCAAAGCAGCGGCCTTGGCCTTTTGACGTTCCTTAGGACTGAGCGGAGTATGTTGCCGGTAGCTCTGCTGTTTGGCGCGCAGTTGCAGGGCTGCTTCCAGTTCCTTGGCCCAGTCAACCGGGTCGATGATTCGAAGCTCAACCTCATTTACCGCAAGGCCGGAAAGCAAACTTTTCAGGTTCGCCTCCGCCGTATCTCGCTCTTGTTTAGCCTTTTCGGCCAGCTGGTGATAAACCGACATGGTATCCTTCGGTTGACGAGGCAGGTGGTTCACAACTTCCATTACCCGGTCCGGGCTATTTTGAGCCATTTTTTCGGCCAAAGTGTTGAATTGTTGCTGCTGGATTTTCGACAGCGCATAAAACTGTTCCTGCTCATTTTTTGAGAGGCTTTGCAACTTCGTTTTACCCGCCGGGCTCAACTGTTGGCGCGCCCGGCGGTGCCGAAACCACTGAATAGGATTGAAATTGGCCATTGGTAATAGTTATGTTCCCTTAGCGCGATCTGTGACGGCTGTGGGTGTTTTTCTTTCCTTGCAATAGTGCCAGCTCCTGCGCAGTTAAGCGCTGTTCGCGCACCTTTAGGGGCCTTAAGTTGATTCCCAAAGTCGTATCGAATCGCATGGGCTGATTTTGATAGATAATGCCGGTGATTTGGCCGTTTTTGCGGGACTTCAGTTCCAGGCCTGCTTCGATGAGCAGGTCGTAGAATTGGTCCAACGTCCAGGCCTGCGAAAGGCAGCGGTGAACGATGGCTCTTGCCTGGTTTTGTTTTTGCTGGCGTTTGTTGAGCTGAAACGCTCTTTCCTGTCTACCCGCTTTTCGGGTAAGCTTTCGTTCTGGTTTATTCAAATACACAATCGAGCGGGATAGCTGCGGATAGTGTTTCCTTTGAAAGCGTTCAATACCTTGACGGATGGCTTTGAAGCGTTTGTTATCCATACGAGTAAGTGTCTGGCCATCGGCCAGGTTGCAACCACTGATCACAAAGTGCAGGTGCAGTTCTGGTTTGGAGTGCGCTACACTAACTACAACACTGTCCGTTGCTCTAAGTCGAATGTATTCTTTGGCAAAAGCTTCGAGGATTTCAGGCGTTAAAAATTGACTCTCTTTCGAATGCCATCGGATCACTTCATGGTAGATGCGGGTTCGCTTACGCTGAGGGAGCGGTTTTAAAAACCGGTCGTTGTCCTCCAGAGCTTTTACCGCACCGCTAAAATCTGGCTGTAGAATATTGTGATAGAACACCGCATCACCCGCAGAGCGGCCTTTAAAGATGTACTCCAATAGCTTTGAAAAGGCAGCGGATTTCCAGCGAAGTGTTTTGACTATCATCAGCCGGTTTCCTTTAAAAGGTTTATAAGCTCCTTTCTAAAGCCGGGATCAATCTTCAGTCGCCATCGGATGAGGGGCAGGAGCCACTGTAGATCACTCAAGGTGTTTTTGACCAGTTCAACGGCCTCAGGAACCTCCGTTCGCAGCAGCTCCAGTTCAAGTACATGTAGCCTGCCAGTGACATTAACCCGTGTAGCGATCTGATTTACATTCGTTCCAATCCGGGTAAGGTGCTGAATTAGCAGGGCAAATTCCTTAGGGAAAAGCAGTAAAAAAGACCATCCGGCAATTACCCGAAGGCAATCCCGGATGAAATCGGTCTTTTTTCTATCGAACTTCTTTGACAGTTCTTCTACTTGGTGGTAAAATTCGATCGGAAACCACAGGTCGATCCGTTTGTTTTTCTTCCGGTAGCCCGTGAAATAGTTTGTTCGCTTAGCGGTAGTCATCTTCGATCTGTTAAGGAGCAAAAAGCTTGTTTCTCCCGCTGTAGACCCGGCAAAAGGAAGCACACCAATTCCGGTCTATTCTCGGGATTTCAGTTGAGTTCGGTTTGTACAAACAAGCTCATCATGCCATCGAAATTTGAACTTGTCAATCTCCTCGCCGGGCTTTACTCCATGTCGAAGTCTGCTTCCAGCTTCTGAAAAATCGTTTGCCAGTAGCGGTAAACGTAGGTTTGGGAACGCTTGCCTTCGAGTAGATTTCGAGGATGAATCACCTTGACCGAGGCACCTTTTAAAGCCTTGTTTGCTTTTAAAACAGCCCAGCGATCTACCATGCGGGCGGCATCCTGCTGGCCCATTTCCACCGCTTCCTGTTCGCTTTGAAGCGGAGTTTTATAAAAATTGCGGCTGTTGGGAGTGTTTTCTACCATGTCGGAGACATAGAGCACACGCCTTGTTACTGAAGAATCCACAGCTCCAAACAATTCAGCGGAAATACGCAAAGTGGACCACACATCACTCCCCGCCTGAGCGCCCTTAGTAGGAGGGAGGCTAAGTGCTTTTTTGATGATCCCCAGTAGCAGTTCACGCTGGGTTTGCAGGGCAGTGTTTTGCTTTTGCACTTCCCTACCTTGTTGGCGCTCGTCCAGCTCTTGAAAATGTTCCGGCAGTGGAGGAAGTTGAAGCACAAAGCGGCTGACCAGTTCTTTACTACCAGTGGCCGGAGAGATGAAGTACACCTCCACCTGATCTTTCGGGTGTTCAAAGCACTGCGAAATCACGGGCCGCAATTTTTGCAAAATACGGCCTTGTTGCTCTTGGGTAAAGGGCTCATCGTCCGAGCGGTCGATGAACAGTGCTGTAAAGTTGGGCGCTACCGCAGACCGGTGTTCAGCGTGCTGGCAGGCTACAATAAAAATCAGGTAGAAGAAAAGTAAAATATACGCTTTCATGGTTGCTATTTTTTAGGATTAGTCTTTGAGTTCGGGAAAGGTGTTTTGCAGGTGGTGAGACAGGATATCTGCTTTGTCGTGGGTCCAGTTACCGGAGAAATATCCTTGTTTGCCCAACTGGAAGTGCATCTCGGTATAGCAGGTGTCTCTGAGGTCTTGCGCTTCTTGGCACTGCTTGCGAAGCACCTTTTCTCGGTCCATCAGGGATTGGATATCGTTAAGCATGCAGGAGTGTTTGTCCAGGTCGGCCATTTTCGTGCGAACAGCCTGGTGCAAGTGCTCGGCTTTTCCGCGGGCAATCAAGACTTTAAAGATGATATGGCCCATTGAAAAGCTGGTCGCAGCAATAATGGCCAAAGCCAGCACGTAGAGGGTGAAGCCCCATTTGATCTTCGGATCGGTATAGAGCTGAGTCTGATAACCTTCCAAAGAGCCGGAACCCGGCGACACACTCTGGATCATGGAATGTTCTGTAGCTTTGGCCTGGGTTTCAAGCGCAGCTACCGTAGCTGAATCAGCACCGCTGTTTCGAAGCTGAAGTGTTTGCTGCTGGTTGGCAGCGCGCAGGTCCAACACGTTTTGGGTGATCTGATCTTGCTCAACCGATCCGTTGCGAATCGGAACAAAACAAAAGATGGCCACCAGTCCGAAAATGCCCATACCAACGGTCACCCATTGGTAGACCTTCGAGTCCGGGTTTTGGTAAAACCGCCTTTCGATCTGCGATTCAAAAACCGGTTTGAGCAAGAAAGCCAAGGCGACTACGCTGGCCGCCAACCAGAAGGCTCCCCAGCCGTGTTCCCCGAAAACCCTGCTGACCGGACCTCGGCTGAGCACGAATTCTCCGGCCATCGCCACAAAGGCTACCAGGAAGTAAAAGCAGCATGAAAACCAATTGAAAACTCCCTTTCGCCAGATTTTGGGATGGTCGTTGCCATTCAATGTCGGTGGCTTGTTGTCGTCCGTGGGTTCAAGCTCCATCAAGCGGACAACGGCCCGTTCCTGGTTGGCTTTTTCACGGACCTTTCCGGGGATTTCTTCCTGGAGCAGCTTGATCTTGCGCTTTACTTCTTCCCGGAAAACTTTCAGGTCTTTCCCATCCGTTAGGGCTTGCCGGCTTGCTTCAAGCGATGCGAGCTGCTTTTGGCATTCGATCAGCTCATTGTCAGCCTTGACAAAGTCCTTGACGTTGGTGGTCTGCTGAATCCCGGCCATGGCATAGAGCATGGCCAGTTGTTTACGGGGTTCGGTTTGCGTAGTCTTTTCGTCAGAAACGGTGTTTCTGAAGCCTACTTTGGGTTTAGGAGGCTTTTTAGGGCGCCTTTTGAAGAGTTGTTGTAGCGTACTCATTGGTTTTAGTGTCCGGTTTTGGTCGGATACTCTTACAATGAGTTTAGTGCGCTGTTTGTGACAAAAAAGGTCGGGTTAGGTTGAAAATTGGGACAATTGTACCATTTCAGCAGGCTTTGAGTGCGATTAGATTTGGGTGAAATCAAATTGAAGTTCACATGCCAAGAAAGCAGCGGAAAAAGAGGGTTCAGCAACGAATATCTACTATCAAGAAACGAAATAGTTCAACACCTCCTAAAAAAAGGATCAATTGGTTTATCTTATTTTTTACTGGAGTGTTGCTGCTTAGCTTGCTCTTTTTGGTTTGGTCTAACTCAATCCAAAAAGAAATTGGAAGACCTGAATTAAAGAGCGTCAGCATTAACAAGTCTGAGGATTCTGTAGGTATTGATTCTACTAAGGTTTTGGATATCCTGAAAGTGGTTCGATATGAGCCGTTGAGATATTGGAGCTGGCATAATTTCTTTAGGGATTATGAACGCTTAGGAGATCATGAAAAGTCGGCAGCAAATCTATATCAGCTTTTTCCGGATACCGTTTTTCATTCTTCTGTTAGGTTGAGTTCTGATAAGTATGATACAGTTCAAGTGGGTATTCTTTCCATTCCCGTAAGCAAAGGCCTTAATCAAGGCAAAAGTCAAACTGGTGGGGCTTTACGCTTTCATGAGTTTATCCCTGATCTGTATTATGACGATCTGGAAATGCGTATAATGACTACGCTGCACCCCTGGGAAATTGAAACTCCGATACTCTTTAAACCTTATTTTGAACACTGGAATCACTTTATTGATCAAGACAATCCATTTTACGAAGACCTTTTTCGTGTCCATCGTTATCCTAACATTGAGCTTCCATTGGAAGACTTAGCCGCCACAGAAAAAGTTCTGGTTGAGATTCTTACCTCAAGTCTATTAATTGAAGCATGGGAAAAGGCCTTTAAAGCCTCTTTTGATTTGTTTCTAATCAAACTATACCAACGGGATTTTAAAGGTGGGGCTTATTATGGGACCGGAGCCTTTGCATTAGCCAAAACAATTCCTGAAATCCAAAGCAGCAAGGTTATGTGCGACCTTGTTCACGTGTATTTTGCTTTTATGAAGGCTAAGGATATACCACTATCGGTCGAACTCCGAGAGTTGATTTATCTGTTTCTACCTCACGAAGCCAATCTTGACACAGACTATGCGACTTTCATAGAAAAACGTCTGGTTTTGGCATATGAAGAATGGCTTGAGGTATCGGATAGCTTAGCTTCTTCTTCGGTAAATAAGCGTGACAGTCTTTTAGAACTTGAGCAAGTCTTGTTACAAGGTATAGTAGATCAGGCCAAATGGTTGATGAACCTAAAAAACGAGCCTCCAAAATATTATAATCAAGTTCTTGAAAAACTACCTATGTGGACTAAATACACCCAGTCCCCTGATTTGGCTTTTTTATATGCTCACGCCAATAGAAGGATGGCTGATCAGTACATGGGAGGCATGCAATTTCAGCATGCTGAAAGGTTATTGCTGATTGCTTATAAACATATGAGTTTGTGTGAGACTGAAAATCAACGAGAGCTTGATGAGCTGGAAGCATCGTTTCAATTTTTAAAATCAAAAATATTTGAAAGCTCTATTCTAAGGGAAATTCAAAGAATTCGGGATGGACAGCAGTTTCAAAGGTATAACGGGGCTTATTCCACTGCTGAGACCAAGCGAAAAATAAATGGCTCAAATGAGGAGATTAAAAAAGGTGTAGAGACATATATTTTGATAAAGACTTATCCTATGTTTCAGGCGCTTAATAATGGAGACAATGATCTTGCAAGAAAATTGGCATTTGAAATATCTAATTCGTATTTCAGTATTTCAGATACAACTAATGCTCAGCTATTTTTGGATTTAGGTCTTGACTTAGAGGAGCGCCAATCTGCAATTTCTGTTCAACGAAGAGAGCAAGCTTTTTCTTGGCATAACTTTTATAATAATATTAGCATAACTCATTTGCTTTTTGAGAATTATCATGATCAAAAAACACCAGAAAACCTTTCTCTTTATGTTCAAAGGAAGAGATATGTTGATAGCCTTGTTTGCATTGTCCTATCTGATCAAAATAAATCTGGAATACAGCAAAGTCTCCTGACTTCAATTACAGCTAGTAGTTTGATTTATGAGAGTTTAGATATGGGGAAGCATTTTGCTGAAGTTTTTTTTGATGATTCGTTTTTAAAAGATCAAATAGCACTTCAACACAGTCTTATTCAGGAAGGAATTGAACAAAGAAAGAACTTTAGAGAAAAGGTCTATTTAGCCAATGATACAGCATCATTTCAAAATTATTTTAACCTTTTTATTGAGGAGCGAAAACTGTTAGACCGAGTCAATGAAAGCAATTCTTCTTTCTATGATTGGGAGAACCAAATTGGTAAGATGAGCCGTGTGGAGCAAGATATGGATATGTTGGGGATTTCGGATAGCCTTTTCGAACATAAGGTAACATCTGCAACTATTGATTCGATTCAGACTGAATTACAAATTGATGAGGTTGTGCTCATATTTGCTAGTAACCAGACTATTGCCTATCGATGTGCTATATTTCCAGATACTGTAATTTATTATGATCACTTTCATTTAGAAAGGACCCATTTCTACGATATAGATTATACAACCAAATACTCATTGCGAGAGTATATTGCTCAGTTGATTTCAAAGAATGGCTTTTCTGTGAGACATGCAAGGTGGTTGTATTCTTTTTTGTTTAATCGTCTTGAAGATCGATTACATGGGAAAAAGTTAATTATTTCTTCTCAAGGGATTTTTGAAAATCTACCTTTTGAAGCACTTGTTTGCGATACCTCAAGAATTGGAGCACCAGTCTTTTTAATTGAGCGCCATCCGGTTCGATATATATACTCTCTTCGTGATGTTTTTCCATCACAAGAAGAAAGTACCGAACTGCCATTCCATGTTTTTATTCCTTATGATGAAAAGGATAAAAATCAGCTATTTCATAACCAGAAGGTAATAAATGAGTTGCCTAACTATGGAGCTAAGGTTAACGCAGGAAACCAAATTAGGAAGTCTGAACTATTCAATGTGTTATCCGATAGTGGTATCTGTCACATTGCTGCTCATGGCATTGTGCATAACAAAGTTCCGGAACTTGGATATTTGCTCAATAGCTCTGATTCTTCTGAGCGTTTCCTTGGGGTAGAGCTGTTAGGTTTTTCAGGAGTTGCGAACCTCGTTTACTTGAATGTATGTAACTCCGGAACGGGAGTATTTGAGTCGGGTAAAGGTTTGCATTCATTTGGTAAGGAATTTTACCTATCCGGAGCAAGAAGTGTTATTCAAAGTCCTATTCCCTTAGATGATGAAGCATCGGCTGAAATCACAAGTTTATTCTATGAACATTTAGCCTCCGGTTTGTCCAAAAGTGAATCGCTTCGATTGGCTAAATTGTCATACCTCAAAAATGCGCCTAATCATAGAAGGGCACCTTACTTCTGGGCTGGCAGTATGTTTTATGGCCAGGATGGAAAAGTTATTTTGCCTCAAAGCAGTCTAACTGATTGGTCTGCTTTTCAACGGTGGTTCGGTTGGTTGGCCGGTTTGCTTGTCCTGGTTTTAGGATTGGGGGGCTTTTTCCGCTTACGTAAACTCCAGTCTTAGATTATATCTTGTTGAAAGCAATCAAGTAAAAGGCAATTTCTTCAGAATTGGGGATTCCGTTTTTCTTGTTGATTGTTTTCTTATTACACAGAATCGACCATAATTCAAAAGGTTTCCGGTCTTTGTAGTCGTGCTTTATCACATCACTTATTCCTAATAAATGATCAACCAGCCTAAGAGGTTCAAGTAATTCCTTATTTCGTGTATCTGTCAGTCCATAACCTTGTTTGTTGAAGTATTGCACCTTAACATCAGTTCCGGTTTGGGTAGTTAGTGTGTAGAAAATTTACTGAAGCTCTTGTTCGTCCTCAAAGTGCTGATACTCTTTTTCATTCCCCGTTTCACTCCAGTCCATAGTGAAGGATTTTGCAGTTGGAAGCAGAAGCTGCAAAGCCTTTAGAAAATCCTTGGTCTTTACATGAACAAACCGCTCGTATGTTTCGAGCGGTTTGGTGGTGGGCTTAAAAGATTTTTCTACTGTCATGCTATTGATTATTTGAATTAAGCACTTGAAGACCTTCTATGGCTCGTTTTTGATAATATGGAAGAAGAGTATGATCTTTTGTTAGTTGCTCGAAAACTCTTTTTGCTTCAGTGGTATGGCCTGTCAGAATGTAGGCATATGCTAATTCTAACTTGGCGTCATTCCGATATAGGTTGGTCTTACTTTTAGCAATTGATTTGAGTATTTTGATCGCTTTCTGCAGATTTCCTGAACGAGACATCGCTGTGCCGAGGTAGAATTGATATTCTTCTTTTCTGATCTGGTTTGTTGTTGTATCAATCACTGAATGAAGCAACTCACCAACCTTCTCATAATCCTTATGGTTGTAATAGTAGGCAATTGACTTGTCTCCATTTGGTCCTGCATTGGTTGCAAAATCCACATGCAGCGCTGGAAGTGGTTGGTTTGTTGCCCACTGCTCAGCTTTGCTCATTAATAGGTTATCGGAAAAGAGAAAGATGATTGAAGCTACTATCACTGTAATTAGGGCGGCAGCAATTCTTGGTAGGGTGGTTATTTGTGGCCTCTCATTAGATTCCTTTTGTTCGAGTTCCATTTCCTCTTCCATAATTCGATTGAATTCTGCCTTATTCTCTTCCCAAATGGCATTTCGTAGATCGATTTCCCTTTTTCGTTTTTCAAAATAGGCTCGGAATCTATCGCTTCTGTTCAAGGCGTAGATAGTTTGAAATCTTTCAGTTTCTGAAAGTTCTTCTGGGTATTCTACAAGGAAGTCAATTCTACTCCTCAGCGTATGGTCATCTGCCTCATAGATGAAGTCGAGTATTTTTTTGACTTCGTTGATCAACTTATGGTCAATTTTGCCATTCTTAATCATGTCACTCAATTCCTTGCTTTCATCTGTAGACAGGCTGTTAGAAAGGAATTTTTGAAAATGGGTATTGCGTTTCAGATTGCTCATAGCTCCCTTTTTTTGTATACCCTTAACCACACATTATTGACCGCTTTTTTTGCTCGTTCAAACCTTTTTCGAACGGCACTGTAAGAGATACCAAGAATTACCGCAATCTCCTGTTGCTCTTTTTCATTTTTAGCAAGTTCTAATACTTCGGCCATCCGCCAGCTCTTTTTTCTTAACCATGTAATTATTTCATCAATTAGTTTGTTAGACAACTCTTTTTTCCTGAGTTCATTCTCTAAAGTTGAATCTGCTGTAAGGTAATCTTCAGAGAAGGTGTCAATAGAGAGAAACCCCTTGCGGGCCTTGGTTTGTTCTCGTTTACGATAAATAGAGCGCATAGCATTACTGCCTACATAAGTTGCAATAGAGGCAGAATAGACATATTGTCCGCACTCAATTCTTTCAAAAGTTTTGCTCAATAACGCCCATAAACAATTGTAAACTTCGTTTTCAAGTGATTTCCCTGTTGGAAGTTTTAAGCCATCTATATACCCCTTTCGGAATGCATACATTGCCGCGGGCATCCAATTTTCTAATAGGACTGTTAATTCCTTAGCATCTTGATCGCGAAAGCAAATAACAATTGATCGAAGCTCTTTTACTCGTTGCTCAAGGTGATCTGCAACGGATCGAAATGATACTGTTTTTTCACGTGTCTTTTTCTCAGAAACTTTAATCCATTTTTCTTGAGGTATCATCTCATCAATGACTTGATTTAAGATCGTTTTGGGGACAGAAAATTCCTTGTCGAATACGCTTAATTCTGGAGGAATACTCTTTCCGTTCGCTTTGATAGCGTATTCGGCTTGCAAGATTCGAGAATTAAGAAAACGAATTAGGTCGTCAAATTTCCATCGATCCACCTCTTTAGGTATTTGATTGGATGTCCGGATCAAGCCCTGAAACATTTTGTTCAATAGCCCAATCGAATTATCAAAAATATTTTCGGATTCGATACGAATTTTTGAGTTGGTTCCAATATTCTGAAGACATCCTTTTGTGATCGGATCATATTTGATCAAAAGCATTTTGAGATGTTCTTCTTTTTCAATAAATCGTTTTTTCTTCGTGGAAATGCAAAGTTCAATTTCAGAAGTTGTAGTTAGAGTACGTGACATTTTTCCTTTTTGGTATGTCACAAAACAAAAGGAGAGGAGCCTTGAAATCAATGGTACTTTTGTACTGTTCTATTACCTTGCTTCTTTTCTTGGGTAAATCTTATCCTAATCTGGATGCATTCGATTTGAAAACTGGAAAACCCGATATAGATTCCTGTAATCTTGTATGTTTCCCATAGCAGTTTTTAGGATTCGAAGTTCATTGGGGGTTAGAACAGTACTGTTTAGAGCGAAGAATTCTTGCCAGTGATCACCTATGAACCATTGGTGCATATATTGAACTAAACGTAAAAACTCTTTGAACCTCATAATTATAATTTGATATTCATGAGGCTTACCGTGCCTGATTTCATAAAATCCTTCAAGTCCTCCAGGAGTTGTATAGTTGAGGTGCATCTGTCTAACCAATTCCATCATGTTTCTATGGCTTTGAAGCTCTTGCCGAACGTTTTTATTCCAGAATAGAAGGCGTTTGATTTTTTTTCGCTGTTCTCTGGTAAGCTGCTGTGTGTCGTATCTGTTAAAAACGTCCTCCCATTCCAATCCTTCAAGTCCTGTTGTTTTTTTGAAATGCTTGGGAAGACGAAAAGAAATTGGTGTTGTATAAATTAGATGAGCTTGACCAACCCGAAAGAGGCTTTCTTTATAGGATTTTGGTTCTTGAGAAACGTTATTAATACGTATTGGTTATAGGACAATAACCAATACGTATTAATAACGTTT
>ERZ1740068.307-NODE-307-length-27351-cov-9.738460_pt1 | contig 27351 bp, 23 predicted proteins | sample MGYA00581735_ERZ1740068 | MGnify/ENA primary metagenome ERZ1740068 (study PRJEB43018, sample SAMN04849740) | marine metagenome | isolation source: floating plastic debris | place: Pacific Ocean | collected 2008-08-30 | study: EMG produced TPA metagenomics assembly...
TGATGCTTGGTAATGGTGCAGGCATTGTCGCTCAATCCAAAACCAAGCGTAAAAAACGAAAGAATACGTCACAAACAACTTCCCCAGCCAATCGGCAAAGCACCCTTACTTCCTCTGACGGATCAGGTAATAGTGCCCAAATCTATGGCAGCCTCAACCTGTCAATGGCTACCAAAAAGGTTTACGATGGACCAACTCCACTTGTCACCTATCAAATCCCAATGAATCCTCCCGATTCTGTCCCTAACAGCCGGGAGTACCTGGTGGTGCTGGGAAAAGAAAGCAGCTATCGCGGCTACATCCTGCAATATCAAACTGACTTCCCCAACCGAAACACCCTTCATCATGAAGTGAGCTTTACTGGTGCTAAAAGATTGCTGGACCTGCAAAGAACCATCAAGGCAGAAAGCTATTTTGCCAATGGAATCGTAAAATCTGCGCGCTCCCGCCTCTCCACTATGCCAGAGACTAGTCCTGAGCAATCAAATGAGGACGGAGACACTGCACTACTCAACATACTCAATAGCACCTCGGCCATTACCACCTCCAGCGTCAGATGCCTGTGCGAAATACCCTCCTTTCGGGGCGAGGGTTGGGGATTACTTGATCTAGAAGCCGAAAGACTACCGGCCGTACAGCCTGTTGACAAAGAACAAACCACCCAGCTGGTAAAAATGGACTTCTGCCATTTGCTTTATCCGGATACTGAAAATACTTGCATGGCCTGCGGTTTCGGCACTATGCGTAATAAGATGGGGCTGTGTGCCAATGAAGTTGATGCGCTATTCAGCAATATATTTGACCTTGATGCTCCGGAGTCTAACTTGACAGCGCTTCAAATCGCTCAATTAGACCTGGTATTCGCTCAAATCTATGTAATCCCGATTCACAGGAAGTTTATCTATCAGCTTAAAAAAGGCTTGAGTTATAAGGTACGTATCAATACAGACCAGAAAACCTCTGGCGGTTACGATCCCCGTAGCCAGACGATCTCATTCAGAAGTGAGAAAGACATCAATTACAATGTATTGCTGGAAGAACTCTTTCACGTGTTCCAGGACCAGCTGGAAGGATTAGAAAAGTTTACCAATAAAGCAACGCAGTACAAGGGTAGGTCCAATATAGAATTTGAGGCAAAACTCTATGCCGACCTGACCAATTTGGTCAACCAACAATTTCTACTGGCCGATCTGGAGATCACTTTCCAGTTTTTAGGCTCAAACAAACCGGACTATGCGGAGTGGCTGATAGAGTTGACAGATGAGTTCAAAACATATCCTTCCTGGGAGACCCTGGAAGCTGACTATTTGAGCCGGCTAAGAAAATTTGTCGCAGAGAAACCGGGCTATGCTTTCCCTATTGACGAAGCAATCAAACCAAAGGCAATGCTGAAAATATTTGAACAATAGCACATTCCATGACGAGCCTGAGCCACTCACCCTTTCTTACTTTACCTCATAAAAACACCACTTATATTTTTACGTTGAGTAAGTCCTGTATTTACAAAGCTGATAGCTAATAAATCGCTATCTTCGCCACAAAAAAAGAAACAGAAATGACGACAGATCAGCTGAAAGACTTGAAGGCCCGCGTATCGGCCTTGGGGAGGTATCTTTGACTACGATGTCAAGAAGAGAGAAGTAGAAGAAGAAGAGTCCATCACGACTCAGGCAGACTTTTGGGAGAACCCTAAAGAAGCCGAAAAAGTCCTAAAAGCCATCAAAGTGAAAAAATCATGGGTTACCGCCTATGAGGATGTGAGCACAGCACTTGGCGACGTAGAAACGTTACAGGAATTTCAGGAAATGGGTGAAGCGTCGGAAACAGAGGTTTCTGAAGCTTACGGTCATGCACTGAAAATCACCGAAGCGCTGGAGTTCAAAAAGATGCTGAGTGCAGAAGAAGACCAACTCAGCGCCACCATGGAAATTAATCCGGGAGCCGGAGGAACAGAAAGTAATGACTGGGCCGATATCCTGATGAGGATGTACCTCATGTGGGGTGAGAAGCAAGGGTTCAAAGTCAAAGAAATTGACTACCAACCAGGTGAAGTTGCCGGGCTAAAGTCCGCTACCCTGGAATTTGAGGGGCAGTTTGCCTATGGTTATCTCAAATCTGAAATAGGGGTACACCGACTGGTCAGGATTTCTCCATTTGATTCAGGTGGTCGCAGACATACCTCTTTTGCTTCGGTATATGTATATCCTGTGGTAGACGATGACATCGAGATCGAAGTCAATCCATCCGATATAGAGTGGCAAACTTCCCGATCTGGTGGTGCCGGAGGGCAGAATGTCAACAAAGTGGAGACCAAGGTGCAGCTAACGCACAAACCTACTGGCATTGTGATTATCTGTCAGATGGAGCGGTCACAGCTTGCCAATAAGGAGCACGCCATGAGAATGCTGAAATCGCGACTCTACCAGATTGAAGTAGAGAAACGAAACACCGAGCGCGACAAAGTAGAAGCCAATAAAAAGGCCATCGACTTCGGGTCTCAAATCAGGAATTATGTATTGCATCCTTACAAACTGATCAAAGACAATCGTACCGGTGTAGAACGTACAGACGTGCAAAATGTACTGGACGGTGACCTGGAGGATTATATCAAAGCCTACTTGTTACACGGCCAGGAAACAGAGGAGAATTAAAACACAGTGTATAAATACCCCACTCAGTTCTGGCTGCTATGCTTAAGCGGCATGCTGTTTTTTGGAAGTTTTGGTATTGTCATACCAGATTTACCTGCGCACCTGACCGCCATGGGTGGAGAAGATCACATAGGCCTGATCATTTTCCTCTTCACGATCAGTGCTTTGATATCCAGGCCCTTCAGCGGAAAGCTGGCAGATGAGTGGGGCAGAATCCCTGTCATGGTATTTGGCGCGCTCGTCAGCTCCCTGGCGGCACTGATGTATCCTTTTGCATCCTCCGTATGGTTTTTCTTGTCTGTCAGGGTCTTCCATGGATTCTGCACAGGCTTTAAACCCACAGGAACCGCCGCCTACGTAGCTGATATAGTCCCAACTGACCGTAGAGGGGCAGCCATGGGCATTGTTGGATTCGTCAGCAACATAGGCACTGCACTTGGCGCTGCACTGGGACCCTATATTACCAAAACCTACTCTATCGATGCCATGTTCATGACTAGCCTGGCACTAGGGGTAGTATCAGTGCTGGTATTGATTGGCATGAAGGAGACCTTACCCAACAGGAAAAAGTTTTCCATAGAGCGACTGGCAGTCAAGAAACATGAGTTTTTTGAGCCAAGGGTTCTGATGCCTTCCATAGTGCTTTTTATGACTGTCTTTACTTATGGAACGGTATTGACGCTAGGTCCGGACCTTAGTGACAAGCTCGGGATGTATAACCGTGGATTGTACATGTTCTTTTATGTGGGGGCCTCGTTGTTGGTACGTATCGTTGCCGGCAGAATGAGCGACATTCATGGACGTGTAGCAGTTCTGAAGATCTCCATACCAGTCATTGCATTTGGTACCCTCTTAATGGGCACCTCCGACATTCGACTCCCTTTTATTGAACTGGAGCCCATTGCCTCGGGCATTTCCAACGATCAACTGCAATTCATCGCATCCAGTATCATCATAGGACTTGGAGTGGGCATGAGCTCACCTTCCATTTACGCCTGGACCATTGACCTGAGTGACGACAGGTTCCGTGGAAGGGGTATTGCCACCATGTATATTTTTCTGGAGGCAGGAATTGGGCTCGGCGCATTACTCTCCGGATACCTCTACAGCCAACTCAATAACAACATACTGATCCCTTTTATACTCAGTGCAATGCTCAGCTCCATGGCATTCGTTTACCTTATTCTTAAAAGTCGCAGAAAACTTGAAAGCGAAACTGGTTAAAAATGCGTTTTTCCTGGTATTGATCGCAGACATCACTATCAGAATAATGGGATACCATGAATTTGATAAATTCCTGAAGCCACTATTGATGCCATTGATGCTGTACTACCTGATTGAAAGAGCTGCAGGCAAGATTTACCGCAATCATTTAATACTGGCACTTGGGCTGATTATAGCCTGGATTGGCGACATTCTGTTACTCAACAAAGAACCGCTTTTTCTCAAGGCAGGTATTGGCGTATTCCTCATCACTCAAATCCTATACCTGATCATCTTCAAGTCCAACATTGTGGGATCGGTCAAACAAGCAATATTAGAAAACAAAGTAGTATCGGGAGCCATCTTGTTGTATCTAATAGCTATGCTCCTGGCAGCCGCCTTATTTGTTGAAATACCGATGGTGTTTTTTATCAGTATTTATGCCATTGCTGTTGCGGGTAGCACTCTAACCTCTTATCTGCAAGACAAATCACAACCTGGTTATGGATTAACGACCATTGGCATGAGTCTTTTTCTGATAAGCGATACGTTGATAGGGATAAATAATTTCATCACTGCTATTCCATTGGCACCGCTTTTCATCATGGGTACTTATGGGATTGCCCAATATTTGATCACGGAAGGGGTGACAGTGAATGAAGAAATGAGGAATTAATCAGCCGCTTTTGAAAAATTGATGCTTCCAAAAGTCACATCTACATTGAAGACCATCAGGTTTTCAGCATCGGCCCGATAGCTCATGTTCACGTAAGTATTTTTCTCGACCTCTTCATAGCCTTTTGCGAGCTTTACGCCACACATAGGGGAGTCACCAACATAAATAATTACCGGTACGTCGTTGTCTGGCAAAATGATATCCAGATTGCCTGCACCTACTGAAGCATTGATGTTACACTTCTTATTGGTTCCTTCATTGAAATCCAATGTTGCATTCCCTACACGCACTTCAGCAATGACATTGGAAGCATTCATGTAGTTGATCTTTTCCGCGTCTAAAGAACCCAGGTCTACTTTTACCATGAAGGTATCCATTTCAATCGGGTTAGAATCTTCTAATGAGTAACCAACTTTCACATTGGCATTTCCGGTGTTGATTTTTACATTACTAATGGCTGTACCTGAGAAATCCAGATACGCCTCTCCAATGCCATAATGGAGGTTCAAATCGTAAATTTTGCTATCTGACAGATACACCTTCCAATAGTCTTTTTCTACTTTTTTACTGGAAGTAGTACCACCGCTAAAAAATGAAGCAAAAGAAAAACCATCATCCAGGGAAGAAGTCTGAAATTCTTCTAAAGTCAAACTGACATGACATGTATTGTTCTTAACCTCTGTGTGATAGGAAGGATTAATTTTATCGAGGTCGGGATTACCGTAGATATTCAGTGGGGAACTGTGAGAGGTATTTTTAAAGTAGCAAGAGCCACTGGCAGCCTCAAAAGACAACCTTACCGTGTCAAAAACGACATTGTCCTTCAAAGAATAAAATTTTTTTAATTGCGCGTTAGTCTGAACGGACACTAAAAGTCCGATTCCCGTCATCAATAACCACCTCAACATAGCCACACTAACGAGAATCGGACACGGAATGTTTCAGTTCCCTATTAAAAAAATTCTTTCATCCTGTCAAAGAATCCTTTCTCCGTATTGGAAGGGTCTGGCGCAAAGTTGGGGGAGTCCCTCAATTTCTCCAGAATCTGCTTTTCATCTCTGGTGAGAGTCTTAGGCGTCCACACATTGATGTGAATCAACTGATCCCCTTTGCTATAGCCGTTCACCTCCTTAATTCCTTTGCCTCTGAGTCTTAAAATCTTACCGCTTTGCGTTCCGGGGTCTATCTTAATTTTGACTTTTCCGCCAATAGTAGGTACCTCTACAGAAGTGCCGAGCACTGCATCGATGAAGCTGAGATACAATTCATAGACGATGTTGTTACCATCGCGCTTCAATACGTCTCCCTCTACTTCTTCTATGACGATGAGCAAATCGCCGGGGATGCCGCCACCAGGCGCCTCATTTCCTTTCCCGGACATGGACAGTTGCATACCTTCAGTAACACCCGCAGGCACTTTAATACTGATGACCTCTTCTTGCTGCTTCAATCCGGTATTATCAACTCCGCTAGGCTTCTTGTCAATAATCTGACCGCTACCATTACAAGCGGGACACGTAGACGATGAAACCATCTGTCCCAGCATGGTATTAACCACCTTTCTCACCTGCCCACTACCATTACACGTAGTACAAGTTTTGAAAGTGACTCCATCAGCTGTTACCAGCCGATTTACCTTGATCTTCTTTTCTACGCCTTCTGCCACTTCTTCCAGGGTCAGTTTCAGCTTGATTCTAAGGTTGGTACCTTTTCTGACTCGTCCACCTCTACCGCCTCCACCAAAGAAGCTATCAAACGGGCTACCGCCACCGAAGATATCACCAAACTGAGAGAATATGTCTTCCATATTCATACCGCCGCCGCTGAATCCGCGACCTCCCACACCCTGGTGACCAAAGCGATCATATTGCTGACGCTTCTCCTGATTGGAGAGAATCTCATACGCTTCTGCGGCCTCTTTGAATTTATCTTCTGCTTCCGGATTGTCTGGATTTTTATCAGGGTGGTACTTGATAGCTATCTTACGATAAGCCTTCTTAATCTCATCCTGAGATGCAGATTTACTGACTCCTAATACCTCGTAATAATCTCTTTTAGACATCTTATTATGCTCCTGTTACAACTTTGGTGAACCTGATCACCTTCTCTCCAAGCTGGTACCCCTTCTCTATCACATCTACCACTTTTCCCTTCAACTCTTCTTCTGGAGCTGGAATTTGTGTAATTGCCTCCTGCAACTCAGGATCAAAGTCACTGCCCTTGCTGACATCTATGACGGCAACACCTTTCTTCTCCAGTGCATTTACCAACTTTTGATAAATGAGATCTACACCTTCTTTCATTGAGCCCAACTCCGTCTCATCAGAAAAGGACTTGTCAGCTCTTTCGAAATCATCTACCACCGGCAGCAAGTCAAGAATTAAACCTTCGTTGGCAGTTTTGACCATCTCCAGTTTTTCTTTAGCCGTCCGGCGTCTGAAGTTTTCAAACTCGGAATAAAGCCTCAAGTATTTATCTTTTTGATCTGCTAAAGCTGCCTTTAACTGCTCAACTTCAGATGGCTCTTCTACAGCCTCTCCAGTAGTTTCCTCTTCGTTCTGAGTCGCTTCTTGCTGCGCTTCAGTGGCACCGTCAACATTGTTCTCTATTTCCTCCGTGCTATCTTCTTTTTTCATCGAAAGTGTACTTATAAATGATTTGCTCTTGACCGTTCAATTATACTGCCAACAAGGATTATTATGACAATATGACACATTATGTCGCTACCCTCGACTACCGTGTCAGTTTTTGACACATTCAGTCAGCATTGCATGTCTAGTGATTGAGGATCTCCCAGAGTTGGTCTTTGAGTGCTGTAATTCCCTGATTGGCCACACTGGAGATAAATATGGACTTTACATCCCCGGGGATTTCTGCCTTCAGTTCGGCCATCAACTCTTCATCCAGCATATCGGATTTGCTAATGGCCAGCAAACGCTCTTTGTCCAACAACTCGGGATTGTAAGTAGCCAGTTCATTGAGCAATACCTGATACTGTTCTTTGATATCATCTGCATCTGCAGGAATCATAAAAAGCAAGACGGGATTCCGTTCTATGTGTCTCAAAAACCTAATACCCAGACCTTTGCCTTCAGCTGCTCCTTCTATAATCCCCGGGATATCGGCCATCACAAAAGATTTGTAATCACGATAAGGAACGACACCCAGGTTGGGCACCAGGGTAGTAAAAGGATAATCGGCAATTTCCGGTTTTGCAGCAGAGATCACAGACAATAGTGTAGACTTACCGGCATTGGGAAATCCAACCAGACCTACATCTGCCAATACTTTCAACTCAAGGATGATCCATTCTTCCAGGCCTGACTCACCTGGCTGTGAGTAATGTGGGGATTGATTGGTTGCTGATTTGAAATTGCTGTTACCGAGGCCGCCTCTACCACCAGGGGTGAGGATAATTTGCTGGCCATCCTCAAGAATTTCGACCATTTTTTTGCCAGTTTCAGCATGTCTGGCAATGGTACCAAGCGGCACTTCCAGCACAATGTCTTCCCCATCTGCCCCGGTCCGGTTACCGCCTTCCCCAGGCTTGCCTGGCTTGGCAATTACATGCTTCTTGTATTTTAGATGCAGCAGTGTCCAAAGCTGCCTGTTGCCTTGTAGGATAATATGGCCTCCTCTTCCTCCATTTCCACCATCGGGGCCTCCCTTTGGCACGTGTTTTTCTCGCCTGAAATGGGCAGAACCAGCACCTCCTGCTCCAGAACGAGAGCAGAATTTCACATAATCAATGAAGTTAGAATCAGCCATGAATCAATAATTTGGCCTGGTGAGCCAATTAGTAGGTAGCGATGATGTCAGTAATCTGCTTGAAAATATCATCCACAGATCCTACACCATTCACTTCTTTGTGTTTACCAGATTCCTGATAATAACCAGCTACCGGCTTGGTTTCCTGTTCATAAACACGTAGTCGGTTATCGATCTTCGCATCATCCTGATCATCTACACGACCTGAGACTTTTGCGCGCTCTTTGATACGCTTTTTCAACTCTTCAGTAGGAACATCCAGGGCAATCATACCTGAAATAGACAAGTCATATTTGCCCAGCATAGAGTCAAGTGCTTCAGCCTGATTGACAGTTCTGGGAAAACCATCAAAAATAAAGCCTTTGTCTTCCTGGTGTTCTTTAATTTTATCTTCTACCATTCCTATCACCACATCGTCCGGTACAAGATTACCCGCATCCATGTAGGATTTAGCTAGTTTTCCCAACTCAGTCCCTTCACCGAGATGTTTTCTAAATAGATCTCCGGTAGAAATATGCACCAATTGATAAGATTCAATCAATTTGGCACTTTGTGTACCTTTTCCTGCCCCCGGAGGTCCGAATAGTACTATGTTCAGCATTTCAAGTTTTCTTAAAAATAAGGCCCAAATATAAAACAAAAATTATCGCTAACGAGATAAAACATAAATGTCTCTTAGATTTCTTCCTCTTCCATCGTAATCAAGGCCATAGCCGAGGACAAATTGCGGCGAAATCTCAAATCCAACATATTTTACAGGGAACTGATTCTGATAGATCTCAGGCTTTAACAACAAGGTTACCACCTCCACGCTTTTGGGCGAAAGCTCCGCCAACTCCTGATGCAATCTGGCCAGGGTATTTCCTGTATCAACGATGTCTTCAACCAGGATCACATCGCGTCCTTTCACATCCTCCGCAAATGGGATAGAGACCACAAAGTCCCCCGTGCTTTGCGTTCCTTTATAAGACTGGTAACGCACCAGTGCTACTTCCACCTCGCGATTCAGTTGCAATGTCAACTCTGTAAAGAAATAGATAGAGCCATTTAACACACCTATCACCAGTGGATCCTTGCCTTCGTAATCAGCTGCAATGGCCGCGGACAACTCAGCAATCCTTTTTAAAATCTGATCTTGAGGAATGAGTACTTCAAAAGTTTTATCCTTTACCTGCATGCGTTACTGCTTTTTTCATTGACTGAGAAGTTAAATCGCCTGAGACACTGCGCATCAAAGTGCTTTCATCAATATGGTGTACAATTTGATCATCGCCGCTATGTCTGCTTTATGAACTTTTTCATTGGGAGAGTGGACATGATCTTCGGGCGCTCCCACAAAACACCAGTCTACCGGGTAGATGCTCTGCTGTACCTCCCTGCCATCAGAAGAACCTCCGGCTTCTACTTCCAGTTGATAAGGCACCTCATGCTTCACGGCAAGTTCAATAATCCGGTCAACAAAGGATCGCCTCGGAATATTTCTGTCTCTCATAGAAATAGCCACACCTTTTCCATGTGTCACTCCTTCTGTGATCCAGGTAATGTCAGAAATCAAAGCATGCTTGACCTGATAGTTTTCATAGCAATATTTAAGCAGGAATGGCACCGTACCTCCGCCATGTTCTTCCCAGCAGCTAAAAGCAATTACCCCATCTTCCAGTGTTTCAGCTACTTTAAGAGCATTGTAGACACCAAGCCTGTTATCCAGGTAGCAGGATTGTACAAAATCCTTATCTTCCCGGAAATCGCAGGCAAAGGTCAGGGAAGTGCCTCGCTCAATTCCACGACCAAATTCATAGAATAAGTGCCCATCTTCAGTGACTTTGAGCTGACAATCAACGGGCCCCAGACCATCGGTACCCACCAATTTGAACCCATTTTCTGCCACAGGCCCGCCAATAGGCACCAGCTGATTATCATAACGCACCGTAAACCCGATACTGTCCATATGCGCAAATATGACTGTTCGCGGCTTTCCAAACTTCACCAGTAAGCAGTCCTGAAACTCCTCACCATAGATCAGTTCAGGCTTGTGCTGAAACAAGTGGCTATTCTCTTCAAAATAGCGAATCAGAAAATCGCGTAGGGGCCTCTCTTCGCCGGAAGGTGCATGTATTTCACAAAGTTTTTTTAATAATTCCAAGGTAAGGATATCGCTTTTTATCAATAGATTTATCTTTCGTAGACATTAGATCTTAGACGCCAGATTATTATTCCAGTGAAACTGCTTCACTTGGTATTTGTTTGACCAAATGATTTCATCTTCTCTGTGCCTGGCATCTACTATCTAAGGACTTTGCATGACAAATATAGGCACTGAAAAAATGGAACTGCACGTAATCGATCAAACAAATAGCATCGTCAATCACTTCATCGCTGAGATGCGGAACATCAAAGTACAGGGCGACCGGATGAGGTTTAGGAGAAACATGCGACGCATTGGCACCATGATGGCCTATGAATTCTCCAAGACCCTCTCATATGAGGAAAAAGCAATCCAAACGCCACTAGACATGGCCATGGTACCACACTACAGTGAGTCGCTGTACCTGATGACCATCCTAAGGGCCGGAATGCCCTACTACGAAGGATTTCTGGAGGTATTTGATCACATCGACAGCGGGTTTGTTGGCGCCTACCGCGCAGGGGAAGGCGCAGATCCCAACATTCAGCTGGACTATATGGCAGCCAACAAACTGGCTGACAAAGAGGTGCTTTTTGTAGACCCGATGCTTGCAACAGGCAACTCCCTGGTCAAAGCATTTCACAACCTCGTAAAACATGCAGGCAAACCTGCAAAAGCCCACTTCTTCTCAATCATAGGAACAGCCCCTGCGGTTGAAAATTTACAAAAAAACATAGATGTCCCAGGTTCTGTCTGGCTTGGCGCAATGGACCCAAAACTAAATGAAAAGGCCTATATCGTTCCAGGATTGGGCGATGCAGGAGACCTCAGCTACGGACCTAAATTATAATTTGAATCATCAACTAAGCTTCTATCAGGACTAGTTGGATAATTGATCTGCTATATTCAATTTTGCCTTCCATTATTCACCACAGGAAAATAATGGTCTTTATTTACCCGATCAGAAGCTGGTGTTAAGTTCACGTTGAAATGACGTATAATATGGCCTTAGATTTTTGCTTAGGTCAAGGCAAAAAATATGAGCATAGCCATAGCTACGTGAATATTTTTTAACGCTGAGATAAGTTAAAAGATAACCCATAATATACGTAGGTTTTAGCTTAACTTAACACAAACTGGTTGATGATCACATTGAATGCACATTCCATTGATAGAAGAAATACTGAAATACTTAACGGTCATCGCACTGAGCACCTTCAAGTTTGTCGCAGGCCCATTGGCAGGCATTGGCTTCGGCATGAATATCGTGATCACTTCCCTGCTCACTTTTACGGGAATGATGATTTCCGTGATCGCTTTCAGCAGCTTCAATAAACAAATTCAGCAGCTCACTCAGCGTTTTTTCGTCAGAAAAGACAAAAAAGTATTCACCAAAAGAAACAGACAATTTGTCACCATCTGGAGTAAATACGGCTTAAAGGGCGTCGCCTTCCTCACACCACTGCTCCTCACGCCCATTGGCGGCACACTTGTAGCTAACTCTTTTTCCAGCAACAAAAAGGAAATCATCCAGTTAATGGCTATCAGCGGTTTCTTCTGGTCTTTTGTGATTACTACAGTGCTCTACTACTTTGGGAACCTACTCAAGACCTTCCTCCCCATCTAGCACTTCGATATCCTGTATCAGCACCTGTTTGGCAATCCGCTGACCTGTAGGAGTGGCCGCAAGCCCACCCAGCGCGGTTTCTTTGTATTTGGTGTCCATGCTTTGACCTATCTCACCCATGGCCTGAACGCACTCATCCACAGGAATCACGCCACTTACGTTTGCCAAGGCAATCTGGGCAGAAGAATTGGCAATAGCGGCTGCACTCGCGTTTCTCACCACACATGGTATCTCCACCAGTCCCGCCACCGGATCACACACCAGACCCAGCATACACTGAATGGTAATGGCTACTCCATTGAAAACCTGATCGATGTTGCCGCCCAGGCAATAGACAATGGCTCCTGAGGCCATGGCAGCAGCAGCACCTGTTTCTGCCTGGCACCCACCAACAGCCCCCGCAATAGAAGCCCGTTTCTCAAGGATCAAGGCAATACCAGCCCCTATGAGTAAGCCTTTGTAGATTTCATCGTCACTAATCTGGTGGATTTCCTGTAATGTAAACAAGGTCCCCGGCAAGATTCCGGAAGCACCAGCTGTTGGGGCAGCCACCACCCTGCCCATGCAGGAGTTGACCTCTTTGGCTGCCAGTGCACGGGAAATTAATTTTTGAAATTCGGGTGAGAGGACGGCGGTGCCATATTGGTAAACCTTCTTAGCACCATTGTTGATCATCCCGGACACCGACTGCATGTCTTCATTCAGGCCGGTCTCCACAGCATCTTTCATCACGTACCATGCGGTCTCTAATTGCTGCCAGATTTGCGCTTCCGGCCTACCTTTTTGAGTAATCTCATAGTCAACGACTGGTTGCCATAGTGGAACCGCCTTGTCGTTACAGTGAGCTTTCCATTCTACAAAGCTTTCAAACAACAAACTCATTTAATCATCATTTTTGGGTAAAGCAAAGTTACGGAGAAAATCTCCAACTTCTATTTTCGAAATCATTCTTAACTCTATCTTTGCCACATGCAAAAAGAGCAATTAAAGAATGACCTGCTACTCAAAGCGGCCCTTGGAGAAACTACGGAAAGAACACCAGTCTGGTTGATGAGACAAGCCGGAAGAATCCTCCCGGAATACCGCGCAGTAAGAAACCGCCTATCAGGTTTCAAAGAGCTGGTCACTACGCCTGAGCTGGCTGCCGAGGTCACCATCCAGCCTGTAGACCTGCTGGGAGTAGATGCAGCGATCATTTTCTCAGACATCCTTGTCATCCCTGAAGCACTGGGACTGGACTATGAAATGGTTGAGAAAACCGGACCGGTATTTCCCGAAACGATTGCCAGCCAGAAGGACATTGATGCATTGCAGGTAGAAGGAGCAGCAGAGCGACTCTCCTACGTCACAGACGCCATCAAAATCACGAAGTCCGAGCTCAATGGCAGGGTCCCTTTGATTGGGTTTGCAGGCGCTCCATGGACTATTTTTTGCTACATGGTGGAAGGAAGTGGCAGCAAGACTTTCTCCAAGGCACGCAAAATGCTCTTCAATGAACCCAAAATGGCCGATCAATTACTGCAACTCATTACCGATGCAACAATCAGCTATTTGAAAGCTCAAATTGCAGCCGGAGCGAATATCGTGCAGGTTTTTGATAGCTGGGCAGGTATTCTTAACCCCACGCACTACAAACGTTTTTCACTCGCCTACATAGAACAGATCTGTGCTGCCATCACAGAAGTGCCAGTCACTGTTTTTGCCAAGGGTGCTTACTTTGCACGCGAAGCCATGAAAGACCTTCCTTGCGAAACAATCGGATTGGATTGGAACATGGACATCAGCGAAAGCCGAAAACTCCTGGGCAATCAAAAAACGCTTCAAGGTAATCTGGATCCGTGTGCATTATATGGATCTAAAGAAGAAATTAAGAAGACTACGGAGTCAATGCTTCAGCAGTTTGGCAACTCACGCCACATTGCCAATTTAGGACACGGTGTATATCCCGACACAGATCCTGATAAAGTGAAGTACTTTATCGAGACCGTACAGAATTATCGGTTTGATTAGTATTCAGGCTTGATTACTGGAGTTACGTTATTTTCTTTGGGGGCTCCCCTCCCCCGGATTTAATCCGGGGCCAGGGTCCGGGGTATCCACTACTATCCTTAGCCCAGCGTGTAGTTTTCCATAGAATATTTGCGTTAAGTGGGAGCGAACTTACAAGATCAACTACCTCATAAAATCTTTAAAACATCCAAAAACCAGGATTTGAATAAACGCCAGATAGCTAAGAACATTTGAGGACTATGACTCTTCTGAGTAAGTATTGTTAAGCAATGCTTTCATCTTATCCCGGAGAACGACAGGATTGAAAGGCTTGGTGACATAGGCATTCATGCCAACCTGCTGGATGCGTTCTACTACTTCTGTGACCGCAGCGGCAGTCAAAGCAATGATCGGTGTTCTTATTCCCGCGCTTCTGATCAGCCTGGTAGCTTCATAGCCATCCATTACCGGCATCTGTAAGTCCATCAGGATGATGTCATAGGTATTTTGACGAACTTTTTCTACGGCCAGAAACCCATTCTCCACCGAGTCTACCACCATTCCCCACTTCTCCAGAAACTTGGTGGCTACCATGATATTAACTACGGTATCTTCCACTATCAGAACGTGGCATCCGTTGAGGCTTTTCCCTTTTTGATGTGATTTCTTCTCAGGGCGTTCCACAGTCATTTCAGACACTTCAAAAAATTGCGTGAAGTAGAACATCGACCCTACGCCTTCTTTGCTTTTCAAGTGAAGCTTTGACCCCATAAGTCCCAGTAGTTTATCGGTGATGGACAAACCAAGACCAGAACCTCCAAACTCCCTGGTAGTAGCACTTGAAGCTTGTGTAAAGCTATCAAAAATCATCTTCTGCTTTTCCTGCGGTATCCCCACGCCGGTATCTTCTACGGAAAACCGAATCGCTACTTTTTCTTTGGCCCTTGCCACCCTGGTGATGCTCACATTGATATAACCCTGCTTCGTAAACTTAATCGCATTCCCGATCAGGTTAGTCAAAATCTGACTGAGGCGCGTAATATCGCCCACGATCACCTCCGGTACGTGCTCGTCTATGTGGTGACGCAAATCGACTCCCTTTTCATCAGCAATGTGCTTGTAGGCAGCGATTGTACCGGCAATCAGCCTCCTGATATTGAAAGGTTTCTCCTCAAAATCTATCTTCCCTGCATCAATTTTATTGTAGTCCAGGATGTCGTTAATCAGCGACAGCAGGTTTTCAGAAGCAAACCTCAGGTTATCCAGGCTCTCACGTTGGTCATCGCGGGGATTTTCTTCTATCAGAAAATTAGAAAGACCGATTACCGCATTGAGAGGTGTTCGGATTTCATGAGACATGGTCGATAAGAACTCCATCTTGGCAGTAGAAGCCTGCTCTGCCACCTCTTTGGCATCCTTCAACTCCCGACTGTAGCGAAACGACAAAACCAGCGATTGCAGAAAAATAAAGATGACAGATCCCAAAAATGTCACATAAACCGACCTTTCGATATAGCCGAAGTACGACAAGAAAAAATACATGAACACGAAAAACATCACGAAGATGCTGATCGCACTGTAAATCGAAAAATTACGCCTATGGATCCAACTCCTGACATGCGTCACTACCATCGCCACAAATCCGGGGATGACTGCCACGAAAAACACAGTAACAGTCTGCGTGAACACCATCGGCGGGAAGAAAATCGCTATGAAGACCAATGACCCAAAAATGAACAAAAAGACCTTCTCAAGTTTTGCATTGAAGTCCAGTGGATGTAAAAAATAGATATACCGGGTAAACAGCAATGCAGCGAGGAACATAGAAATGTACTCCAGCCTGAGACTAATGCCCCAGGGGATATCAAACAAAGAATGCAATGCATAAATCCCGGAGGCAATGATACGATAGCCCCAAACCACGCAGAATAGTGAGAAATACAGGATAGGCTTGGACTGATTTCCAAAAAGATATAAACCGAGGAAAAATAAGCCACCCATGATCAGGCTGCCAGTCAGAAAAATATCCAAAGAGAAGTTCAGCACCCTCTTTTGAAAAAGCGCCATAGTACCAAGCCTGATCGGCTGACCAAACCCACCCTTAGAGTGGTCATAGTTAGCAATCAAAATCCTGATATTCAATGTATCAGAAGGATCGGTAACCGATCGGGTATTAGGTGTAAACTTGGGGATGTATTCTTCTTTTGATCTGGCCACCTTCCCATTGATTGACCACCTTTTACCGTTGATAAACATTGCGTAAGAACTGTACATATCCGGCATTTCCAGGGCTAGTCGGGGCCGCTTCTTGGGGAGAATTACTTTCAGCTCATAGGTACCATAACCAAAAGACTCACCATTAGTCACTTCCAACTCATTCCAAACACCAGGAATGGTTGCCGTCACCCTGAGCGTAGCGGAATCAGTAGCTTCCCTGAAACTCATCCAGTAAAAGTCCCATTCACCGTCCAGCAACAGACTTCCATCATTTTGAAACTCCCAGCTTGTCAGGTCTAGAACACCGTCTTTGGCAAGGGGCATTTCCTGCCCCCTTACTTGAAAAAGAGCAGTAACAAAAAATAAGTGAATCAGTAAAAAAGAACTTTTAAGCATATTCAGTTACTCATGTAACTCAAATATATTGTTTTCTGTTGCCTCTGCCATAAGCCTTTCTTTATCGATTGGCACCACGCCCAGGTATTCACAGACAATACCACCTCCAAGGTTTGCCAGGGCTGCAATAAAACGGTCTTTCATACCCAATACCAGACAAAGTCCTGCTATGGAAATCACCGTATCTCCAGCTCCCGACACGTCCGCAATAGCTCTCCGATGAGCCGGAATCCGCAAATCACCTTCTTCCTGATCAAAGATATACACGCCATGTTCAGAAAGCGTAATCAGGGCTTTGTCAAAACCCAACGATTGATGTAGCTGGACCACAGCATCTCTCAACTCCACGGATATAGTCACATCAAACTCTATTTTGAGGCCTTCCTTCAGTTCTTTGAGATTGGGCTTGAAGAGCGAGCAACGATGGTAAGCATTAAAATTCCTTTTCTTCGGATCTACCGCAGTGTGAATGCCTTTCTCTTTGCTGTAATCAATGGCATCCTTGATGATTCGTTCATTGAGACAACCTTTGTCATAATCTTCAAAAATCACCAGATCCACTTCATCAATTAATTGTCGAATCAGCTGAATAAGTGTCTTTTCTTCCAGAGAGGTAAGTGGGGCTTCTGTCTCGCTGTCAATCCGCATCATTTGCTGAGAACCTGAAATAATCCGGTTTTTCACAGTTGTCACACGGTTGTCACATTTCAATATTCCACGGGAGGCAATCCCCCTTTTTTTCAATAGTTCTTTGAATGCTTCACCTTCATCATCATCACCTACCACTGCACAAAGGATCGGTGTCGCGCCAAGTGCCTGAATATTCAGTGCGACATTAGCAGCGCCTCCAAGACGCTGTTCTCGTCTGCCCACATTCAGCACGGGCACTGGCGCCTCCGGACTGATCCTCTTCACAGATCCGTAGATATATGAGTCGATCATCACATCTCCGATGATCAGCACTTTTAACTCCTTGAAAGCGTCAAAAACGGATTCAATATTCTCAAGAGGTCTCTTCATTCAATCCCTACTTCAAGTTGGACAGTGCTTTTTTTATACGACTAATAGCCTCTGTGAGATCTTCTTCCGAAGCCGCATAAGAGAGCCTCACACATTTAGGAGCACCAAAGGCAGCTCCAGTCACCAGAGAAACATGTGCATTTTCCAGCAAATACATACAAAGGTCTGTCGCATTCTCAATGACCTGGTCCTCAAACTTCTTCCCAAAGTAGTAACTCACATCCGGGAAGAAATAAAAAGCGCCCTCTGGCATATTGGTCTTCACGCCAGGAATGGCACTGAGTAGCCCATGCACAACTGCCCGCCTTTTCAAATAAGCGGCAGCCATTTCGCGCGTGGGACCCAAATCACTGGTCAGTGCCGTATAAGTCGCTCTTTGCGCAATGCCGCAGTTGGCAGAGGTAACCTGCCCTTGCATCTTATTGGCACCCTTGGCAATCCACTCAGGCGCACCGATGTATCCAACACGCCACCCAGTCATCGCAAAGCCTTTCGCTACACCATTCACCGTGATGGTACGGTCGTTCATTCCGGGAAGTGCACCGATGCTGCAATGGGCTCCGGTGTAATTGATGTGCTCATAAATTTCGTCGGCGATCACGTACAAGTCGTCATGCTCCAGCACTACATCCGCAATGGCTGAAAGTTCTTCCTTTGTAAAAACAGAACCCGTTGGATTACATGGAGAGGAAAATATGATCGCCTTCGTCTTCGAAGTGATAGCAGCTTTCAACTGTGCTGCAGTGGCCTTGAAATCATTTTCAATGGTCCCTTCCACAAACACCGGCTTTCCTTCAGCCAGTTGAATCATGGCCGTATAGCTTACCCAGAATGGTGAAAATACAATCACTTCGTCACCGGGGTTCAGTAAAGCAAACATCACATTGGCAATGCTTTGCTTGGCACCATTAGAAACCACTATCTGATTAGGACCATATTTCAATCCATTTTCTTTTTCAAACTTTTCAGAAATGGCCTGCCTCAAATCAAGATATCCATTCACCGGAGGGTAGGCAAAGTACTTACCTTCATCAATCGCCTGCTTGGCACCTTCCTGAATGTGTTTGGGGGTCTTAAAATCGGGTTCACCCAGACTAAGACTGATCACATCGATTCCTTTTTGTTTGAACTCTCTTGCCTTAGCAGCCATCGCAATGGTTGCCGATTCAGCAAGACTTTCTATTCTGTTGGATAATCTTGACATATATATTATGGTAGAAATATGAAACCGCGCCAAAATTAGTCTGAATCTTATCAAATTTGTGCATTAAGAAAGCCTAATTTTCCCTTTGACAGCCCGGTCTGTAGCAGACTGCAAGACATCAACACAAAGCCGGGCAAGGAAAACAGCAAATGTTTGGTGATTTTCCTCTAGCGACAACTGCAAATGGCATAAAAAAATCCTCATCGGCTAGTCCAATGAGGATTTCATATTTTATAGCTTTAAAGAATTAAATCGCACAGAATTCTTTTAGTCTTCTATTCTTACCTGGCTCTCTGAGCTTCTGAAGCGCTTTTTCTCTGATTTGTCTCACACGCTCACGCGTTAGACCCATTGCATCTCCAATCTCTTCCAGCGTAAAAGGGTTATCACAACCAATACCGAAGCTCATTTGAATCACCTCACGCTCTCTGGCAGTCAATGTACTCAATGCCCTCATCGTCTCTACTTTCAATGAATCGTTAAAAACCATTTGACCATCAGTAGGTCCGGTAGTTACATTTTCCAATACATCTAAAAGAGAACCAGACTCATCTTCACCAAAAGGTGCGTCCATAGACATTTGTTTCACCTCTGCTCCCAGCGTATTTCTCACTTCACTTGGCTTCATCTCAAGGATGTCAGCCAATTCTTCTTCAGTAGGCTCTCTTTCAAATCGCTGCTCCAGTTCTGCATAAGCTCTTCTGATTTGATTGATCGCACCGGATTTATTCATCGGCAATCTGACAATTCTTGATTGCTCGGCCAATGCCTGCATAATTGATTGTCTAATCCACCAGACTGCATAAGAGATGAACTTAAATCCTTTGGTCTCATCAAATTTCTTAGCTGCTTTGATCAATCCCAGGTTACCTTCGTTGATCAAATCATTAAGCGGTAAGCTTCTGTTTTGGTACTGCTTCGCAACAGATACCACAAAACGTAGGTTTGCTTTGACTAATTTCTCTAAAGCCAACTCATCCCCCTCGCGTATTCGCTTCGCGAGCTCAACCTCCTCATCGGGGGTGATCATGGGAACATTACTAACCTCCGTAAAATACTTTTCTAAGGTATGACTTTCACGTCTGTTGGTAATGGATTGTGTAATCTTAAGTTGTCTCATATTAGATTTTGATCTTAAGTAAATATTTTACGTATAAAATAATAATCAAATTTCGTCGATAGTTTCATACCAAACTATTTAATACGACCAAATGAGAATAATTATCGATGAACCCACACAAAATCCCTCTCATCCAGAGACGAGGCATGTGAAAGGTCCGCGAAAATATGGTAAATTATTAAATAATCAAAAGTTATAAAACCCGAAATTCTATAAATAACATTTGATATCAGCAAAAAGTTTCCGTTATGACACTTTTGTTTTCAAATCCTATAATTTGGAAATATACTAAACCTTTTGTTTTTAGCGAAATTTTTTTTATATTCAATTCACGTCTTTTGCAAAAAAGAGCCCGTTTCTATTTTTTTAACTTCAATTCGCAGCTTATGAACTTCACTGGAAAAAGAGCAGAAAAAACTACCGAGGTCATGACCTATGATTCGGTCACCAAATACATGGCTACCAACCTCTTCACATTTAGCCCTGATCAGGGAATAGACGAAGCCATCGACATCATGTTGGAAAAGAGAATCTCAGGAGGACCTGTATTGGATGGTAATGGTGCATTAGTGGGAATATTGTCAGAACGTGACTGTCTTAAAATCATGGTAGATGCTGCTTACCTCAATTACCCCTCAGGTAAGGGCACTGTAGGAGACTACATGTCTACCGACATCAAAACAATTGACATTGATAAGGATGTTTTAGACGCGGCCAATATGTTCCTCGCCGGATCAGTCCGCCGGTTTCCCGTAGTGGAAAATGGAAAATTAAAAGGTCAGATCAGTAGGAGAGATGTTATGAAAGCAGCACGGGAGCTGAAAGGTACGACCTGGTAAATCGTGTCAAAGCAGATCAGCTCAGCTTTTATTTCAAAAAATTGCATGAGCCCCATTATATGTAACAACTGATAAAATAGGAGCAGGTCGATAGATCTGCTTTTGTATTTCAGAGCCGTTGGCCCGTCACTTCCCCTGCCTTAAAAGCTCATTTCGTTACAACAGTTACTATTGCAAACGTTTCCATAAAAAATTCAATCGGCTAGTCCACCCTTATTTATCATTCATTGCTTATTTTCAGCATAGAATAAACAACGACTACTATGAAAATGACAATAGCAGCAGGACTCTTCATGCTTTTTTGCGCAATTGGAGATCACACAAATGCACAATCATCTGGATGGGAAATTGAAGCCGAAAATATCAACCCGGACAATTACTATGGCATTACTGTGGCTAACGGAATGATTGGGCTGGTTTCTGCCCCCACACCTATGAAAGTCAATGCAGTAGTCCTCAATGGTGCCTATGACCTATACAACAGAGGACGGGTTTCTAATATCCTGCAGGGATTCAACTTTGTGAACATGGATTTAGTCATTGATGGTATTGGGGTCAATGCAGGCAACATCGAGGGTTTCAAGCAAAAGCTTGACATGAAAAAGGCCATCATGGAAACTTCCTTCAGCATGCCGGGCAAAGCGCAGGTAAGCTATCGCCTGATGGCACTTAGACATCTACCCTACTGTGTCATGGTTGATTTTACAGTGACAGCCATGCAAGACATAGAGATAACACCCATCAACAGAATAGAGTCACCTCAGCACCTCAGGGATGTCCGAAACGTTTTTTCAGTCATCGACAGGCCCCATGTACAGATTCCGCTAATGACTTCTGTGGCAAAAAGCCCAACAGGTAAACATGACATCGCTGCCTCCATAAGCTATATCATCCCCGGTGAGCATCACTTCGCCAAGGAGTTGATCCACGAGGATTGGGATTACAACATGCACCTGACCAAGTTTACCCGTAAAATCAAGAAAGGCGAGACTTTCAACTTTCAGGTAGTTGGCAGTACCATTGCCTCGGCGCATGTCCCGGATGCATTCAATGAAGCCGAACGCCTGACCATCTACGCCATGCTGGAGGGGAAGGATCGGCTATTAAACAGACACCTGGCTGAATGGAAACAGTTATGGGAAAGCGATATCCGGGTAGAAGGAAATGTGGACGTTCAAAGAGACATCAGAAGTGCGCTCTATCACTTGTATTCATTCGCAAGAGAAGGCACGGCCTACAGCTTATCACCTATGGGCCTCTCCGGTCTGGGCTATAATGGCCATGTTTTTTGGGACACTGAGTTGTGGATGTACCCTCCACTACTGATGCTACAGCCCGAAATTGCCCGGTCGCTGTTAGAATATCGCTGGAAAATGCTCCCGGAAGCGAAGAAGAACGCATTTAGTCATGGCTATAAAGGTGCCATGTTTCCATGGGAGTCGGCAGATACCGGTCAGGAGGCCACACCCGTCTGGGCCTTGACCGGTCCATTTCAGCACCACATCACTGGTTGTGTTGGGTGGTCCTTTTGGAAATATTATGAAGTCACCAAAGACAAAGACTGGCTGAAAGAAAGAGGCTACCCGATGCTCAAAGAAGTTGCTAATTTCTGGGCAAGCAGGGTAGAGCGGAATGGTCCGGGCAAGTATGAGATCAAAAATGTCATTGGCGCCAACGAGTTTGAAGAAAACATTGATAACAATGCCTTCACCAATGGAATGGCCATTACTGTGTTAAAATATGCTACTAACGCCGCCAATGAACTAGGAATCAAGCCCAACCCCGATTGGATGCATGTAGCTGACAACATCCCAATTTTAAAATTCCCGGATGGCACTACAAGAGAGAATGCCACCTACGATGGTGCCATCATTAAACAGGCTGATGTCAACCTATTGGCCTTTCCACTGGATTTTATCCGAGATGAAAAGCAGGTCATGAAAGACTTGCGGTATTACGAAAAAAAAATGGATCCTAACGGGCCGGCGATGGGCAATTCTGTTCTCACAGCCCTTTATGCAAGATCAGGTAACATGAAAAAAGCGAGCGATTGGTTCACTAAAAGTTATGCTCCCAACAAAGTCCCTCCCTTTGGAGTGCTTGCTGAAACGGCAGGTGGTACCAATCCATATTTTGCCACAGGCGCAGGCGGAATGTTACAGGCTATTATCTCCGGCTTTGGTGGATTAGAAATTACCAAAAACGGTATTATACAACTTAAGGCGGGCATTCCCTCCGGATGGAAAAAACTGACTATTACAGGCGTAGGTGTGGAAGATAAAAGTTATACCATTGAGTAGCAACGGACATACTGATCACTAAGTCAATCGAAGCTTCACCCAAGTGTTATATATCGGGAAGGTAAATCGCATTTTGCAGCTAACCTCTGGCTCCAGCTTCTGCTGGGGCTCATAAAAGTGGAGAGCGTCTCGCTCGAAAAGAGGACCTCGATCGTTTTCGTTCTACAATTTAGTTAGCACACCCTGCTTTTATCATAGCTAGTGAAAGTATGAGAATTCGATATAAATTAACTACCCAAAGACAAAGTATTTAGTACGGGCTACGAGTGCGTTTTTGACGATAAAGCACTAATGGCAACACTAAGACCAGTACCGCCAGTAAATAAACCCACCAAACCTTATACCACACAAAAGGAACCTCCAATGAACTGACATCGCCCAGCACCACAAAATTGTTCCAATGGAAAGGATGCTGCGCAGTGGCTGGAGCAGTTTCCAGATAATCCAACTTAGCCAGTCGCAGTGCCTCGTCTTTTTGTTTGCCTGCTGCTAAGTATTTGTAAAAAGACTGCATGATGGTACTTGATGCCTGGTCATCTACACGCCAGTGGCTCATCACCACTGATTCTGCACCAGCATAAGTAAATGCCCTTGCAAGACTCATCACCCCTTCCCCACTGGCCAGACTCCCAAAGCCCGTATTACAGGCACTCAGTACAGCCATCTTTGGGTTCATGTTGAGGTTGTAAAGCTCAAAATTGTGCAAATAGCTATCATAAATACTATCCTTTTGAGGCGTAAAGACCAGCTTCGATTTGTCTGAATCATCGTTATCCACCAGTGCATGCATAGCCAAATGGAGAATGTCATAGTTTTGAAATTGCTCTGTAAAAGCTTCTTCGGTAGCTTGGTCACCTTTCAAAACTTCTCCATCGAAGTAAGATTCTATCCCATCTACCTCTTCTTTATTGTACTTCAACTCTGCAAAACCATCTCTGAATTTACCTAATTTGGCTAACTCAGCCGTGTCACTCAATATCTGGGTATAAGATGGCGCCACCGCCAACATATTTCCTTTATAAGGCCTATCCTTGCTCATTGGGTTATCCCTGAAAAGAATAGAGGCAGAATATCCATAAGAAATCGTGTAGTCTTTCAACAAGTAGTTGAGCTTTTTATAACTTAGTTTATCTGTTTCGGGCCTATCCGTGATCAACAACTCAAAGGGCAAGTAATTCAAGTACTTGTCTGGCACAATAAATAATTTATTGATCGATCTGCCTTCCAAAAAAGCCATTGGTGCTTCCAACAAGTCCTTATACAAAGCAAAAGACTCATCGACATACCCCTGATACGCCGCTTTCTGATCAGCAACATAACTTTCCGGCTGGATCATCTCCTGAAAGCGTTTGATGCGTTCATCACCGATGGTGTCTAATTTGAAAACCTGCGCAGTATCCTGAGAAATGGTAAAAACATAAACCCCATCATCTCCCACAAAATACTCCAGCAGTGCTTCATTAGGCTTCAAATTATCTTTGACTGTCTGAACTGTAGCTATTTGGGGGTTGTAATTGATTTCGTAGTAATTGGGATAGGTTTGTTCTAGGTGGAGCATGAGGTCGTTGAAGGCGACTTTGTTTTCTAACAAGACCAATTTAAAATCAGAGAGTTTAGTTGAGTCCAACTCTGATAAACCTTCTTTACCTTCCAATACATTGACTTGTGTATTTAAGTAGGATGCTTGCCTTTTTAAACTAGAAATTTGCAGTTGGAGAGAATCAGGAATATTAGTTTGATCTATGGCAAAATTACGATTAAGAGATTGAGACAAACTGTACGATTTTGACATCTCCATTATCTCCATGAATTCTGACAAATAACTCACCTCTCCCGTACGCTCAAACAATTCATTTTTAACAAATACTGCCTTCGGAAAAATTTGACTATAAGATTCGTCAAGTCTCAGTTGATCAGATTGGCTTTTAAAACTATTCCTTGAACTCTCAGTTAGTCTCAAAATCTGCTTCAAGGACTCGTCAGCCCTCATTAAAATACTTCTTTCACCACCTTGGTGATATTGATCTAATAGTGCGGCAATCTTATACAGATTGATATCAACTAGCTGTGCATATGTTGAGTGTTTTTTGATCTTCCCCTCAAGTAGTGCCCCCCCGTGAATTCTATTTATTCTATCAACCTCTTCTATACACTTTAGGTATTGTTTGGTTAATTTAAGATACCTGATATATTGTGTTTCATATCTCAGATTGTAATAGTTGTCTAGTAGAATAGTGTCTGTCAAAAGAGGATTATATCGATCAAAGACAGCTCTCGCCTCATCTAATCGAGCTATCGTTAACAATATATTAGCTTGAGTATCATAAGCATAAATCAAACCGTAGTCCCATCTATTGTAACGCTCCTTTTGAAATTGAATAACTTGTTCGGTATAATTCAAAGCTTCCTCATATAGACCAAATTTCATCAAAGAAAGGGCTTTGTAATACATAGAGCCACTATAATAATAATCATAAGTTCCTCTCTTTTCTGCCAAGGAAATCAATTGATCAAATTTCTCGATAGCCAGATCATACTTACTTAGCTCCCAATAAAGAATCCCTTTGTCATAGATGGATTTAAATCTTGCAGCTTCCTGCTGGGAATTCAACCCATACTCAGCTAACTTATCTAAATACTCTAATGCTATTTTATAGTTGCCCAATGCCCAGTTGACATTATACAACGTTGTAAATACATTGGACATACCATCATTTGTGAAAGTAGGCGTATCCTTGATCGAATAGAGAAAAGTATTTAAAATACTTATCGCTTCATAGTAGTTTCCTACATTTAAGTAAGAATCGGCAATTAGTGGATAAATTCGAAGCTTCAAGGCTCGTCTCCATTCATCATCATTATCCGAACCTATCGATTCAGAAATTTGATTAAATACACTAATAGATTCAACAAACTCTCCATTTTCATAAAGATAAACACCAAAATTCATATCAGTATAAAATTGGATATAGTCACTAAAACCTGAAGCTGCATTTAATGCTCTTAATTTCTGAATATGCTCTAGTGCCCTTTTTTGATCGATCCCGATTAGATAATTGATATACTTAAGCAACATGAGTTTATGGGCCATGTCATTACCAGCGTGACTAGCCATTGCTCTCAAAAAATATTCATCGGCGTCCGTAACTTGTGTATAGTACATAAATCTCGCCTTTTTAAAAAGTAGAATAGTTTCAAACTGACTGGTTGCAAAGTCTTTTTGAGGTGTTATGAGCGATCCTAATGTATCCAAGAGAGATGCGCATGTTTCTAAATCAACAATATGTATGTAAAAATCAAAGAGTCCAGCGTAACAAATTATTCTTTTACTTTTTCCAAGATCTTCAAAAGCCAAGAGTTGCTCAAAAACATTCTTAGCCCTTGTTAACTCCTCATTATATAAATAACAATAGGCTAGCAATATCAAGTCATCCTGCACTGAACTATCACTTAAATTCTTGCGATCAACAGTTTGATCCAGGATTTTGATTGCTTTTTCAAATTCAAATTCCAAGAAAAACTCTTTAGCATCTTCCCTTGGAGAAATGTCAGTAAAATGAGTGATTTGTGAATACGATACTCCATGAGTTAACCACACCAATGAGAAAAATAGAAATACTCTTCTGTGCAATAAATAAAAAGGTGACCTTTCTAAATCAGCCACCCTATTTAAATACGATCTCAATTCTCTACCAATTTTCTTTAACAACTTGGGTCTGTAGAAACACTTGCAGAGCCGCCGCTATTAGACCCGCCAGTATTAGATACTCCGCTTCTACAATTTTCTTCTCCCTTCGTAGCAGTACCAATACAACATAAGGTATCGTTTTGACAAGTGAAGTCAGCTTGTGTATGACAATATATACTGGGCCCACATGCAGCGTTATCAGACTCGCCTCCCTTAATGGTTTTGGATGTAACACTTTCTAAACTTGTTACAAAGCTCTTAACCTCTAAACTCTTTAAAGATAACTTTTCTTTTTTCATGTTGTTACAATTTAAATTTTTCCGGTGTGAATTCCGGTCGCAAATTAATTAAATATATGTATTAAAATATTAGCAAGTGATAACTAAATCTCACTTTCCTTCATTTATCACTGCATTCATATATATGTAGTTGAAAAGAAAAATAGTGAACCAATTTTTAGAAAAAAGTTTCGTTTTTTTTTGAAAGACTCAGAAGTATCAGTTCTGTTCATACAAATCACTGCTTCTC
>ERZ1740068.308-NODE-308-length-27202-cov-8.456036_pt1 | contig 27202 bp, 25 predicted proteins | sample MGYA00581735_ERZ1740068 | MGnify/ENA primary metagenome ERZ1740068 (study PRJEB43018, sample SAMN04849740) | marine metagenome | isolation source: floating plastic debris | place: Pacific Ocean | collected 2008-08-30 | study: EMG produced TPA metagenomics assembly...
CGCTAAGCAAGATTTACGCATACATTTAACAATAGCCGGCCTATGATGTAATAGGTCGGCTATTTGTTTTTCCGGCCTCTTCTGTCACAGAATAGGTATTTCATTCACTTATTTAATAGAATATTTTAAAAACAACTCTATCATTCATTACTATGAAAAAGAACAGACTAAAACTAGCAGACCTCAAAGTGAACAGTTTCATCACTTTATCAGAGACAGGTACAAGTAAGACGATCAAAGGTGGTGTAAGACAGCCTATCGACAGTATCAACCCTGGTGACACGGCACTGTGTGGACCAACACCAGCAACGCACTGCTTCGAATGTCCGGCTAACTGATGGTATTTTAAAAAGCTCTTTGAAGGGTAAATGCCAACATATATGCTGTTTTTGTGGGCATTTACCTTCTTTCACCGGCGCTACTCTCCATATTTTTATCATCCCTCCTTCTATTTTACTTCATTACTTTTTGCTTTCTCCGATAACTCATTAAATTTGCGGTTCTTTATCTCGCAGACTAGCTATGAAGATATTGGAAAAATATAGGATTGATATTTTCAAACTCTCAAATGATGTTCACGAATATCACTTTGAGATCAATGCTGATTTTTTCTCTTTATACGAGTTTAGTGAGATCAAAGAAGGTAAAGGAACTTGTGATGTTACCCTGGAAAAGACCTCGGCAATGATCACATTGATGTTTAGAATAGATACCGCTATTGACCTTACTTGCGATCGCAGTCTTGATGAGTTTAAATACCAGATAGAGAGCGAAGAGCAGGTGATGTTCAAATATGGCGATGAAGAGGCTGACCTCTCTGATGAAGTCAAAGTGATTACTCAGAGCACACAGTCAATCAACGTTGCGCACTATCTTTTCGAAATGATCACCACAAAGGTTCCAATGAAGAAATTGCACCCACGCTTTGAAACTTCTGATGAAGATGCAGAAGAAGATGAGATCATTTATACTTCTGGCGCTGAAGAAACTCAGCAGGAAGAAGAAACAATTGATCCGAGGTGGGCGGCACTTAAAAATTTAAACAAGTAACATAAAGTAACAATAAAATGGCGCATCCTAAGAGAAAAACGTCCAAAACGAGAAGAGATAAGCGAAGAACACATTGGAAAGCAGAGCCTAAGAACTATGTGATCTGCCCTACCACTGGTGAAGCGCACTTACCTCACAGAGCTTACTGGTACGAAGGGAAGCTTTACTACCGCGGTAAGGTAGTCGTGGAAAAAGAAGTTCTCGCATAGTTATTCTTGATTTTAAGATTTAGATTGAAAGCCTGTATTTATTACGGGCTTTGATTTTATAATTTAGAGCTCATTAAAATGGAAGTAGGAAGAGCAGCAATAACGGGTGTCCATGGCTATGTACCGGATTACATCCTGACCAATAAGGAACTTGAGACTTTGGTTGATACCAACGACGAGTGGATTACCTCTCGTACCGGCATCAAGGAAAGAAGAATCCTCAAGGGTGAAAACCAGGGGGTGTCTGTCATTGGTATTGAGGCGGTGAAGGGTCTGTTGAAAAAGACAGACACTGACCCAAAAGAGATTGACCTCATTATTTGTGCGACTACTACTCCTGACATGGCCTTTCCTGCTACCGGCAACATCATTGCCAATGCCGTAGGAGCCATCAATTCTTTCAGTTATGATTTGCAAGCTGCCTGCTCCGGCTTTTTATATGCCCTTAATACGGCATCGCAATTCATTGCTACGGGCATGTACAAGAAAGTGGTGGTGGTAGGTGCAGACAAGATGTCTTCTATCATTGACTATACAGACAGGGCTACCTGTATCATCTTTGGAGATGGTGGAGGCGCTGTATTGCTGGAGAAATCAGAAGATGATAATGGCATTATTGATTCCGTTCTGAAATCGGATGGATCTGGTGAGCAATACCTGCACATGAAAGCAGGTGGGAGTCGGAAACCAGCTTCTACAGAAACCCTCAAGAACAAGGAGCACTACGTTTATCAGGAAGGATCTGCAGTTTTCAAGTTTGCTGTTACCAATATGGCAGACACCGCCGAGCAGGTCGCCACCAGAAATGGCCTTACCGGAGACGACATCTCATTCCTGGTACCACACCAGGCCAATAAGCGCATCATAGATGCCACCGCCAACAGATTGGGCCTCAGCGAAGAAAAAGTCATGCTCAATATCCAGAAGTATGGCAATACCACCAGTGGCACAATACCCTTGTGTTTGTGGGATTATGAATCGCAGCTCAAGAAAGGGGATAACCTCATCATTGCTGCGTTTGGAGGAGGCTTCACCTGGGGAGCTACCTACGTGAAATGGGCCTACTAATTAACCGCAAAACTTATTTGATTCAAATATGGCAACTACAGCAGACATTAGAAATGGATTAGTGATCGAGTTTAATCACGACTTATATGCGATCGTTGAATTCCAACACGTAAAACCTGGCAAAGGCCCTGCTTTCGTCAGAACCAAACTAAAGAGCGTAAGAACGGGAAAAGTGATTGACAACACTTTTTCAGCTGGTCACAAAATCTCTACTGCCAGAGTGGTGAGAAACAAATTCCAGTACCTCTACAAAGACGATCTGGGATACACTTTTATGGACAGCGAAACTTTTGAGCAGGTGACGCTGCAAGAAAACCTGATCAACGCTCCTCAATACCTCAACGATGGTCTGGAAGTGGACATCATCATCCACGAAGAAAAGGAAGAGTTCCTGAGTGTGGAATTACCTCAACACATAGAGGCTACTGTTACCTACACAGAACCAGGCCTCAAAGGCGATACTGCCACCAATGCCACCAAGCCGGCCACTATTGACACAGGTGCTACTGTACAGGTACCGCTCTTCATCAATCAGGATGAGCGCATCAAAGTAGACACTACTAAAGGAACTTATGTGGAACGCGTAAAATAACTATATTTACCGCGCTATAAGATTTCTAAAAGAAAACAAAGAAGCCGAAGTATACTCACTTTACTTATTACCGGAAAACATGAACTTTTATCTAAGGGACTACCTCCCTGGAACTCATATTTTCTGGTAATAGCAGACTTTTAAAACAATTCAAAAATGAAAGCAAAAGAAATCCGTGACCTGATCGATTTTATTTCACAGTCAGGACTTGAAGAAGTTAATATTGAAACTGAAGAGTTTAAAATCCAGGTTAAGAGATCCAACGAAGTGGTGAGCCAGGTACAAGCTGCACCCGCTCAGGTAGCTGCTGCGCCTGTTGCCGCTGCCCCTGCTCCTGCTGCTCCTGCTGCACCCGCAGCAGCTGCTCCAGCGACTCCCGCAGCCTCTGAAGCACCCGCTGAGGACAACGCTAAATATGTTGAGATCAAATCTCCAATGATCGGTACCTTTTACAGAGCTGCAAACCCTGAGTCAGATCCTTTTGTAAAAGTGGGCACCAACGTAAAAGCAGGTCAGACAGTAGGCATGATAGAAGCCATGAAACTTTTCAATGAAATCGACTCTGAAGTAAACGGTAAAATCGTGAAGGTCCTGGTAGATAATGCCGCTCCGGTTGAATACGGCCAGCCTTTATTTCTGGTAGATCCTGCCTAAGACTGAATTGATCTTTCATTAAAAAGAATTAATCGTGTTTAAAAAAATATTAATAGCGAATAGAGGGGAGATCGCTCTGAGAGTCATCAGAACGTGTCGTGAAATGGGGATCAGCACCGTAGCAGTCTACTCGGAAGCTGACAAAGAAAGCCTTCATGTAAAGTTCGCTGATGAGGCGGTTTGCATAGGCCCCGCGGTAAGCTCGGAGTCTTACCTCAACATCAAAAATATTATCTCTGCTGCTGAGATTACCAACGCAGATGCCATCCACCCGGGATATGGTTTCTTGTCGGAAAACGCTGAGTTTTCCAGAGTATGTGACGAGTATGGCATCAAATTCATTGGTGCAAGTGCTGAAATGATCAGCAAAATGGGTGATAAGGCTACGGCCAAGGCCACTATGAAGAAAGCCGGTGTTCCTACCATTCCAGGCTCAGAAGGACTTCTCGATTCTGTGGAACAAGGTAAAAAGATCGCTGCAGAGATCAAATACCCCGTCATCATCAAAGCTACCGCTGGTGGTGGTGGCCGTGGTATGCGGATCATCAAGGAAGAAAGTGAATTTCAGAAAGCCTGGGATTCTGCAAGACAAGAGTCTAAGGCTGCTTTTGGCAACGATGGCATGTACCTGGAGAAGTTCGTAGAAGAGCCTCGCCATATCGAAATCCAGATTGTTGGAGATAGCCGTGGAAGAGCCTGCCACTTGTCTGAAAGAGATTGTTCTATCCAGCGAAGACACCAGAAACTGGTGGAAGAGACTCCTTCTCCCATTGTGACTCAGGATCTGAGAGAAAGAATGGGGAAAGCTGCGATCTCCGGTGCAGAAGAGATTGGTTACGAAGGTGCCGGAACCATTGAATTTCTGGTAGACAAGCATGGAGATTTCTACTTCATGGAAATGAACACCAGAATCCAGGTAGAGCATCCTGTAACAGAAGAAGTAACTGATTTTGACCTGATCAAAGAACAGATCAAAGTAGCTGCAGGGATTGAAATCTCTGGCAAGAACTACTTTCCTCAATTGCACTCTATTGAGTGTAGAATCAATGCAGAAGACCCGCTAAAGGGCTTCCGTCCAAGTCCTGGAAAGATCACCAACCTACATTTACCAGGTGGGCATGGCATCAGGATAGACAGCCATATTTATGCGGGCTATACCATCCCTCCCAATTATGACTCTATGATCGCTAAACTGATTGTTTCAGCGCAAACAAGAGAAGAAGCATTGGTGAGGATGAAGCGGGCACTGCAGGAGACCGTCATCGAAGGTATCAAAACTACGATTCCTTTCCACATCTATTTAATGGATGACCCCGTCTTCAAATCAGGCAATTTTACAACGAAATACCTGGATGATTTTGATTTCAGCAAAATCGCTGAATAATCATCGTAGATCATTCAAAAGACCAATGAGCAGGCTTCCCACTAAACCGGGAGGCCTGCTTTTTTTCTATCGGGTTTCCTCCACAACAGGTACAAAAACCTGATCAGTAAGACAGTGAATACCCCAATGAGCACCGGCAGGTAACGAAGCACAAAGTCTGGAAAGAAAGCGCCCACGACCAACCCAAAAAGTGCTCCATAGACCTTGAGCAACCCCAGGTCCAACAGTGTAAAGTCAGTCCTGACTTTATCCATCATTTGTTTAATAAACAGCCGCATCGTTTCGGTATTTAGGTGAAGATTTATAATGTGTCTCTTTGTATTTCTCCAGTTGGTGCCGCACCTTTTTCAGGGCCTTTTTGAAAGCACTGTGTTCAGATTGATCTGTGCTGTCGGCATAGAGAGAATGCCCATGTGAAGGATCTATCCTCACACTTACATGACTCCTGCTATCAAATGTATCCTGCTTCACAGTCACAGAGACTGCATTGATAAAGTTGAGGTTTCCGTACTTTTCTTCCAGCGTTTCTCTGTAGAACTCCTGTAATCTTTCCTGATTGGGATGCCCTTTGGCAATGACAAAGATTTTCATATCGCTTCTATATTTAAATGTGACAACTTTTACTCCAGACGGTGCAATAGCTCATCTAATGCATCAACCGGGTTATTTGATCACAAGATCGCTACAGATCGTCATCCAAAGAATGACCAATATCAATCGCCCGGATGATAAATATTCCTACTTTGGCTCAGGGTAAATCGGGAACATTCCGTTCTATTAATGAACCCGGATGAGACAATGAACCCATTACCTGGATAAACTACGGCGTCGCTATTGTGCACTTTACCCACTCACTACGAAGGTACTTGCCGAATCGGGGCCGGAGACAAGACAGTGATCAACAGGGAATTTTTCATTAACATATGCGAACGTGTTTTTCATCCTGACATACCTGTCTTTTATCAAAAAGAATTGGATAATATAGTTTTATACTTGATATTGGAAATTCATTATTGCTAACCAAACATTGGAATCACTACTTAATTTCACTTTCATTTCATGAATGTTTTTACAACTGCATTTTTACAACAAAAACGCCTCAAAACAGACCCTTTAGCAGACAATGTCATCACCAGCATCATTGAATCCGGACACGAGCAGTGTATCAATGATGTTTTCATGAAACTGGTTCGGAATCACGATTACTCCCCTGAGCTTTTCAACAGTTTACCTGAGGAAGTACGCACTCCTGTCGTCAACTATTTTGACATCACCGCCAAGTTACCTGACTGGGCGGATGCTACGCTTATACTGCAAGGCGAACAACTTTTTGGCTTGTACGGACCGGAAGTTTTCATGATGCTCAATGTCAAGTCACTGCCTTTATGCTATACATGCGCCAAGGGGGCCAAAGTGCTCTATGACACCGGCCGGCTGATAGAAAGTGGTAATAAGATAGATCCATTGGTAAGAAGACTCATGGAAACTGCACAAATGGTGATGAATGTGTTGCAACCCGGAGGGCTTTCAGGAGGAGGCAAAGGGATTGTCACCATGCAAAAAGTTCGACTGATTCATGCCTCCATTCGCTATTTTCTGAAACACAAAGCAACCAGTAAAGTCGTAGGCGGCTGGGACACCTCGGTCTATGGAGAGCCCATCAACCAGGAAGACCTTGCAGGTACATTGATGTCTTTTTCGCCGATCATCGTCAGCGGTCTCAAACAACTTGGCATCCACCTCACGGACGAAGAAGTCGCTGCCTATAACCATTGCTGGAATGTTATTGGGCACATGATGGGCATAGACGATGACCTGCTACCGGATAGTTATGAACAGGCGTGGGACCTTACCGCTGCAATTCTCAAAGACCAGGCAGCCGAGTCCATGCAAGGCAAGGTACTGACTGAGTCCTGCATCAACTTCATGAAGTACATAGTACCGGGCGACTTCCTTGACGGCGTACCTGAATACATGATCTGGTTCTTCATACAGGATGCTTCTGAAAAAGTGAACATGGACCTGGCGGCAATGATAGGAGTAGACGATCACATGGACAGGAAAAGCAAAGTAGCGCTGGCCATCACCAGGTGGTTCTCTCATGGCGTAAGTGACCTGGAGCACTCTTCCCTTGCTCAAAAATTAACGAGCAAGTTCAACAAAGCAGTTTTGCAAGGCTTTCTCAAACACTACAACGACGGTAAAAGAATACATTTCTTCATTCCGCCATCACTCCAAAAAAACTGGAAGCTTGCGGAAAGTGAGTAGTCCAGATGACGCGACCCCTGCCAACCTGCAAAAGAAGGACGGCGAATAAACACGATAAACGTACTAAAGAAATTCTAATGACAAACGACATTCATATAGCGCCAGGCACCAGCAAACAAATGACGATATTCATTGCACTTACGCAAGGTGCACTCGTCTCATGGTCCATCGGGAGTGCTGTTTTGGAAGCTGGCCCCGCAAGTGCGGCAATCATCACCTATGTATTATATGCGGTCTACGTTGGGCATGCCATCATTGTGCGTAATCCACTGATGATCAGACTACTGATTTTTGCCACCATCGCCGGCATACTGGAACTACCCACAGATGACTTTCTGGTCACTGGCATCGACAGTCTGGTTTACCCCAACAACGAACCCATGATCTGGTCCTCGCCGCTCTACATGCCACTGGCCTGGGCCAATGTGCTGATCCAGTTGGGATATTATGGGTTACTACTGGCCAGATGGAAAGGCATCCCCATGGCCTCAATTATCCTTTGTATTGCTGGCGGCATGTACATCCCTCTCTATGAGCATCTTGCGGCTGATGCCAACTGGTGGGTTTATAATACCAATACGGCCATGGTCTTCAATGCGCCCATCTACGTCATCGTATGCGAGGCATTGATTTCTCTGTCACTCCCCTACTTACTCCACCTTGCCATTGAAAAAAACTACAAATGGACCTTCGGAATTGGGATAGTGGAAGGAATCTGGATATTTTTGAGTGCGTTATTTGCCTATTATGTGGCGCATTAAGAAGTAAAGGAAAGAGTGGGGCATGCTAGCTAATGCAAATCTAATTGGTGAGGGACAAAACTCCCTGATATATCTTCACGCAGGTGAGCGGTATGACAGACCTGTTATACTCAAAGTGCTAAAAGAAGATCAAAATTACTATCCGCATACCACGGAGATCTCCAATGAAGATAGCCATACACGCCACCTCAACATCAAAGGCGTCAGGAGTTCCCTGGACCTGCTGGAAGTTGAGAACCAGAAAATCCTGGTACTGGAGTACTTCGAAGGCCGTACCATCAAAGAGCTGATCCGTGAAAACTCACTTTCCTTCGTCGACAAGCTGCACATCGCTGTCAGCATCTGTCAGTCGCTGCATCAGGTACATGAGAAGGAAATCATCCACCATGACATCAGTTCCAATAACATCCTGATCAATCAGGACAAGGAAACCTGCCTGATCGATTTTGGGCTGGCCAGCAATATCAACATGAAGTTGGACATCGGTGGCACCTCCGAGCAACAGCTGGCAGGCACACTGCCTTACGTATCCCCGGAACAGACCGGACGCGTCAATCACGCAGTAGATCAGCGATCAGATCTGTATTCGCTGGGCGCCGTTTTCTATGAACTGTTTTCCGGGAAAGTACCCTTTACGACTACAGACCCCATGGAGTTGGTGCATGCCCACCTGGCCATCAAGCCTCAACCGCTTCATGAAGTAGCTCAGGGAATCCCTGTAGTACTGTCAGACATCATCCTGAAACTGCTATCCAAAGATGTTGAAAGACGTTATCAATCTGCCGGTGGGCTCTATGCAGATTTGAAGCAATGTCTCAACCAGTTGGAAATGCAGGTAGCCATTGAGTCATTTTCTTTGGGACAGAAAGACCAATCCGGCCGGTTCCTGATCCCGTCAAGACTCTACGGACGTGAGCACGATGTCGCAACACTCATTGATTCATTTGACCGGCTTGGCGAAGGGACCAAAGAAATTACTCTGATCTCAGGGCATTCCGGTACAGGAAAAACATCGCTCGTTTACGAAATCCACAAGCCTGTCACCAAAAAGCGAGGTATTTTCCTGAGTGGTAAATATGAGCAGCTCAAAAAGGACAGACCTTACCTTGCCATCTCACAGGCATTTCAGGGCTTTTTCAATCTGATACTCTCAGAAAACGAAGAAATACTCAGCTATTGGAAAAAGCTGATCAGTGACGCACTGGGCAATGAAGGGAAGCTGCTCACAGACATGATTCCCAACCTGGAGTTGATCATTGGCAAACAGCCACCACTGGAAACGCTGGGACTGAAAGAAACACAGAATCGATTCAACTACACCTTTCTGAAGTTCATTACAGCATTGGCACAGGAAAAACATCCGATGGTCATGTTCGTAGATGACCTTCAGTGGGCCGATCTGGCTTCGTTGGAATTGTTGCAGAGCGTAGTTGAAAAAGAGGACTTACGGCACTTTTACTTCATTGGTGCCTACAGGGACAATGAGATTGATGCTTCCCACCCTACCAGCCTGCTATTTGACAAGCTGCAGGAAAAAGACGTCAGAATCCATCACATCAATTTAACAGGCCTGCAAAAAGAAGATGTAGGTGCGCTCATCGCTGATACTTTCTCTCTGCAGCAGGAAAGCGCGATGACACTGGCAGAGATTGCCTTTACAAAGACCGCAGGAAATCCATTTTTCCTCAATCAATTTCTCAAGTCGATCTATGAACGCGGTTTCATCATTTATGATCGCAGCAGCAACTCCTGGAAGTGGGACGAAACACACCTGGAGTCAATGAACTTTACGGACAATGTGGTAGCGTTCATGATTGAGAAAATCCGTACCATGGATCCCATTGTACAAAAGACCTTGCAACTGGCTTCCTGTATCGGAGACCGGTTTGACCTCCGTACTCTGGTCGCGATCAGCCATTACAGTCTCAGCGACATGAAAGTCAATATCTGGACTTCCGTCAAAGAGCAACTGATCGTAGTACAAAAAAACAACCCCGATCACGCCTACCTCAGGGACGACCTGCCCAATGACCCCGAGCAATACATTACCTATAAGTTTGCCCATGACCGTATCAGGCAGGCAGCTTATGAGTTGATTCCGGAGGAAGAAAAGGTCGGACTGCATCAGCAGATAGGTCAGCTACTGCTACAAAAAACAGATGAATCACAGGTAAAGGAATTCATTTTCGACATTGTCTATCAGCTGAACAAAGGGGACGTCGCCAGGTTGTCTGCCGACCAGAAACACCAACTCATCAAGCTCAATTACATCGCCGGTCAGCGTGCAAAGGCATCTACTGCGTATAAAACTGCGCTCAGCTACTACAGCATCGCGTTGTCTATGCTGGATGAAGAATTTGAGGCTAAAGAACCTGCCATCCATTTCCAGCTACACCTGGAGAGCATGGAATGCAACTACCTGAATGCAGCCTATGACCGCATGCATGAAATCGCCAACAAGCTGTTAGCTGCTGAAAGGACGCTGCTGGAGGAATTCAAGATCAAAAATGTCATTATCCACGCCTACATCGCGCAAAGCCGCTATGAAGAGCTCCTGGATCTGGCAGTCAAAATACTGGGCAAGGCAGGCATCAAAATACCACTGGTAGCAAAGGACAAAGACATCATAGTAGGCCTGGTAAAAACCAAATTACTGTTCCGAAATAAAAAGGATCAGTATTTTGAGAACTTGCCCAAGATGTCTGATGAAGTCATCCGCATTGCGATCAACATGATCTCCAGCGTCAGTACGGCTTCCTATCACAGCTTCCCAAAGTTGTTTCCGGTGGCCATCTTCAAGTCGTTGCAACTTGCGGTAAAATATGGCAACTCGCTGGATACTTTGTCATTTTACGGTGGATATGGCAGTATCTTATGCGGTGTGACGGGCGAGTATGAAAAAGGCTATGAGTACGGAAAACTTTCCCTCAAGCTGGTGGACCTGTACGATGACTCTAAGGCGGCTCAACCGAAGACCTATGTGATTTTCGGTGCCTTTATCTGTCACTGGAGAGATCATCTCAACCAGTGTGTCGAATACCTCAGACAAGCCTATACCATCTCAATGGAGACCGGTGACAGGCAATATGCAGGTTCCGGGCTGTACCTCGAAGCTTATACACGTTTCTGGATGGGCCAAAACCTGGATATCCTAAAGCCTATTTTAGAAGGGCATCTCAAAAAACTACAGGAACTCAACCAAACGTCAGAAACTTTGTGGATGAGGATTTTCGTGCAATTTGTGCAGAAACTCCATCAGGCTTCAGCCAATGGTTGGGAACTGTCCGGAGACACTTTTGACACGACCGCTTATCTGGAAGCAAATGCGGATCCCTCCTCACAGGACAGAACGGCGCTTTTTCACATCCACTTCCACCAGATGTGGTTGTACTTCATAGGTGGTCAATATGAAGATGCCCTCAAACATGCTGATCTAACCAGCAAAAACATTGATGTGGTCATGAGTACGATCTACGTGCCTTTGTTCCACTTCTATGACGCCCTGATCAGCCTCAAGATTGCCCAAACAGCCAATGCAGCCCGCAAGGGGCTCATCAAGCGTGCAAAGAAATCCATCAGGAAATTTAAGAAGTGGAGCGAGCATGCGCCGATGAATCACCTGCATAAATATCACCTGATGGAAGCGGTGCGCCTGTCTGTGGAAGGGAACCCAACCCAGGCTGTTACGCACTTTCAAAAAAGTATTGAAGGCGCTTCTGTCAATGGGTATGTCAATGAACTGGCCCTGGCCTATGACTTCTTTGCAGGACATTATCGCTTTCTGGGACAGTCTGAAGAGGAGATGGCCTACCTCAGAAAGGCTCATACGTCCTATAAGCAATGGGGAGTTGAAAACAAAATCCAGTTGCTCGAAGAGCAGCACCCAAATCTGGTTTTCACTACGGAAAGCCTCACTTTGTCCTCAGACTTCAAGTCGATCACTTCCCACAGCATAGGCAATAAGTTACTGGATCTATCCACTATTATCAAAGCCTCCGCGGCAATTGCCAGTGAGATCCAGCTAGACAAAGCCATCAGCAGCCTGCTGAAAATAGTGATAGAAAATGCAGGCGCCCAAACGGGTGTTTTCCTGCTGCAATCAGGGGATCAGCTGTCGGTTTATGCGAAGGGAGATATCTCGGAAGGAATAGAGCTGATCCAGCCGGAGACGAGCGACCACGAGAGCCTGTACCCGATGTCGGTGATCCAGTATGTCCAACGAACCAAGGAAAAGCTGGTCATTGAGAGTGTCATAGAATCGGGGCAATTTCTGACGGATCCTTATATTGTAGACAACGAGGTCAAATCCATTCTTTGTATTCCGGTATTGTATCAGGGAGAAATTCTTGGTGTCATCTACATGGAAAACAACTTGATGAAAGGTGCTTTCACCGTACAGCGCATCGATCTGTTAACCGTGCTATCCGGTCAGATCGCGGTAACGCTGAACAATGCCTTGTTGTATGACAACCTGGAACAAAAGGTGGAGGAGCGCACGCAGCAGATAGAGGCTCAGAAAGAACAACTCAATCAGCAAAATGTAACGCTCAAAGACCTCAACGGAGAGAAAGATTACCTCATCAGCATGGTTTCTCACGATTTGAGGACGCCTCTCTACGGCATCAAAGGTTTTGCCGGGCTGGCCGCAAAAAAAATCGACCATGAGAAGATCAGGGATTTCACCAATCCTATCATCGACTCCATTGACCGCCTGGACAAGATGATTACCCGCATTCTGGACATCAGTGCGATCAATGCCAAAGAAATCAAAAGCGATCCAATCCCATTTGAATTATGGACCTTGCTCCATGAACTGGTAGAGACGCATCAGATTCTGGCGAAGGAGAAAAATATTGCTCTAACGCTTGCCGATACTACCGAACAGATGCAAGTGTTGCTGGATCGCGGAGCGCTGAGCCAGGTCACCAACAATCTACTATCCAACGCCCTCAAATTCACCAGTGAAGAGGGGCAGGTTGATGTGCATGTTAAGAAAGCAGACAATGAATATGTGATAGAAGTGAGAGACAATGGCCCGGGCATTCCGCTACAGGATCAGAAACTGCTCTTCAGCCAATTCAGAAAACTGACACCGCAGGCCACAGCAGGCGAACAATCCTCTGGTCTGGGACTAGCCATCGTCAAAAAATACGTAGACTCCATGGATGGGCGGGTCTGGTGTGAAAGTAGCCTGGGGGAAGGCACCTCATTTTTCATCGCACTTCCCACTTCACAAGAGACTCCATCTGCCTGAAGCAGTAAAGCCCCGCACGTTTACCCCTCAAAATGAGACGTTGACCGACAAAAATTGGCGCAGTGACGCTCCAGAGAGATATTTGAATATCATTTTAAAAGCAATACAATGAAAAAGATATTCAACTTACTACTCGTTCTTCTCCTCACCCACATGGCCATCGCACAGCAAAATGGCGATCAACCACCTGCCATCGAGCAGCTGATAGAACTTCAGCAGAAGCTCAGTGAAAACGAACAACTACAAGCACTCCGTAATGAACTGGCGAAAAAAGAAGAGCTTCAGACACTACAGAAAGAACTGGCCGAAAAGCTGGCACACCTGGCTAACCAACAGGAACTCGCTGAAAAAGCAGAATTGAAAGCCCTAAGGGAAAAACTCACTCAAAAACTACAACTACTGGCATTAAAAGAGGCACTGGCTGAAAAGGAGCGACTAGCAGCTCTGAGAGAAAAATATGCCAAGAAGGGAATCAAAGTGACATTCAACAATAAAGGTAAAGAGAAGGAGGTGCATCCATTCGTCAGCCGCTGGAAAGGGGAGCAACTACCTGCATTACAATTCACTGATCTCCAGGGCAATCAACTCTCTACTGCAGACTTTGCAGGCAAATATGTACACATCAACTTCTGGAGCACCAGCTGCAAACCTTGTATAGAGGAGTTTCCCGAGCTGGATCAGATCAAAGCAAAGTATGGCGACGAAGAAGTGATTTACCTGGCCATCGCTCCTGAAGCTGACAATAAAGTAAAGAAGGTCTTGGCAAAGCACCCTGTCAACTATCAGGTCATCGCCAATGCAAAAGTGCTCCTGGATCAGTTGGGCGTGGACGGTTACCCCAAGAACATTTTCATTGACAAAGACGGCACTATCATGGAAGCGACCAATGGTTCTCACTATACGATAGCCGCAGAAGGCGAAGAAGTCAAAATGGTCCCTGATAATTTCCGACACTACGACCAGATCATGAAAACACTCATCGGGGGCAGGGAATAATCAATCACCCTATTCCAGTCCACAAAATTGACGGAGTAGCATCAGGCTACTCCGTTCTTTGGTCTCTCATCTTTTTAAAAGCATCCGCTGTCTACCTACTCCTCGCCTTTCTCAGACTCGGCAATGGTAAACTCCAACTGTTCATACCAGGCTTCGCCATATTTCCGAACCAGAGGATCCTTCAAAAATTGGTACACAGGCACTGCCAGTTGAGCCCCCAGGTCACAAGCGGGGCTGCAGATATCCCATCTATCATAATTCAAGGCATCATAATGATCGTATTTGGTAATTCTGATAGGGTATAAATGACAGGAAATCGGCTTTTTGAAACTCGTCTTACCATCGAGATAGGCCTGTTCAATACCACACTTGAGGATTTTATTTTCATCGTAGACCGCATAGGCACATTCCTTCCCATCAATGGTAGGCGTGGAATAGTCACCTTCATCGTCAATGATATAGGCTCCCTGCTTTTCTATTTCCTGTATTCCTTCCGGTGTCAGATAGGGCTTTACAGCAGGCAATGCCTCTTTGATCACCGACAGTTCATCTTCGTTGAGCGGCGCACCCAGGTCTCCCTCTACGCAACATGCTCCTTTACATTTCTCAAGGTTGCAGACAAAAAAATTCTCCTTCAAGTCATCAGACAACACTGCATTATCTACAATTATCATATGTGAGCGTCTGTTTTATTGTTTTGAAATAGGCACAGTCACCTTCGTTTTATCCCAAGCCATACTCAGGTTGAACTGGCTTACATTTTTGTCGATAGTAATGGTAAATTGCTCCAGTTCCGCCGACATGGATTGTACAGGTACAGTAATTCTTTCCACATCCAGTGAATAATCAGGCTCATAGTAACCCCATTCACCCAACTGGCTATTCAACACCACCTCCCACTGATCTTTGGAAGGAATGGTATAAAAACGATAGGTCCCCGCGTTAACAGGTTTATCGCCAAACATCACATTCTGAGAGAAAGTGATCTCAGTAGCACTATTGGCACCTGTGCGCCAGTAGGTATCGTAAGGTACCAAACCGCCAAATATCTCTCTGCCTTTTTTGTAGGGCTGACAGTATACGACGGAGATTTCCAGCCCATCTCCACTCGCTATCACAGTATCTTTTGGACTATGAGACTCTGTAATTGAAAACTGATACAACACATAGCCAATACCAATTAGCAAAACCACTCCAATACCTAACAATACTTTTTTCATAAATAGATCGTGTTTTTCGAGCTTCAAAAATACACAAATCTAATTTCCTGATAATTATATTCTACAAAATCAGTCCACAGCCCGTTTTACAACGTTTTACAAAGCACTCAAAATCAATTACTTAATAAAAAGCACTTCTCAACTCATCTTATATAACTAATATCTTAGTTTGAAAACTAACAATTTAGTTTTAGCTTTGTTCCTGTTATCATATGCATATGAAAGAACTAACCAAAGCAGAAGAACAGATCATGCAAATCCTCTGGAACCTGGAACAGGGATTTGTCAACGACATTATCAAAGAAATGCCTGAGCCAAAACCGGCCTACAATACCGTATCTACCATTGTAAGAATATTAGTGAAGAAAGAGTTTGTAGGTTTCAAGGCATTTGGCAAAAGCCACCAATACTACCCGCTGGTAGACAGGGATACATACCGCAACAACTACATCAAGCACTTTATGGGTAACTACTTCAATGGTTCACTGAAGAAAATGGTTTCCTTTTTTGCCAAGGAAAATAACATTGACGTGCGGGAGATGGACGAACTAATGAAAGAAGTACGCGAAGACCTGGGGAATAACGATAAAAACCAACAATCATGAAAGCATTTCTCACCTATCACCTGGAAGCAGCTATTTGCATGGGTATCTTTTACATGCTGTACCATCTACTGCTGAGAAAAGATACAGATCATCAGTATGTACGTCTTTACTTGCTGATTTCCCTGATTAGCTCTTTTTTACTTCCCCTGGCAGATTTTCAACTCTTTGCCAATCCGCTGGAGGAAATGAACCCCGTCATTTTGCTGGAAGAGTTTCTCGTATCAGATGGGGCTGCTGCCAACCCTGCCGCCATTACCAATGCTGCAAAAAGTATCTGGAGCTGGCAATTGTGCTATCTGCTTGTTTCGGGAGTTTTACTGATCAGGCTGCTGTGGGAGTTCCGAAAACTTTACAAACTCAACGACCAGCACGTACCTGGTGCAATAGAAGAATACAACGGTGCCAAAGTCGTTGTACACAATGGTGGTCTACCTACTTTTTCTTTCATGAACACCATCTATTTGTCTACTTCTGACTTGCAGCCTGAGGCTGCGAAAATGAAAATACTGGCACATGAAAAATCTCACATTGCAGGCATCCATAGTTTTGACCGCCTGCTGATAGAGCTGGTCAGGATTGCCTGCTGGTTCAACCCCATGATTTACCTCTACAAACACGCATTGACCCTGTCGCATGAATACATCGCAGACAAAGAATCTGTCAACGGTGGCGATCAGCAACAGTATGTCAATCTGCTGGTAAATCAGACATTGTCAAACCTTGGCTTAAGCTTGGGGAGTCACTTTGGAAGAAAATCCGGAATACTTTCGGAGTGGCCCCTGTCATTTAATAAATCTCAAACTTTAAAACGTATCAAAATGATCAAAAACAAAAGAAAATCCAGTAAGCTCAAGTACATCATTCCGGTTTTGGCCGTCGTGTTGTCCATCGTCGTCATCAGTTGTATGGAAGATGAAGCGATAGAACCTGAAGTGATCATAGAAGAACAAGCTGCAGAAGTGCCTTCTAAAGAGCCGGTTATTGTAAACCCGGTCACTATCAATGGTCCTTTGTTCTCCATTGTTGAAGACAAACCAGTGTTCCCTGGAGGAGATGCTGCCATGTACAAGTTCCTGGGAAAAAACATCGATTATCCACAAACTGCCAGAAGAATGGGGCTGGAAGGCCGTGTCTTCGTGCAATTCATCGTACTTCAAGATGGAAGCCTGGGGAATATACAAGTACTGAGAGGTGTAAGTCCTGACATAGACGAAGAAGCCAGAAGAGTAGTGTCTTCCATGCCAACCTGGACTTCTGGTAAGCAACGTGGCAGAGACGTGAACGTGAAAATGGTACTACCTATCTTTTTCAAGATACACACAGAGTCGGCAGTGGGCGATACCGAAGTGGAGGTAGTAGAACAGGAGTCTGCAAGAGACCGACTTGAAAGAATCAAAGCAGAGATCGATGACGAAGCCAAGCAAAAGAAAATTGAGTTGATTATTGAAAGACTTGATCAAGAGGCTTCAAATGTAACGGAGTTTGAGCTGGAGGTACAGAAGCCTCAAGAGTCAATGGAAGAAATTGTCGTAACTACTTATAAAAATTAAGTTACAGGATATAGTCCGCTATTTGACCACAAACACTAAGGCTTTCAATGATCTCATTGAAAGCCTTATTTTTTTATGGATTCTCTGGGATGACCTCTGGAACTAGAAGTGCTGCCAGCCCTGTGCTTTCAGGTCCACCACATTTTCTTGTTTAGTGATGAACTTCTTCCCTTTTTCAGCCTCGGTCATGTATCCAATCGTTGTGATATCGTGATGATTCTTCAGCTTTTCATAATCATCCTGCGCGATGGTAAACAGTAATTCATAATCCTCTCCCCCGTTCAATGCGCAGGTAATCGGATCAATGTTGAACTCTACCGCTGTCTGATAGGCTTCCGTAGCGATGGGTAACTTATCCTCATAAATAACCACACCCAGACCAGACGCCTTGCAAAGATGGAATGCTTCCGATGCCAAACCATCGGATATATCAATCATAGAGGTGGGTTTGATACCCAAATCAGCCAATTCATGGATGATGTCCATGCGCGCCTCCGGTTTAAGCTGACGCCTTACCAAATAATCATAGTCATCTAGTTTGGGTTGCATCTCCGGGTTTTGCAGGAAAACCTGTTTTTCACGCTCTAATACCTGCAAGCCTACAAATGCCGCCCCCAGGTCACCAGTTGCACACAAAATATCAGATTTTGAAGCACCGCTGCGATAAACCACTTTGTCTTTGTCTACCCTTCCTATAGCCGTTACCGAAATGACCAATCCGGAACGGGAGCTGGTGGTGTCGCCGCCGATCAAATCTACTTTAAAAGCCTCACAGGCAAATCTGATACCTTCATACAAAGCCTCTATCGCTTCAGTAGAAAACCGGTTGCTCAGTCCTATACTGACAGTAATCTGCTGCGGGATGCCATTCATGGCAGCGATGTCTGAGACGTTGACCGCCACAGCCTTATAACCCAGGTGTGTCAGCGGTGCATAACTCAGGTCAAAATGTACTCCTTCCAGCAACATATCGGTAGAGACCAACTGATAATGATCACCGCAATCAATGACTGCTGCATCGTCGCCAATGCCCTTGTGAGATGATTCATTGACCAATGAAAACTTCCCTGCGATCTGATCGATGAGTCCGAACTCTCCCAGCTCGGCAATTTCTTTCCTCTTCTGCTCTGACATATTAAGATCTGATTTCCTGACAAAGTTCTACCAACACGCCATTGGCGGTTTTTGGATGTACAAAACAAATCAATTTGTTATCAGCACCCTTTTTAGGCACTTCATTGAGTAACTTAAAACCCTCTGCACGGAGCCGCTCCATTTCCGCTGCAATATCTTCCACTTCAAAAGCAATGTGGTGGATACCTTCTCCCCGCTTCTCGATAAATTTAGCAATGGCACTGTCTTCATTTTCTGCCGAGAGCAGCTCTATTTTGCTTTCGCCAATCTTAAAAAAAGAGGTATTGACACCTTCACTGAGTACCTGCTCTATCTTGTAATGCGCACTACCAAGCAGTTTTTCAAAAAGCGCATTGCTATTATCAAGATGCTTTACAGCGATCCCAATGTGTTCTATTTTTTGCAACATATCGTGGATTATAGTCCCTTGTCAGTTATTTTTGCAAAAATGCCTAATCTTTTAATCAACTTCATCAATTTTATTTAATAGATTTATAGAAGGAGTCGATAGCCAGATCAGGATATTTTAACACTTGACGAAACCTAAACGGTAGTTTTGAGTGTTACATTAAGTATTGGTAAGACTATAGTCATTAATCTTTTTACCCTAAAGCCATGATTGCAGTTACAGATAAAGCTAAAGATAGAATTGCTGAGTTAAGGACCGAAGAAGGTCACAGCAATGACCACAATATACGCGTTGCAGTAAAAGGCGGCGGTTGCTCAGGTTTGATGTATGACCTTGAATTTGACAATGAAATCAGTGATGCTGATGATGTATTCGAAGACAAAGGCGTAAAGATCATTGTAGACAAGAAAAGCTTGCTCTACCTATTGGGAACCACGTTGGATTTTACGGATGGACTCAACGGAAAAGGTTTTCAGTTCATCAACCCCAATGCTTCACGTACGTGTGGATGCGGAGAGAGCTTCGCGGTATAAAAGTATTGAAGGATTCATCTTTCGGAAAGCCAGGAATGTCCTGGCTTTTTTTGTTTAGTGCTATTGCTTATACAGATAAGTCTGCCAGGCAATGACAAAAGTTCTAGCCGCTGTGGCACCACAAGAGTTCCGAGACTGTCAAAGAAACAACCTGTCTCCCAGCCATAAAGCCTGATGAACTTTCCCTTAGATATTGTTACAATATTCAGTTATCCTGGGGAGGATATTGATCAGTAAGCCCTTACAGTAACCCCCTGCATGAAGTTCACAAAGGCCTTATTTACTACTCTGTTACCACCCGGCGTTGGATAATCTCCTGTGAAATACCAGTCACCTAAGTGGTCAGGGCATGCTTTGTGTAGGTTCTCTACCGTCTGAAAGACTACTTCCAGTTCTGCTTCCATTTCAGGAGGTCTCACAATCTCTGTGATTTTTGCAGATACCTGCTCATAAGTAAACGGCTCATACAGTCGCTTCACATAGTTCTCGCGATCGGGATTGTCGTCATTGTGTACGCATAGCTCATAGACCTCATCCAGCAGGTATTCCTTGTCATGGTCTTCCAGCAAAGCTAAAACAGCCCTAAACGCCACAAAATCCTTCATCTTACTCATATCGATGCCATAGCAATCAGGGAATCTGATCTGAGGTGCAGAAGAACAAATGACAATCTTTTTCGGCTTCAGGTTATCCAACAGGGTCAGAATACTTTTTTCCAGTGTAGTACCACGTACAATACTGTCGTCAATCACAACAAGTGTATCCTTGTGTTTATTGATTACTTCGAAAGTGGTATCATACACGTGAGAAACCAGGTCGTCACGGTGCTCATCGTCCGTGATGAAGGTACGAAGCTTCGCATCTTTCAATACCAGTTTCTCCACCCGGGGTCTGAACGATAACAACTCATCCAATTGATCAGGTGTGGGCTTGCCGTCGATGACGAAATCTCTACGTCGGTCGATGAGGTATTGGTCTATGCCATTCATCAAACCGAGGAATGAAGTCTCGGCTGTATTGGGGATATAAGAAAAAACTGCATTCTTCAAGTCCCCATTAGTGGCTTTCAACACGTTAGGGACCAACAACTTCCCTAACTGTCTACGTTCTCTGTAGATATCCGGGTCAGTTCCTCTGGAGAAATAGATGCGTTCAAAAGAACATGATTTTTTCTCCATCGGCTGCTTGTACTGATTCATTTCATAGTTGCCTTCCTTGTCAACAATCAGGGCATGGCCAGGCTTGACCTCCAGAATGTCACTGTATTCACAACCAAAAGCAGTTTTGATAGCCGGCTTTTCAGAGGCCACAACGACTACTTCATCATTGGCAAAATAATAGGCTGGTCTGATACCGGCAGGGTCTCTGGCAACAAATCCTGCCCCATGACCAACCATCCCTGTCATGGTGTACCCTCCGTCAAAATATTTGCAGGCACGCTCCAACACAGTAGTCAGATTCAACTCCTCTTCTATGAGATGTGTAATTTCCTGATTATTGAGATCGTCCTTGTATCGGTTGAAGATTTCCTGATTGGCTTCATCCAGAAAGTGGCCTATCTTCTCCATCACCGTTACCGTATCTACCTTCTCCTTTGGGTGCTGCCCAAGTTCTACCAGCTTGTCAAAAAGCTCGTCCACATTGGTCATGTTGAAGTTCCCGGCCACTACCAGGTTTCGGCTTCTCCAGTTGTTCTGCCTCAAAAATGGATGACAGCTCTCGATGCTGTTCTTCCCATGCGTACCATAACGCAGGTGCCCCATCCAAACCTCGCCGGTAAACCCTGCATTGTCCTTGAGCCACTGGGCGTCAAAATACTTATCTTTTCCTTCTTTCTGGAGCTTGCGGTACTTCTTACCAATCTTCCCAAAGATCTCATCAATAGGCTGTGAATTGGTGGTTCTGTAGCGGCTTATGTAGCGTTTGCCTGGTGGCATGTCAAGCTTGATATTGGCTATTCCCACACCATCCTGTCCTCTGTTGTGCTGTTTTTGCATCAACAAATACATTTTATTGACTGCATAAGTAGGCGTACCGTACTTGTCAATATAGTATTGGATGGGTTTTCTTAGTCGAAGGAATGCGATACCACATTCGTGTTTGATAGAATCACTCATTGAGACCTGCCGTTTTTCCGTACGTAAAATGAAAATGAACCTTTTGTCCTCTGCCAACAATTACAAAACTATAAAAGTTGACATACTATCATCTTATTTTTAGCAAATAATCATTTTTTTTCGACGGGTTATCCCCCAGGTCATACCAACGACAAAAGGTCAGTGGCAAATTTGCAGATGATAATAATTCTAGATACTAGATTTTAGACGCCAGATGTTAGTTTTAAACAGACAAAAGAGTAAAGAACAAAGGCTAAAGACCGGACCACGGATCTCTCTACTGGCTTAATGCTGTGTCTTAAGCCTTCTGATAATAGCCAGTTTGTAGCTGGCATTTCCATAGGAGGGTACGCATCATCAAAAATCACTCAACCCTCATCAATAATTCAGGTATTACGCAATTCCGGCATTATGACACTACTAATTATGATACTCACAATATATCCCTGACTGGATGAAAACACGTGGTTCTACAGCGTCACCCTCTGCGCATCCACGCGACTTCCCCAGAAGATCTCCGATGCATCGCTGAATTTGATAGCATCGTCAGTCGTCAGAAAACTTGCCTCGCCATTTTTCTGACAATAGTTTTCAATTTCAGGATGTCTTCGCAGGTAATCTTCCAGACTCCCGGCTACGATAGGCCCTTGTTCTATAAGGGAGATATGAGAAGGTACAAATTGCCGAACAAGATCGCTCAGCAGCGGATAATGGGTGCACCCCAGCAAGATGGTGTCAATCGATGAGGACTGCTCCAACAACTGCCCCACAGATTTCTCCACGAAATAGGCCGGTCCAGCCCCGCTCAGCTCATTGTTTTCCACCAGCGGCACCCACATAGGGCATGACTGCTGGAAGACCTCAATTTCCGGGTAAAACTTCGCAACTTCCAACACATAAGATGCCGACTGTACTGTTCCGTTGGTACCTAGTATGCCAATGGTACCGATACGGCTTTTCTCACCGATGATTTCAGAAGTGGGGCGGATGACACCAAGTACTCTCCTGTGAGGTGCCAGTGACGGCAGGTCTTTTTGCTGGATAGACCTGAGCGCCTTCGCAGACGCAGTGTTACACGCCAATATGATCAACGGGCATCCCTGGGCAAATAGGTATTTGACCGCCTCAAGGGTATATTGATACACCGTATCAAAGGACCGTGTACCATAAGGGGTCCTGGCATTGTCCCCAAGATAGAGGTAGTCATATTGCGGCAAGTGCGCGCGTATCGACTTCAATACAGTGAGTCCTCCATAGCCGGAGTCAAAAACACCAATGGGTCCTTGCATCATGTGCGATGTCTATAAAAAAATAAGCTGTACCGAAATCGACTTCCAATACAGCTTTTCTTTTGCAAGCAAAGAGGTTAAACATTTAAATAAGCCCAAATATAATAATAATTGACTGTTTTCTCAATGCCTCGATCTATGCTTCATCGGACAATTAATCGTTTCAACGCTTTTTATCCGATATTTTTGTCTTTAATCTGCCTCCGCGGCTGCTAAGGCAGACGAGAAGATTTGGCCTTGGCGCCCCGATACCTCGGGTTTCTAACCCGGGGTTGTTCAATGGCCTTAATCGGTCATGGCTATGAGCAAATCACTCTGCGTAATGATGTGGACGCCGTCCTCTTCATCTCTTACCAGCACCGCCTTCTTTTCACGCTTCAGCACGGACGATAACACATCAAGGGTATTGTCAAGGGCCACAAACTGGAATGGTGCATCCATCACTTCGCCAACCGGCTGCTCCTTCAGCTCAGGAGACTCAATGAGCGCACTCAGCACTTTGGTATCTGTGAGACTTCCTACAATGGCACCATTGTCAACAACAGGCACCTGATCCACTCCTATCTTATTCATTTCTCTGACAGCATCCCCCACCTTGGTGTCTTTCTGAATGGTGATCAACCCACCATTGCCGTTGCGGTTGGCAATGATATCGCGCGCGGTGGCAAACTTAGAATCTTCGATGAAACCATGATCTTTCATCCAGTTGTCATTGTATATTTTACCTAGGTATCTGGTACCGTGGTCAGGTAAAATCACTACCATAACATCGTCTTCTTTCAGATGCTCTCTGGCATATTCCAGGGCACCCTGCACTGCCGACCCGCAAGACCAGCCAATGAAAAGTCCTTCTTCGCGAGCCAATCTTCGGGTCATCAATGCACCGTCCTTATCGGTTACTTTTACAAAAGTATCGATGACATCAAAATTGACATTCTTGGGAAGGATATCTTCACCGATGCCCTCAGTAAGGTAGGGATATACTTCTTTCTCATCAAAAACGCCTGTTTCTTTATATTTTTTGAAAACAGAACCATATGTATCTATCCCTACTGTAACGACATCGGGATTCTGCTCTTTGAGATAGGTAGCAGTACCACACATAGAGCCACCGGTTCCTACACCAGCCGCATAGTGTGTTATTTTCCCCTCAGTATCTCTCCAGATCTCAGGACCTGTTGTTTCATAATGTGCCGCTGTGTTGGACATATTATCATACTGATTGGGGTAAAATGAATTGGGAATATCAGCATTGAGCTTTCGCGCCACTGAATAGTAAGACCGGGGATCTTCCGGTGCCACGTTGGTAGGACATACAATCACTTCAGCACCTACAGCTCTCAAAATATCTATTTTCTCCTGGCTTTGCTTATCAGCCAGCGTAAAAATACACTTGTAGCCTTTGGCAATAGCCCCTAAAGCAAGCCCCATTCCGGTATTACCGCTGGTGCCTTCAATGATGGTTCCACCGGGCTTGAGAATTCCTTCTTTCTCGGCATCTTCGATCATCTTCATTGCCATCCTGTCCTTCATTGAATTACCTGGGTTAAAATACTCCACCTTTGCCAGTACAGTACCTTTAACACCATCAGCTACACTATTGAGTTTAATCAGCGGGGTGTTTCCAATAGTTTCAACAATGCTGTTGTAATATTTCATTTTATTCTTAATTTTTAACTTCGGAACGATTATCAGTTGCCTCAAAGTTGGTTTTTTCCTTCATCACTCATTGGCAAGTTGCTCTACTAAAAAATGTACTATCGATTTTCCGATGTTGTTTGTTATTAGTGCAAAAGTACAAGTCTTAGATATCGATTGCCAGTGTATGAATGATAATTAATGAAGAGGTCTTGACTAACACACAAAAAAGATCCAAAAGGAGGTGTTCTTATTTTGAGACATCAAAAAGTGCGCTATCTTACACTGATTGATGTGTAAGACTTACAGAAACATGAACCGAACCTTTCTTATTGCCATTTCAGCACTGTTTTTAACAATGGCAGGCTGTCAGCAAAACACTGCCAACTCAAACAAAGAGGTAGTGGAAGCGTCTCTTCAGGACCAAAAATCTGGTCCCACTCCGGAAGAAAAACTAAAGGAACTGGGCATCACACTACCCGAAATGTCTGTACCGGTGGCCAATTATGTTAAATATGTAAGAACCGGCAATCTGATCTTTATCGCAGGACATGGTCCCTGTAGTCCAAGGGTGGAAGGAGACACCGGCATGTTAGGCAAAGACCTCACAGTAGAGGAAGGATATCAAGCGGCTCGAAGGACGGCCATTTGCCTGATGGGCACCATCAACCATGCTACTGGCGGTGACCTTTCAAAAGTGAAGCGGATTGTACGCGTCTTTGGGATGGTCAACTCCACACCAGATTTTGATGAGCAGCACAAGGTCATGAATGGTTGCTCCGACTTACTGGTGGAGGTATTTGGTGAGAAAGGCAAGCATGCACGGGCTGCCGTAGGCATGGCATCACTGCCTATTGACCTTTCTGTAGAAATAGAAATGGTGATTGAAGTAGAAGATTAAAAGCTTTGCTTAACTTTTGGTAGAAAAGTATCACTAATCTTACTTTGTCAACAAGAATTTCAGATACGCTTTTTTTATATGTTTTTCGCGGACGGCGATATGGTCATATTGGATAAGGCATCACTTAGATTCAACAATTTATACACCTGATCAGTACCAGACATCAGGCATTACAATAGTACATTCCTTTTACTCCTTTATTTTTCAAGAACAATGAGACAGCAATTGTTGCGGGCTGGAGCCAACGAACTCTCCTACGAAATCAGGGAAATCGTAAAGAAGGCAGAGATGTTACAACAACTGGGCATCAGAATCTACTGGGAGAACATAGGGGATCCTATACAGAAGAATCTCCAGGTACCGCAATGGATGAAAGACATCCTGAAGGAAATCTTACAGGAAGACAATTCCTATGGATATAGTCATTCCAAAGGTTTGCCCGAGACAAGGGACTTCCTCGCCTCGCTCACCAATGATAGAAGAGGCGTACAGATCTCGGCTGCCGACATTACCTTCTTCAATGGTCTGGGGGATGCCATTGCCAAGCTATATCAATACTTACTACCAACTTCCCGTGTCATAGGTCCATCCCCTGCCTATTCTACGCACTCTTCTGCAGAAGCTGCGCATGCCAACCACGAGCCGATCACCTACAAACTGGAACCAAACAACCAGTGGCTGCCGGACATGGAAGACCTGTACAACAAAGTGAAGTACAACCCCGGCATTGTAGGCATCCTCGTCATCAATCCAGACAACCCTACCGGTATTGTTTATCCCAGGGAGATACTCGACCGGTTTGTGGACATCGCGCGGGAGTTTAGTTTATTCATTATCTGTGATGAAATTTATCAGAACATCACCTATAATGGTGCAAAAGCGACTAATCTGTGTGAATACATAGGGGATGTTCCTGGAATTGCGCTCAAGGGAATCTCCAAGGAGTTTCCATGGCCCGGTGCACGATGTGGCTGGGCGGAATATTACAACAGGAAAAATGACCGGGAGTTTGACAAGCTCTGTCAAACGCTGGACAATGCCAAAATGATAGAGGTAAGCTCTACCAAGCTCCCGCAACTCGCGATCCCAAAGGTCATGTCTGACCCACGCTATCAACAATTTCTGGGCGACTTTACGGACCGCATTGCAGCAAGAAGTAAGATGATTTCTGAGGCACTGAGCGAGATTCCCTATATTTATTTCAACGAAACGAAGGGCGCATTTTACAATACCATCGTCTTCAAAGATGGTGTATTGAACAAGCAACAACACCTCAAAACCAATCATGAGGAGGTGGACCGGCTATTGGATCACTGGATCACCGATGACATCCCGCTGGATCAGCGCTTCGTGTATTACCTGCTGGCATCCACCGGGATTTGTGTCGTCCCCATTTCATCTTTTTGCTCAGAACTCCTGGGGTTCAGAATCACCCTTCTGGAAGAAGACATGGACACCCTGCAGCACATCTTCACCACCATCAAAGCTGCAATTGTTGAATATGTGGAGAGTGGGGGTTAAGCTGCCAGACATTAGATGCTAGTCCTTAGACAGACGGGGTCGCCTAGAC
>ERZ1740068.309-NODE-309-length-27201-cov-7.042769_pt1 | contig 27201 bp, 28 predicted proteins | sample MGYA00581735_ERZ1740068 | MGnify/ENA primary metagenome ERZ1740068 (study PRJEB43018, sample SAMN04849740) | marine metagenome | isolation source: floating plastic debris | place: Pacific Ocean | collected 2008-08-30 | study: EMG produced TPA metagenomics assembly...
ATTATCAACTCACCGACAATGCTCCTTTCGCCGGCCAGAGTTATTACCGATTAAAACAAACCGATTTCGACGGTTCTTTCGAATACAGCGACTGGAGAAGCATCTTTATAGGCACTGAAGCTTCGGCAGAAACAGTACAAACCTTTTTGTATCCGAACCCTTCTCGGGGAAATGCCGTTACCTTAGAGTTGAATGCCCTTCTCCCCCATCAGGCAGTAGCCTTGGACTTGATCGATATGTTGGGTCAGCCAGTGTTACAATTGAGGGGAGTGGCCGATACTAATGGCCAATTGGTGTTAAACATCCCTGGTACTGAATATCTGGCCACCGGTATCTATACCTTGCGAGGAGAAGCTGGTGAACGGCAATTCAGCCAGAAAATGATTGTACGTTGAAACCCATGACAGTAAAAATACAAGCCACGAAATTGTATTATCTTAGCGCCCAGTTCGAATTTGGCTCCTTATGAAAGCGATCCTTCCTATGCCTTGGATGTATAAGCTGCGTACGTTTAGTATCGCATTGGTTTCGGTCTTTATGCTGCTTTTATCTGGCTGTATGCCCGACGAATGTAAAGACAAGACTTGTGAAAATGGGGCAGCCTGCGTGAATGGAGCTTGCATCTGTCCCGACTGGTTCGAAGGTGAAAACTGTGAAAAACGGATTAGCCAACGATTTACAGGCGCATATGCGGGCCCTTACAATTGTGCATCGCTTTCAGATATTGTATTAACGGTAACCGAATCGGCTGAAGTAATTAATCAAATCAACCTCACAAACTTTCAGCTAACCGGCACACTTACCGCTCAAAACAAATTTGATATACCTGAACAGGATTTCATCCATCCGGTAACCGGAGCGGTATTAAGAATCAGCGGAAACGGCTCGGTCAACGAAGGCCGTTTACTTGTCAATTTCCGGGGTGTAAACGATCCAAGCTTTATTTGTTCCTTTCAGGGTACGGTCATCCTTTAAGGATCACCTTTATTCTTCCACCTACTTCTACAAAAGTTACTTTTCGTCTTTTTGCCGAAACCAAAGTTTGGCAACCGTTACCATTTTACCGTTAAGCCAATTTGAAAGCTGAGGAAATCAACCCGCTGGTTGAGGTCTTGGTTTCCCTCAACGTCTTTACTCCCGGTACCCGAATAATCATAATTGAAACGGTGGACACCGCCACCGGTATAGCGGCCATTGAAATCGAGCCCGACTTGCTCGTTGAAATAGAGGGAGAAACCAGTGCTAAGTGCATAGAAACCATTGGTGTTCGTGGCCCCACTATACTTCACTTCCGTAAACCGGTTGTCTTGAGGCGCGTAGTTCAGGAGGAGTTCCCGAGGAGTGCTCAAAATCCGAACGCCTCCGTATAACCCTGAGTGCCAATACCACGCATCATTGATGATGGGAAGCGAAAAGGTAGGTCCGAAAGCAAAGGCATGGCTGGTGATTCGACCACTGCGCTGTACGCTGATGGCACCATAGCGGTTGGCAAAATCATCGTCGAACATGCCAAACTGATTGAAGGAATAGTAGCCACCCAGCCCCCAATAATTGAAATAATGACCAAACTCAATGTCGAAACCGCCACCGTCTTTGGCAAACAAACCGGCCGAGTCTTTGGCAGCAAAGGTGCGTTCTGAAACAAAAGAATGCGGACGGCTGTAGGTACCCCTCAAATGAAAGTAGGAATACTCTTGTGCCGATAACCCGGTGCAGAGTAAGAGCAGCAGCCCGGCCAGCCAATGGTGTGAAATCATCAATTTAGCCATTCCAAACGTAGTCTTACTTCCAGGTCGTCCAGGTCGGCTTGTACCCAAACATCAGGATAATTAGCGTCTTGCAACTGCTGCAGAGAAATGTTCATGTTAGCGATGGATTGGGGCAAACCATTGAAGTCATCGTCGAAAAAGCGCAACTGAAAATTTTGAGAGAAGGTACTGATGGCAAGGGGATCGCTGGTTAACCATCCGATCGGCAAATCAGGCCCCAAAACGCCATTAAGGGTAGAGCCACTCAACACAAAGTTGCCGCCCAGAAAGGCCTCAAAATAGATATCTAAACCAACGGTTCCATCCGCATTATCCGGGTCATTGTAATACCGCTCAGGAATGAAAAGCAGTTCGATCTCGCGTACTACGAAGCGCGAAGGAGGAGGCTTTATTTCTACGGCTGCAAAAGAAACCTCTTCTTGGTTGCCGCACTCACTGATGAGGGTGGCGGTATAATTACCGGCCTGATCGTACCAATGGACCGGGTTTTTGTCGGTGGAACTCTGCCCATCGCCAAACTGCCAGGTGTAGGACGAGGCATGCTCCGATAAATTGTTGAACTGGACCGGAGCGGGAGCGCGCAGGTTAAAGGCAGCTGGCTCCCAGGAAAAAGCAGAAATGACCGGTAACGTATCCGGCAAATCGAGCACTAAACTAAAGGTATCATGGCCTACCGCATTGGAAGCCACCAGATTGACGGTGTATTTGCCGGCGGTTGCATAACTCATCACCGCTGCTTGTTCAAACACCGAAGTAGTGCCATTGCCATAATCCCACAACCAGGTTTCGTTTCCTAAAGTATCGGTGGTGAGATTGGTGAAGGTTACCCGGTAGGGAGGCTGGCAGTTTTCGATTTCTACTACTTCAAAACGGGCAGTGGGAACCACTGCTTGCTCATAGATCAGGTCGAAGCCGCGATCGTCTTTGCGGCAACCCCAAAGGCTAAGCACCAGTGTGAAAGCCAATAGCAACCTGCTTAAGAATTGATTATGAACCACTTGTTTCATACGGATTCAAAATTAAGGAATTTATTTCCCTGCAATTGCCTGGCCATTAATCAAAAAGGAGGCCAAAGTAAGAAGCTATAGGGCGCGCGAGTAAGTGTCAAATTAACACACAGCCTGCTTTTTCGCTATCTTCGAAACTTAATACACCGCTCATGCATTATCCCACTTTGGCAGCCCTAACGCTCGGACTCTTTCTACAAGCTTGCCAACAATCGCCGGCTCCGCCACCTACACCACCCCCTAATTACGTGACCTATCAAGATTATCCGGAATACACCGGAACCGACCTCGGACTTCAATACGATCCAGCCCAGAGCCATTTTCGGGTATGGGCTCCAAGTGCCACTTCCCTCACGTTGCGGATCTACGAAAAAGACCTTGGAGGAACTCCTTCGAATACGGTTGCGATGAACCGTTCTGAGGAGGGTACCTGGGTAGCTACGCTGGTAGGCGATCAAAAAGGAAAATACTATACGTTTCAAGCATGGGTAGGCAACGATACTTTGCGCGAAGTACCTGACCCCTATGCTATTGCGGTGGGAACCAACGGTGCACGCGCACAGGTGATAGACCTCTCTGAAGTGTCACCCGCAGGATGGGAAAAAGACCAACGACCGGCTTTGGCCGATTTCTCCGATATTATATTATATGAATTGCACGTGCGCGACCTTTCTGCCCATCCTCAATCGGGTATTCAGCACCGGGGAAAGTTTTTGGGCCTTACCGAAACTGGTACCGCTACCCCCAATGGGCAATCTACTGGTTTGGATCACATCCGATCGCTGGGGGTGACCCATGTACATTTGTTGCCGGCATTTGATTTTCGTTCGGTGGACGAAAGCATTCCCAACAACCCGGCGTATAACTGGGGCTACGATCCTCAAAACTACAATGTGCCCGAGGGGTCTTATGCTACCGATCCAGCCAATGGTGAGGTACGCATTCGGGAGTTTAAATCAATGGTGATGGCCCTGCACGGGGCCGGTTTGCGTGTGGTGATGGACGTGGTTTACAACCATACCGGCGACACGGAAAACTCGCTGTTCAACCAATTGGTGCCTGGTTATTATTACCGACAAGATGATGCTGGCAACTTTTCTAATGCTTCAGGCTGCGGCAACGAGACCGCCTCTGAGCGGGCTATGATGCGAAAATATATGATTGAATCAGTGGTGCACTGGGCAAAAGAATACCACATCGACGGATTTCGTTTTGACTTGATGGCCATTCACGACATTGCAACGATGAATGCCATTCGAAAGGCCTTAGATGCCGTTGACCCAAGTATCTTTATTTATGGTGAGGGCTGGATGGCTGGTGGTTCTCCCCTACCGGCTATCGAACAGGCCACCAAGGCACAAACCCTTCAATTGGATGGGATTGCTGCTTTTAGTGACGATCTTCGAGATGGCTTGAAAGGCAGTGTTTTCGATCACCATGATCGTGGTTTCATTTCTGGGAAAGAAAACCTGGAAGCTTCTATTCAATTTGGAGTGGTGGGTGCTACAAATCACCCCGATATCGACTATCCGGCAGTCAACTATTCCAACAGTGCCTGGGCTGTAGAACCGCAGCAGTGCATCAATTATGTGTCCTGTCACGACAATCATACCTTGTGGGACAAGCTGGCCATTTCTCTTCCTGAGGCTTCGGAAGAAGAACGCCTTAAACGTCATCGACTTGCTTTGGCGCTGGTGCTAACTTCTCAGGGAGTCCCTTTTCTTCACGCTGGAGTTGAAATGGCACGTAGTAAAAATGGTGTAGAAAATTCGTATCAATCTCCCGATTCCATCAATCAGATCGATTGGTCGAAGAAATCGAAATACGCTGATTTAGTGGTTTTTGTGCAGGACCTGATTGAACTGCGCAAGTCGCAACCGGCTCTTCGGTTGGGGAGTACCCAACGCATTAGCGAGTTACTCCGTTTCCTAAATGGACCTCAACAAACGGTGGGCTATCAGGTGCAGGCAACTGCGCAAAGCGATGCGCTGGTATTGTGGTTCAACGGCAACACGGAAGCCAAAACGCTGGAGCTACCGAAGGGAAAATGGAACTATATCTTCCAAAACAACGGATTGGTAATCGATCGGAAGGCTCAAGGTCCTGCAAGTGGAACTATTTCGGTTCCTGCCTTGGAATTTGTTGTTCTTAAAAAGGCCGTTAACTAATGTTGAGAATACAAGAATTTAGATATCAGTAAGAGCCTAAAAGAAGGGATAAAAATTCCTTAAGATTCATGAAACCTTATCGACCGAAACATCGTTCTGAAACCTCGCAACAAGACACTTTTGGCGGAGGTGTGCTTGGATTCCCCGAATGGAGTTATGGAAATGTTAAAACAGATTTACTTTTCATCAAATATTTTTAGACATTTGCAGCTTCACCCGCATGTTTCGATCCTACTTAAACCTACACTCAGGAAGTAATCATTTCTTATGAGACAATTAAAAATTAGCCGGCAGCTAACTAACCGGGACAGCAAATCAATTGACAAGTATCTTTCTGACGTTACCCGAGAATCGATGGTAACGGCTGAGGAGGAAGTAGAGCTTGCCAAGCGAATTCAGGAAGGAGATCAGGAAGCACTTCAAAAACTGATCAATGCTAACCTGCGTTTTGTCATTAGTGTAGCCAAGCAATACCAGGGAAGCGGCCTCACCCTTGAGGACTTGATTGCCGAAGGTAACATTGGTTTGATCACCGCTGCCAAGCGCTTCGACCACACCAAAGGATTTAAATTCATTTCTTACGCGGTTTGGTGGATTCGTCAGAGCATCATCAATGCAATTGCCGAAAATTCCAAAACCATTCGCCTGCCTTTGAACAAGCTGGGCAACATTCGTAAGATTGCGAACACTTTTGCCCGTTTGGAGCAGGAGTACGAGCGCGCACCAACTTCTGATGAGATTGCACAGATTATGCAAACTCCTGAGAAGGACATCGACAACATGATGATGTATGCGCAAAAGCAAGTTTCTGTGGATGCACCAATGGTGGAAGGTGAAGAAAATAGCCTCCTCCACGTGTTGATCAATGGCGACTCGGATGTACCTACTGATGGCTTGATTCGCGAATCCCTCAGTCGGGATCTCGACCGCGTGTTGAGTTCATTGAAATCGCGCGAGGCAACAGTACTACAACTTTCCTTCGGATTGCACGGTCGTCAGCCCATGTCGTTGGAAGAAATCGCACAACAAATGGGCTTGAGCCGCGAGCGGATTCGCCAAATTCGCGAAAAAGCACTTCGCTCTTTACGGCGGAAGTCCAACCTCGACCTTTTGAAACACTACCAGTAAAACTGGTTTTCTTATAACAACAGGATAAAAGACCACTCTCCCTTCGAGAGTGGTCTTTTTCTTTTTGGGGGCCAGGATACAGCACCTGAAAAATAGTATTTTAGGCCCTTGACTTTGTTGCGGAACCCGCGCCTTTGTAGCAATCAATCCGCCCTTGGGGCATGAATGCAGCACCAACCTCTACCTGGAAGACCTATGGCCCTTTTGGCTTGAGCACGTTGTTGCTCCTTTGCTACGTTTTGGCAACCCTATCGCCCCAGTCATGGTGGGGACTGCACCATTTAGCCTTTTTACCGGTTTGGATCAAAGCAACCGGCTTTTTACTGGCCTTATTTTTCTGGTTGGTAGCAGTGCGTTGCTTGCTACGGCCGACCCAAAAACCCTTTACTTTTCCCCTGCCTACTTTTCGCCGATGGAGCTGGTTGATCCTTCCGGTGGCTTGCTTCGGCTACTTTGCTTTTCCAATGGCCGAAAATGTGTATGGCGATGCGCAACTATTTGCCGAACGCATGGGGCCAAGTACCGAAACGTATGAGCCCATTTTCCTGCACAAGCTGCTCAGTCCAAATATTTTCTCCCCTAAGAATGGGAATTACACCGTTTTGAGTGGTGTGCGGCTGCTATCGTATGGCTTCGGGATATCACATCAACTGGCTTTTCGTTGGATCGGAGCGCTGTGTGGAGTCCTGTTTCTCTTCTTTTGGGTGCGCTTCATTCACCAGCAGCTCAGCAGCCGGCTTTGGAAATGGCTCTTCTTGTTGATAGGAGCAACCGCTCCTTTTACGCAGTTTTTCTATGGCTACCAAGAAATTTATGCCCCTGGCTTTGTGGCATTTCTATGTTGGCTCATCGCGTTGACCCATTTTTATCAAGGGCCTTCATTCCGGCGTTGGCTGGGACTGCTCTTCTTGTGGTGGCTGGCCCTAAAAATGCATTCAGCGGCTTTCTTGTTTTTACCGGCCATGGGTTGGGTCACCTTGCAACAGTTTGCACCACAGCATGCCTGGGTAAAGCGACTGTTTACCTGGAAAGGGATTGTGGTAGGCACTCTGGCACCCATTTTGGTCGGTGGAGCTGCGGTCTACTTTTTTGTCTTGGGTTCTTATGACGATCCTCGTTTTTTAAACTACGATGTCGACATTTACGAACGACTTTTTTTGCCCCTCCTGGCTCCTGATCCACCACTGGACCGATATACCTTGCTAAGCGGGTGGCACCTTTGGGACATTGGTCAGTTGATGGCCTTGTGGTCCGTTCCAGCCTGGTTCATTGCCTTTTGGGGCGTTCCTCTACTTTTCAAAAAATCGTATCCCGATCAACGCTTGGGTCTTGTGCTGGCCTTGAGTCTTTTTCTGGGTTTGTTGCTCTTTTTTACTGTTAACCCTTTGATGGGCATGCCCATTGATGCCGACTACTTTTGCCTACCGGGTCCCATTTTGCTCGTGTTGGCCGTATGGGTCGTGAAATCGGCAGGGCCGCTTCAGCTTCCCAGTTGGAAAGCTCCGGTTTTGGCAGGCCTCTGTTGCCTGGCCATAGGGGTACCTGTTGTCAATAGCCATCCCAAAGCATTGGGGCAACGCTTGGAAAGTCTATCCGCACATCTTTTCGAAAGCTATTGGATCCGCTCCATGGCGAATGCACGAACCGGAGTGGAACTTCAACAGCTTCCGCCAGAAAACCAATTGGAGCGCTATTTGGCACTGGCTACCCGGCTTCAGCCCATAGCCATCGCCGGCAACGACCATGAAATGGCCATTTTATACCAACAGATGGGCAAGGTGAGCCGCCAGACATTATCAGATTACAACCGCGCCTGGCAGTTTCACCGCGAGGCGCACCGTTACGATCCCGAGTTGGCCGCCAACTATATCGGTCTGGTGGAAACAGCATTTCAGTTGCAACGCTACGATACCGCCTACACCTACAGCAAGGCTTTGCTGCGCCTGCAATATCCGAATGCTCCCAAAGCTACCCGAATCGCACTGCAATGTGCTGTTTTCGCCGAGCTTCGACTGGAAGCACAACAATTGGCCGATGCCTACCTTCGCTTGGAAAAGGCTCCTGATGTAAAAGCCATTCGGCAAGAGCTGGCAAAAGGGGCACCCATGTCCTCCATCCAAGCCTTGTATCAACCTTAACCCTCATCATTACGCATGAAATCTGATTTGAACGACATTCGCGCATTTTTGCACCAGGCCCTCAAAAACCACCTCCCTACCCTGCAAATTCGAAAAGAAAATGACTCGGTTATGGAGGTAGCCGGAACCATTCCCGCACTGCAGGGCAAACAACAGGTTGACGGCTACTATTTTGCCAGTGTGGTACCGAAGCCCAAAGACATTCGGTTGTACTTCTTCCCCATCTATACCCATCCAAATGATTTTGAAGATTTGCACCCGGAAGTACGCAAGTGCCTGAAAGGAAAAAGCTGTTTTCACATCAAAAAGCTGGACGATGCAATGGAACAAGCCATTGTAGACATGGTGCAAAAGGGAGTGGACCGCTACCAGAGAGAGGGCTTTATTTAAATTGAAGATCAAGCCCTTAAACCTTATGGTTAAGAAAACGTCTACATAGGTATGCGCTTTATCATTTTTCTCCTACTGTGGGTCGGTTTTAGCGATGCCAGCCTGGGGCAATCGCTATATTTTCCACCCCTTACCGGTACTCAATGGGATAGCATTTCCCCTGATTCTTTGAATTGGTGTCCTGAAAAGATTGACTCGCTCTATCAGTTCTTAGATCAGGAAAACAGCAAAGCCTTTATTCTACTGAAAGACGGTAAGATGGTGTTGGAGCGCTATTTCGACTCTTTTACGGTAGACAGCAACTGGTACTGGGCCTCTGCCGCTAAGGGCATGATGGCCTTTATGGTAGGGCAAGCCCGAGAAAACGGCCAGTTGCAACTCACCGATCTAAGTTCCACCTATCTGGGTACTGGTTGGACGGCGGCACCAGCGGCCAAAGAAAATCAAATTACCCTTTGGCATCAACTAACGATGACCAGCGGCCTCGACGATGGGGTGCCGGATAACCGGTGCACCATCGATACTTGTCTTACCTACCTGGCGGATGCAGGCAACCGGTGGGCGTACCACAACGCTCCATACACCTTATTGGAATCAACATTGAGTACCGCCACCGGGCAATCGCTGAATGTTTTCACCCAGCTACAAGTAAAAAATCAAACGGGCATCAACGGCTTTTGGCTGCCTATCGGGTTCAACAACATCTATTTTAGCACCGCCAGAAGCTTTGCCCGCTGGGGGTTGTTGATCCAAAACCTTGGCGCATGGCAGCAGGATACTTTGTTGCACGACACGGCTTACTTCAACACCATGTTGCGTCCCTCTCAAAACCTTAATCCTGCTTACGGCTATTTGTGGTGGTTAAATGGGCAGAGTCACTACCGGGTGCCTACCTTACAAACCATTTTTCCAGGTTCTTATGCTCCCAATGCACCGGCAGATATGGTTGCGGGTCTTGGAGCCAATGGTCAAATTGTGAGTATTGCCCGGCAAGATGGCCTGGTTTGGATTCGTATGGGTGATCCACCGAGTAGTACTTCCTCTACTGTACCAACCTTATTTTGCAACGAGGTTTGGGGCTACCTCAACGATCTGGAGTGTACTCCATTGAGCCTGGCAGAAGTACCTAAAAAATCGCAAACCCACATTTTCCCGAATCCAACAAGCGCATCGGCACGTATCGTCCTGCCCTCGGAACAAACCCATACCTTGACTTTTTTCAATGCCACCGGGCAAATCGTTTGGACAACCAATAGTAAAGGCAGTTTGAAGATTGCCACCAACGATTGGCCCACCGGGGTATATTGGGTGCAGGTTTTGCCGCATTCCGAAGGAGCTGCCCCAGAGTTGCTGAAACTGGTGGTGGAGCGGTGAATGGCAATGCTTAAAAGCAACCGTAGGCTCCAACCTGCCTATTAACTTCCCTAACATCCTATGGCGGGCTACATCGCCTGCTGCCTACTGGTCCTTCATGCCGGACCGGTAGTTCTTTGCACTACGAATAGGCGCATAAGCCCAATGGAATATGGTATAGCCTTGTCATCTTAATTAATAATAGGAGGCTACACTGAAATACTTACTCGGATAACGCATTGAACAACACCCGCATCTGGAAGTAATAAGGCACGGTATCGCCTTCAAAAACCACCCGCTGGTAGGCGGTATCAATGGTAAAATTGTGTTGCTTGATGGTATTGGAATCCAGGTCCCAAAACTGCAATCGGAAAGTATCATGCTCAAAGCTCCAGCGACCTGCCCCATAATAGCGAAACATACCACTCGATTCTCGCTCAAAGTAGTGGTTGGTCCAAAGGGTAAGAAATTCTCCGCTAAGGGGTGTATCCAGATAGGCATGTAAAACCATTGGACCCTTATTCCAAGATTTGGCACTCCGGTGCAGCAAACGACTTTCTTTTGGTAAACAGCCCCAAAAAATTAGACTGCTCAGCAAGAGCAGTACCCAGACGGAAATTGTACGAGAAGCGAATCGATCTTGCAGTGGAAACATAGCGGTCGCAATGCTTACAAGTTTTGAGCCGAAATCAACAGAAGAATGTACTATACTGATTCTTCCCAGGGCAAGGCCCGCGACTGCATTGGCAAAAGGCGGGAGTCTGACAGTGCTGCAGCGCGATGACCAGCGGTTTTCAGATACACTTCATTTTGGGCAAAAGCCATGAATTGAGTAACTGAGACATGTTTTACCAACAACACAGCGTCCCATTGCTCGTCTTCCGGACCAATTAGAAAAGAGGTACAATCTCCAAAATACAACACTTTGCTTCCCGCCTTTTCGAGGTGCTGCTGGGTAGCCTTCATATACAGCTCATAGGCTGCTTCTCCAGTTACTTCCTGTTCAGGAGCCAGTTCAGGGTAATCTGCATAATCGGCAACACTTCGATAGCGCAACAGGTTGATCATAATTATTGGCCCTTTGCTGTGAAAAGCCATATAAAAAGCGCGCCCGGAGGCTTCAGTGGCATTGAGGTAGGTGGCGTTCGGCATTAGAGTGGTTTATGTCGATCTAATTCTTACGGTTGACCGAGGACGATGTTCTTTACCTTAAAAACTGACTGCTGGGGTTCAAAACCATTTACGACAACACATCCCGAATTTCGGGTAGCTTTTTAAACATGGCATTGGCGAAGGGGCACAAGGGCATGGCCTTGCGGTTGCTGGCCCTTAGTTCTTCCACCAGGGTGAAGAGCAAACGTTTACCAATGGCCTTTCCCTGTCCTTCGGGCGCAACATCAGTATGGTCAATGATAATGAGGTGTTCGCCGGCTACCGAATAGGTCATTGTGCCGAGTGTTTTACCGGCTTCTACTGCCGTTACCTCCCCTTTCGAGCCACTTTCTTCGATTTTAAATTCCATGGGCAAAAAATTTTAAGGGTGCTTGAATCCTTCACAAAATAAATACTGTTGGCGCGAAAGAGGAACCAAGCCGTTGTTTTTTTAACGCTTTCATTTTTTATACGAAAGCCAATCTACCAAGTGAAAATGACACTTTCAAATCGCTTTTCAGACGATTCTGAGCATAAATTATTTTTCAGGGGTGCAGTAACATTTTATGGGGTATCGCCGTCACAAATACGTCGACCAAAATCAAAATACCTGATTAAGCCACTGGGCAAGGTATAAATACATTGAGCCAATGCATCCCAACACCTCCATCACTCAAGAAGAGATCCGTATCAATGCCGATTGTGAGTCGATGCTTACCCCAGCAGAAGCACAAATGGTAGAAACCTTGCTACTGACTGCCCAGTATGGCAAAGGAGCAAACATTCTTCGGGCGGGTGAGGTAGCCATTCGTTGTTGTTTTATCCACAAGGGCTGTGTACGCCAGTATTATTTGGTAGACGGAGAAGAACGCACTACCGCCTTTTTCACCGAAGGAGAAACGTTGAGTTCTATGTTGAGTTTTGTTCGTAGAGAACCCTCCCGGCATTACTTACAGTGCGTAGAAGATTCGGTGATCTTGTTTGTGACCTGGGAAGCAGAAAAAAAATTATTTGCCGCGTTTCCGCGCCTTGAATCCCTGAGCCGGGTCTCCACTACTGAGCAATTTGGCGAATACCAGGAAAATATGGCGACCTTTTTGTTCTCAACGCCCGAAGAGCGCTACCTCCATCTGGTAAATACCCGACCCGAACTGTTGCAGCGCATTCCACTGTATCAATTGGCCAGCTATCTCGGAGTAAAGCCAGAGTCGTTGAGCCGGATTCGTCGTCGGTTGCTCTTGAAAGAAAAGGTAGCGGTTTAAGCTTTTGCCATAAGCAGAAGGGCGGCCACCAGTTGATCCAACTCTTGAGTAGTGGTATACAGATGGGGAGTAATGCGGCACCCTTTTAAGCCCTCCATGTCGATGGCTACCGTCCAAATACCGTAATCCTCCAAAAGCTCTTGCGCCATGTTGGCCGGTTCGTAGCCTTTGATACCTACGTTGGCTATGGCTCCATAGCGCTGCTCCTCCCAAGGAGTGTAAATTTCGATGTTGGGATGGTCTTGAAGCGCTTCGGTCCAGTAGCGCTTTAAATAGCGTAACCGTTCCAGCTTGCGCGCGCTGCCGATAGCCTGGTGCCATTCAAGTGCTCTGGGTATGGCCAGGTGCGCATGAATCGGAATGGTGCCCATGTGGTTGAGCCGCAAAATATCGTTGGCAGGCATTTCCCGTTCGGCAAACAACGGCGTCAAACCCGGTATCTTATCTTTCTTTACCCACAACAATCCTGATCCGAGGGGTGCCGACAGCCATTTGTGTAGGCTGGTCCCAAAGTAATCGCAGCCTAAATCGGGAATTTTAAAATTGAGGTGGGCAAAGGAGTGGGCTCCATCCACCATCACCGCTACCCCGTGGCGATGGGCCATGTCGCATATTTGGCGCACCGGCAATACCTGTCCGGTAATGTTCACCAGGTGGCAGACCATGATCAAGCGCGTTTTATCGGTGATTTGCTGCTCGTACAAGGCAACCAATTCGGCATCGCTTTGTGGATGGTGAGGAAGGTCTATAATTTTTCGTTTTATCCCGTGGCGTTCTTCCATGAGGCGAAACTGGTGCAGCATTGCTCCATAATCCTGGCGCGCCATGATGGCCTCGTCTCCCGCTTGCCACTTGATTCCACTAATGACCAGGTCCAGCGATTCGGTGGTGTTGCGGGTCACGATCAGTTCCGAGCGATCTACTCCGGTAGCTTCGGCTAAAGTTTGCCGGGTAACCAACCGGTCGATTTCCATCCGATTGCGCAGGTAATAGGAAGCCTCTAAATTGATTTTGCGCACCTGATCGAGGTATTCCTCCAAAAGGGGCTTTGGCATGAGGCAGTAGTAGCCATTTTCGAGGTTGATGTATTCGGATTGGAGGTGAAAGTTGGCGCGCATTTCGGCCCAGAATTCTTCTTCAGAGGCCAAAGCGGCAGGCGGCAGCGCACGGCCTTGATGGAGCAATCGGGCAAAGGCTTCCATGCCCGGTAGTGCCGTGATAGAAAGGGCCGCCATTTGCTTCAAGAAAGTACGCTTATTCATTTCAGGCAACAGCTTGGTTAACGCACCTAAAAATATAACAAAGCCCTATAACGCAACAAAGGGGCCGCCTTTAAAAGGCAGCCCCTTCACTGTTTCACCCTAAACACCAATCTTCGGTGTTTTTCAGGCTCCCAGGGTAAGACCCTGGATAAGCTACGGCGGAGGTTGGAAGGAAGTAACCGAGAGCAACTACTCCGTGGAATTTCTTCCTGGCCCCACCCGGAAACCTGAAACTCTTAGCGCAGGATCTGAATCCGACGGGTGCTGGTTTCATCACCGGTACGGATGGTCATCAGATAGATGCCTGCGGATAAATTCGATAATTGAAGGTCTTGTTGATACAATCCGGCGGGCTGATCGCCTGCGTTGAAGACGTATTGCAATTGACCGGTTACATCCATTACCTGGATTTCAATGTTGCTGCTTTGGGCAGTTTCCAGGCGCAAAGTCATCTCCCCGTTGCTTGGGTTGGGGAACAAGTTGAGCGAGGTAAGGCTTGGTGCCAGCTCTTGCGCACTGGTAATGTTGGGCAATTCGAGCAGTGCCCCACCAGCTTCAGTGGCTACCCACAATCCGAAGGCAGGACCGTTATCGTTCACACTTGGATCGAGGAAACCACTGGCCAATACTGTAAGGGCAGCACCGTCCAAATCAAGGGCATCAAGTGGAGCCACATACCGACGGACTTCCGCACCACCTGCCTCAATGGCCAAACTGTAGTCCAGTGAATCGAGGCTCAGGTAACCATCAAAGTCAGAATAGGAAAGGTTAGTTACAGCAGCTCCTAATGGAATCGCTTTTTCAACCACATCTACGGTTGGAGCATCGGTGGCACCATGGAAGACCAACAAGTCTACCTGATTGGGATCTACAGCAACTTCACGTGCTCCAGAATATACATAGATATCAAATGGTTGATTAGGAGAGTAATTGGTAGGATCTACGATACCATTGGCTACCAAGATATATGTTTCACCTTCGTCCAAAGTATAAGTAAAACGAGCTACTGAGTTTGTAGTGTCAGTGCTATTTGCATCACTTATAGTTACATCGAAGGGTACACCAGCCTGAGCATTTACGAAACCGGTTGCATTACGGAAAGCAAAATCGTTTTCCAGTAAACCATCATTCAGCCACACATCTACCGTAGCAGCGTCATCGTCAGCAGCATTGTGGATGACTTGCACACGCGCCATAGGGATCATGGCAGGGTCCAACTCTACCAGCGGTCCACCGGCGGAAGTAGCTGCCCACAAGCCAAAGGCAGGTCCATTGTTGTTTACTGATGGATCGAGGAATCCGCTGGCCAATACAGTAATGGCTTCACCACCCAAATTGAGGTTGCTGAGGTTGGCTTCAAAAGCTGCAACAATGGCAGAGTTTTGCTCATTGCGCACTTCCAGCTCATAATCTTGCGTACCCAACTCGAGATATCCCTGGAATTCACTGTAAGCTATGTCGTCCACCAAAGTTCCGGCTGGTACACTGGATTCGTATACATCCACAGTGGGAGCATCGGTAGCTCCGTGGAATACTACTACATCTGTTTCACTGGAACCGTTGGCCGAATTTTCGCGACCCATGTTGTACACATAAATATCAAATGGGGTAGCTGGCGAATAGTTCGCGACATTTACAATACCGTTGGCTACGAGAATGTAGGTTTCACCTTCGTCGAGCGTGTAGGTAAATTTGGCAATTGCCCCGGTGGTATCAACACTCATAGAATCCGCAATGCTCACGTCAAAGGGCACGCCTGCTTGAGCATCTACGAAACCTGTAGCAGTGCGGAAAGCAAAATCATTAGCCAATACACCGTCGTTTAGCCATACATCTACTTTAGAAGCGGCAAGGTCAGCAGAGTTGTGAATGACTTGTACCCGAGCAGTAGGGATGGGAGATGCATTCAGAGGAATGAACATACCACCCGTTGCTGGTACTGCAAACAATCCAAAAGCAGGGCCATTGTTGTTAACAGATGGATCGAGAAAACCACTGGCCAATACCGTAATCGCAGCACCACCCAAATTGCGGGTAGCCAAATCAGCCTCAAAGCTAGCTACAATGGCAGAGTTTTGTTCGTTCCGAATTTCTAACTCATAGTCAGCAGTGTTAAGTTCCAAGTAACCTGAGGAAAACAATCCATAAGGAATATCATCAACTAAAGTACCAGCTGGAACACTGGATTCGTAAACATCAACGGTAGGTGCATCGGTAGAACCATGGTATACCAACACATCGGTTTCCATCATACCATTGGCGGCAATTTCACGTGCTCCGGCAAAGATTTTTAAACCAAAAGGTGGAGCAGGGCTGTAATTGGTAGGGTTAATTATTCCGTCAGCAATGATCACATAAGTTTCATTGGTGTCCAAGGAAACCGTTGTAAAGAAGAGCGGGTTAAGCGTATCTGTACTACCGGCGGGCTTAATACGAATTTCGAGGGGAACTCCCGCAGGAGCATTTTGAAATGGAGAAGCGGTACGGTAACCTACGTTTGGCAACAGAGCAGTGTTGTTGATCCAAACATCTACATTGCCTGCCTGGCTATCTGGACAGTTGTGGATCACCTGTATCCGAGCATTCTGTGCCTGAACAGCAAGTCCGAAGACTCCGGCGAGCAAGAGAGTTAGTAAAGTAATTTTGGTTTTCATCAGGTAAAATTTTGATTGAGTATTCCCACAAGGGGAGGGTGTTTGGAGTTAAGACAGCGCCTCTAAAATTTTTGCTGCCCCACTGCTCAATCTTTTTTCCTGAAGGGGTTGTTTAGACCTTATATATTAACTTTTTGATTTTTTTTTGAATTCAGTGGATTGACCGGGCATGGTACCCCACAACTATGGTCTGGAATGATCGGGGGTGAACCGTGCCTGTTTCAAAAACTCAGTATCGACTACTCAACTAAGTGTAACTTTTACACCCATCTTTCCAAGCAATGTTGACGATGGGCTGTTGAAAAGCGTCTAAAACTTTTCCAAAAAAAATTTGTTGGACTTGGGCAGCGCAATGCTGCGCCCACTTGTCTCACCTTAGGAAGGAATCTTACCGAGATACGGTATGGAGGAAAAAAAATTAGTAGAAGCATGCCAGCAAAATAAGGCTGGTGCCTTTCGCGAGTTGTACGATCGCTACGGAGGAGTGCTTTATGGAATTTGCCTCCGGTATGCTGGAAATGAGCCAGAAGCTCAAGATATATTACAAGAAGCCTTGATTAAGATTTTTAACAAAGTGGGTAGTTTCCGTTCAGAAGGGTCTTTCGAAGGATGGTTGAAACGATTGGTTGCTAACACCGCCATCAACCATTTGAAAAAATCTTACCGAGTCAACGAATTGGGTTCTACAGATGATGTTGTTGAATTCGAGTCCAATGATATATCTGCGTTGGATCAATTGAGTGTGGAAGAACTCATTGATCTCATCAATTTACTACCCGAAGGGTATCGATTGGTGTTCAACATGTACGTATTGGAAGGATATGACCATAGAGAGATTGCAAAGCATCTCAACATTTCTGAGAGCACCAGCCGATCTCAATTGGTTAAAGCGAAAAGAAAACTGCAGGAGTCCCTGCGTATGAACGGATATTTGTTGCATGAGCGTGCCTGAAGATCATATTGAAAATAAGGTCCGCCAGAAGCTGGAGAATTTTAGTCCGCCAGTGCCGGAAGGGGTATGGGATGCTGTCGCACACGCTGTACCAGAAGAAAATTCGAAAAAAGGTTTTTGGTGGATGTGGACCTGGCCGGGTACTGCCATTTTGTTGGCATTACTTATTGGCAGTGCAGGTAGTTTAGTTTGGTGGTCTTTTTCTGATGAAAGTCCGGGCACCAATGGGAAAGATTCTATAACCAATCAGAGTTATGTTCCAAGTGCATCTACTCCTACTTTAGCCCAAGTCATCCCACAAGACAGGTCTCAAACTTCCGAAGTGGATCGGAAATCGGTGATGGAAAGAAAAACATCAACCGGAAACAATTCTCTTAATTCTTCTTCCGAAAAGAGCGGATTGTCTACACCGCCCTTAGCTTCGGAGACATCTTCTAAGGATAATTCTGGTCCCTCTACGCCTGTAGTCTCACAAACATTCTCCTCACCGACCAATCCTGTTGCTGCCAATGGAGCTTCTCAAACTGTCACGTTAGTTTCCTCTACCAGTAATGTAAACAATAATGCGGCCAATGCGCCATCCGTATCCAACACCAACGATCTGGATTATGCGAAAGAAGATGCAAATGCCGCAACATCATCCAACATCCCAACAAAAGGTGCTTCATCACCCACCTCAACCCATGACCCGGCCAATCCGCCAAACCACCAATCGATAGACACACCTGATCCAACCGATTTAGCCAGCATTAACAATGGCAACAATAATGATGGATTACAGCCACCTGTAGCTGCACCTGCCCCGCCAACCCGCTCCAACAATAATGGTAACGGTACTGCAAGCACCAACAATGATCTTTTAGACACCGAACTACCTGTCCCAACTACTCCTTCTACCGATGATGCTTATAATACCAATTCAGGAAGCTTAATGGACGGTAAAGCAGAATCATCGGGCAATGATCAGTTTGGTAGAAAATATACTTATGAATTTTCCCTCTTTGGAGGGCCTTCCCGTGCCTACCGTGCCCTGGTATCCGAACAAAATAAAACGCTGGTTGAACACAAAAACGAGCACGAGCGTGAAATTTTCGGCTATAATGTTGGTTTTAATTTCGGAGTGAATTACAAAACGGTCAGCCTTAGTTTAGGTTCTCACCTCACCATGAAGGGTGAAAAATACAACTACAATAGTACTGCGGTAAGTCACAACACAGTAAATAAATATTATTACCTCAGCTTCCCACTCACGGCCGGCTATGCTCCTGTATGGTTGCAAGGCGAACGTTTTGGTATTCGCCCAACGGCAGCTTTCGATTTCAACTATCTGGTAGAGGCACAAGCTTCCTGGCTCGATCCCTTCACCCACAGTGCAGTAATTAAAGACAGTCGGGTAAATAGTAACCCCTACCGTACTACGGCATTCAGTTACGAGCTTGGCGTTGATTTGAGTTATCAACTCACCCCTAAGGTTCAAGTAGGACTGTGGCCCGGCTATACACGCTTCATCCATTCCATCTACAAATCGGATGAATTGATTCAGCAACGGCCTTATAGCTTCGATACCAACGTGTTGCTGCGCTATACCTGGTAGCACTTCCTTTTGCTATCCACTCCCTTTTGCGTATTTTGAGAAAGCTTTATCCTCAGTTTAGGTATGCCTTTCCCATTGCCCCTCTCTCCAGTTGCCAACGAATATGTTTCCATGGTCTTTGACCGGGGAATCATCAAAGCCGAATACACCGTAGCGCACATCGATCACCAGATTGCGGAAATTTGCATTCAATTCCGTTTGGACAACACCCCGGAAGAACCACTGCCCATCCTGATTGATCTTAGAAACCTACGCACCATTTCCAAGCAAGCCCGTGACTTGCTGGCATCACCAAGGGCCTACGAAAAAGTGGCCGCATGTGCATTGATAACCAACAATATGGTGACGCGCCTCATTGCGCGCTTTTTTGTTCACTTTAGCCGTCCACCGGCTCCTACACGTCTTTTTGGCAACAAAGAGAAAGCAGAAGAGTGGCTGCGGAGTTTGGGTTGATCAGTACTCTTGCCAACTGGGGTGGATCATGAGCTCATCAATCACTACCGTATCGGGAGCAGTTACCGCATAGCCCACCGTTTGTGCAACGTCTTTGGCTTTCATCCAAGTTTGTTTGTGTGCTGCCTCCGGTCCTTTGCCATCAAAATCGGTAGCGGTAATGCCTGGATATAGGGTGGTTACCCGGATTCCTTCCGGGCGCAATTCTTTGCGAAGCGAGGCCAAAAAGCCCTCCTGGCCGTATTTGCTGGCACAATACAAGGTACCATTGGCGATGGGCCGCCTGGCAACGTCTGAGGTAATCCCTACAATTTGACCACTGCCTTGCTTTCTCATGTTCGGCACGGCTGCTTTACAACACAAAAACAACCCTTTTAAATTCACCGACAACACACGGTCGAACTCTTCTGCCGCTATTTCTTCCATGGGTTTGAAAGTGCCAATACCGGCATTGAGCACCAGTACATCTAAACGCCCCCATTGTTGCCACAGCTGCTCAAATGCTTGGTTGACTGCTGTTTCAGAAGTAACATCGGCGGTCAAAACCAGGGGAGCATCTTCTTCGGTCTGTAACTCCCTGGCCAAGATTTTCAGTTCTTCCGTATTACGGGCCATCAAGGCCAATCGGTATCCCAGACGGTGCAATTCTCTTGCGATTTCGCGCCCAATTCCTCGGGAAGCTCCTGTAACCAATGCTGTGGGTTTGGTGTTCATGTTACGATTTTGTTTCAGCGAAATAACGAAAACCACACCGATTGCTACAGGTTTCAAAGCGATTTGGCTACATTCGAAGTATGCGCGTTGACAAATATTTGTGGTGTATTCGGGCATTTAAAACCCGAAGCTTGGCTACCACTGCCTGCCGCACCAGCAAGGTGTTGGTGAACGATCAACCGGTAAAAGCAGCCAGGGAGCTTAGTGTAGGAGAAGTTGTCAAAGTGCGCAAAGGCCCCATTTGGTACCACTACGAAGTGGTAGCATTTCCCAAAAACCGGGTGGGCGCTAAGTTGGTACCCGATTATTGTCTTGACGTTACTCCCGAAGAAGAACAAGTTAAATTGGAGATTATTCGTGCCGACAAGCCCAACCAGCGGGCCAAAGGCACGGGACGCCCTACCAAAAAAGAACGCCGGGACCTGGATCGTCAGCGAGGCCGCTAATCGGGCCGCTGGTTATTGCTTTTATCTTCTAATCGGCGTTGCTCTTCGTCGACTACTTCGAAATCGTCGAAATCGGGTTCGGCCTGCCGATGGGTTTGCTTTTCGTCGGGGTGGGCGGGTGGGAACCAAGCTAATGAGCTTTTGATGGTTTGAAATCCGAGAAACATCACCCGGAGTAGAAAAAAGATGCTTAAGATGCCAATGATCCAACCATTTACCGGAATGTCGTTCAGGTTGAGCACCAGTTGGTGTAACCAAATGGTAAGGGGGTTTGCTGCTGCCTGGGGCATAAAAAGACCGCCAGCAAAAGCGATGATGGCCAGCCCGTTCAAGGCCCATTCAAACCGCAGGTTGGTACTGGGCTCTTCGGCCATGGCACGCCCATTGAGGCTGAATCGAACGGCGGTTTGACGTTTCAATTTCGATAACCGGTAAAAGAGCAGGGTAAATGTGCCCAAGCCAATGATCAACCAAAAACTCAGGTTATCGGTTTCAAGGGCTACTTGTCGATTGGTTTCCAACACGGTGAGGGCAACTACAAGGTAGGTACTCAACGGCGTCAACACCCATTGACGCAGATTTTTACTCAAGGCCTGCCCCTGGTTCAACATCCCAAGCAAGCGGTTGAAAAGCCACCATACCAGATCGAAACCCGTGTAGATGACGCCGAGGTGGAAGATGTATTTTAAGAGGTCCATCCGGGGAAGTTCACCCAAATTTAGTGATTCTCAGCAGTAGATTTTCACCGTTGTTCGTGGGTTTTAACACCCATTTTTCAATTGTAAACCATTGGAGTTGTTAGTGGGAAAGCGTAATTTGCAATACACTGCCCCAATCACCATCGTTCCTTTAGTCAGTCGGTTTACCGGCTGAATTATTGTACGCTAAAGTCACCTGCTCATGAGATCGATCAGCGAATTGCAGATCGAGCAACCTGTCGTTTCCATTTTTGCTTCGGGCAACTCTATCCATGATTTGTCGAAGGAAGAACTGGAATTCATTCGGTCGCGGTCGTTTACCGTTACCCTAAATTATGCGCCCATCCGATTGGATAGCCACCTCAACGTTTGGTCGGACAAGTTGGTGACGGAATGGATGGAGACCCATTACCAAAACCGGCCGAAAGACCGGCTTTTTTTGGTGCGGGATACTGCTTTTGCCGGTTACACTTCCACTCTAAAACCGGAGGTGGATTACTGGTTTTCGCTGCGCGCAGATCAACTCAAAGGAAATTATACCATTGTTTGGCTGCTGCAGTTGATGGAGCGTTTTTTTTCAAAACATCGTTTTTTGGTGTTTGGGCTCGATTTTTATACCGAAAACACCGATCAGGCCAAGTGGTATGATCAATTTACCGATCACGACCGTGAGGGGCGCAACCGGCAATCGATAGAGCGCAAACTCAACCGTTGCATTTCTCAGTTGGATCACTTCGTGAGCAACAAAACCTTGTTTTTCAATTGCAACCCGAAAAGCCGGTACCCTAGTTTTCAAATGGCCAACTGGAAGGAGGTGCTGGGTTGAATTACCTGATTGCGTGCTGCTACACCATGCAAACGCCTTACGAAGAAGAGGTGAAACGCTTACGAGCTTCGGTACAAGCCTTGGGTTTGCCTGCCAGAATAGAAGGGGTAGCTAACCTGGGCAGTTGGGAAAAAAACTGCCAGTACAAAGCCAACTTCATTTTACAAACTCTAAAGGAGCAAAGCAACAACGTGGTTTGGCTCGATGCCGATGCAGAGCTGCAAGCTATACCCGTATTGTTTGAATCCCTTACCACAGAACTCGCCTACCACTACCTGCAGCACCGCAACGAGTTGCTGAGTGGTACTTTGTTTCTCCGCAATTGCTCCAAGGTGCACCAATTGGTGAAAGCCTGGGTGGCCTTGAATGCGCAGAATGAGGAATGGGATCAAAAAAACCTGCAGCAATTGGTAGAAGCACATCCCAATTTAACCACCAGCATTCTACCGGCGGCCTATTGCTACATCTACAACCATCCTAAACAGGTGGTGAACGATCCGGTAATTGTGCATTATCAGGCTTCCCGCAGGTGGAAAAGAAAGATTAGGATGGACTACGTAACGCAACAAGCTAAAAAAATATGAACATCGATTTTCCCAACCGTCCTGTCAACGGCAACCGCCGGGAGGTCTTGTATTGGGAGCTTCATTTTCGCTTTTGCCTCGAGCTACTAAAAGCTGGTGGCGGTCAACTTGGTTGGACAAAAACTTCTGATTTCACTTCAGGCTTTTTCCATTTCTTTTGGGAGGGCCACCCGGTAGCCATCGATTATTCGGATAGCCCGCAATTGGCCATAGCTCCCAAGGAGGATTTACCCGTTTTCAAGACCCACTATCACGCTGAAAGGCACGACGAAGTATCTGGGGTATACCCGTTTATACCCATTTCTTTCTACGATTGGTCGGCTTATGATCAATTGGCTAAAAAGCTGCAATATCAAGCGAAGGGAAGCCTTATCGTCCACCGTCAACGGCCTTATGGCAATGCACAAGACCGCCGGAATACGGTTCGCCAAATGCTACAGGAACATTTTGGTGATCGAGTGGGTACGCAACCCCTTCCGCAACATGCCTTTTGGGAGGAGGTTACACTTTGTAGGACGGCAGTTTTTGTGCCTGGCTTTAGCAACCATATTCTCGACCGCGGCCAATGGCAATACATGGGCTTGGGGGCCTGCACCATTTCACCGAAACTACCGGAAGTGCTTCCTGGTGGAAAAAAGCTGCTACCCGGTTTTCATTATCTGGCTTGCGCAGCCGATTACTCCGACTTGCCAGCCCTGATCAAATGGTGTGATGCCCACGCGGATGCCCTTCCCCTCATCGGACAAAACGCCCAAAAGTTGTTTCGGCAGGTGGCTTTGCCCGATAAGGTGTGTGCTTATATGCATCAATGTTTGGTGTACCACTACCCTACTTTTCCACACTCCTGACATGCAGCTGCTCATCAAGTTTCCCACCCGCAACCGGCCGGAGAAGTTTTTATCGGTATTGGAGCTCTACCGCAATCATTTGGATCAGCCTCAGAAGTGCTCCTTTCTGGTGTCGGCCGATTTGGACGATACTAGCATGAACAACGACCAAATGAAGGATCACCTTGCGGCCACACCAAGGGTACAACTTTGCTTTGGGGCCAACCGCAGCAAAATTGAAGCGGTAAATGCCAACATGGACCAGGCTCCGGCATTTGATATCTTGTTGCTGGCTTCCGACGATATGATCCCGGTGACCCAGGGTTTTGATGCCGTTGTTCGCAACCGGATGCAAACGCACTTTCCCGACACGGATGGTGCCCTGTTTTTCAACGATGGTCGTACAGGACCGGAACTCAATACCCTCTGCATACTGGGTAGGAAATACTACGAACGGTTTGGCTACATCTACCATCCTGCCTACCAATCTTTCTATTGCGACAATGAATATACCTTGGTAGGAAAAGCGTTGAATCGCTTGCCTTATTTTCCTGAGGTGCTGATTCGGCACAACCACTACACCTTTGTGCACCAAAAACCAGATGCGCTATACCTCAAAAACCGGCCTTTGAGCTTCCATGACAGCAAGGTGTTTGCCGAAAGAAAAGCCCAAAATTTTCCTCACTCGTAAGCCGTGAAGCTGCCAAAAGTTATCAGTTATAGCCTTTGGGGCGATGACCCGAAATACCGGGTGGGAATGCAGCGCAACCTGGAACTGGCACCGCTACATTACCCGGGCTGGCAAAGTTGGATATATTATGCTGGGCAAGCACCCGAAATCCCACGAGGAGTTTCTAAAACATCCGTCCGTTTGATTGATGCCGAAAAATTGTGGGCCGACGTACCGCCCAGCCTTTGGCGTTTTTGTGTAGATCCGGCAGCGGCCGAATTGTTTATTTCCCGCGATGCCGATTCGCGCTTGTCAGAACGTGAGAGCCTGGCGGTGGCGGCCTGGTTGCAAAGTGGCAAAGCCCTTCACATTATGCGGGATCATCCCCATCACCGTCGGCCGATCATGGCGGGTATGTGTGGGTTCCGACTGTCCAAAACCGGATCGCTCTATCCGCTGCTCCGGGAGTGGCAACAACACACCCGACCCAGACTCGACAAATGGACAGACGAGCGTTTTTTACATCAGGTAGTTTTTCCCAAATGGGTGAACGATTCTCTGGCCCACGATTCGGTGTGTCGTCATTTTCCCAACAGCGTTTCCTTTCCCAGCCGAAGGGTCAATTACCGTTTTGTGGGCGAAATTATCGACGAACATGAGCAGCCGTATCCCCAATGGGAAGCTTGGGTCAACCGACGAGAGCTGTAGCACAAGTGAACGGACTTTCTTGACTAAAGCCTTCGTAGAGATGAGCTGGATGGATAAAATAAAAGCCGCTTCTCGGTGGAGAAACGGCTTTCGATCGTTTGATGAGGGATCGCTTTATTCGCCCTGACTCAAAGAGTAACCTCTTTCCCCGTCGAAATGATACAGGTGCTCGGTTTTGATGAAATCAAAGCCGGAAGCCTGCACGTTTTTCAACAGCTCGATGACGTCTGCATTGCCCAGAATTTTTCCCGCAGGGTTCGTAAACCGGCAGCGCCAGTGGTCGGTTTTAAAGGTTTCTGGAAGGCCGTTGGGGTATACCAGTACCCCACGATTAGAGATCAGTTTCAGTTTTAGTTTTTCGGTGGAGGCCACATCGCGCAACTTGTCCCCAATTTCATCCGCATCCCGGCTGCCACCCCGCCAATCGATGAACACGTCTACGCCCACCAATTCTTTTTTCATTGGTGGTTTTTCGGGAACCTTAATGTCGATGGAAACGCCCTTTTGGTAACTCACCGGATTGAGCTTTTCGGGCTTTTGACCGAGCCGCTCGATGATGGCATCGGCAAATTCGCGGGTACCCACCTTGCGGGTACTTATGCCCTCCTGGTAAATATCTCCGGTATGCATACCGTCTTCCAGGGTTTTCAACCAGGCATTTTGTATCAGTTCAGCTTTTTCTGCTAACCCAAGCTGCACCAACATCATGTTGGCCCCATTGAGCAAGCCCGATGGATTGGCCAAGCCTTTGCCGGCAATGTCGGGAGCGGAACCGTGAATGGCTTCAAACATGGCGTGTTCCATGCCAATGTTGGCAGATCCGGCCATACCGACCGATCCAGCAACTTCGGCCGCAATGTCAGAAATGACATCTCCATAAAGGTTCAGCGTTACTACCACATCGAGGGTTTCGGGGCGGGCGGCTACCACTGCAGACCCGATGTCAACAATCCAGTGATCGGCTTCTATCTCCGGATACTCGGTTTTCACCTGATCGAAAATCTTGTGAAAGAGACCGTCGGTATGCTTCATAATGTTGTCTTTGGTCATGCAGGTCACCTTTTTACGACCGTAGGCACGCGCATATTCGAAGGCATAACGAATGATTTTTTCACTTCCCGGCTCGGAGATCAGCTTGAGGGTCTGCACCACCTCGCTGGTTTGCTGGTGCTCTATACCGGCGTAGAGGTCTTCTTCGTTTTCCCGCACGATCACCACATCCATTTGTGGAAAGTGAGAGGGTACATAAGGGGAGTAAGCACGAAATGGGCGCACGTTGGAGAAGAGGCCCAAACTTTTTCTAATGGTAACGTTGAGGCTTTTGTAGCCGCCTCCTTGTGGTGTGGTGATAGGGGCTTTGAGCAGAATTTTGTTTTCCCGAAGGGTGTTCCAGGCATCGGGGCTGATGCCCGACTTATGGCCTGCGGTGTACACTTTCTCGCCGATTTCGATGGTGTCGTAGGCGAGGTCTACCTGGGCGGCTTCCATGATGCGCAAAGTGGCGTCCATGATTTCTGGTCCAATACCATCACCGTGGGCTACGGTAATTCTTTTCTGGGTCGTCATAAAGTAGGTCGTTGTTGGGCGGATGTCCTGTTCACATCATTATGAGAATGGTCGTTTCCGGGATCATGCCGCGCGGGTGTAAATTGGGTAATTTGTTTTGCCACCAAGCAAAGTGCTCAAGAGGACGATATGTTTTTGTAGAGGTAATATAAGGTTTGATTCTCAGGAAAATTAGCAATTCGGCCAGCTTCCTGGAAGCCACGCTTAAAATAAAATTCGGGAGCGTGAAAACTGGTGGTTTCCAGTAAAATAAGGCGACAACCTTCTTTCAGGGCTTCTTTTTCGGCAAATTCGAGCAGCTGCTGCCCATAGCCTTTTTGCCGATATTCTTCTTGCACCCACAACACATATACCTGTAGGGCATCCCAGGCCACTTCGCCAACTACACCGCCATAGATATGGTGTTGTTCGTCTCGCAAAAGCAGGTTGAGGCTACAGGAGCGCAACAAACGCTCGGGTAAATGCTCCGCATTGTAAGCCAGCATTTGATCCTTGAGGTGGGTGATGGCATGGCGGTTGCTTTCGGTGAGGCGAATGATGTGGAGTTCGGGTAGTGGCACGGTAGAAATGGGAAATAAAAGTGTTGGGTAAACGAAAAATTAGCGCTGCTAACGGATGGCCTTTACCCAGCGCAACTTCCAGAAATTTTCAACCTTCTAAAAGTAGTTACTAATCCTGAAATTTGGTGAGCGCGGATGATCTGTACAAGTGCGATTTGACTTACCAACGGACTTGCTGACTTCGCTTACGGGCTTCTCGGCTCTACTGATTGTCGGACGCCTCCGCGAGGGCACACTGAATATGATCGTAGTTTGCAACTACGATCCAATATCCATAGCATGGTATAGGCCTCAAGGACATGTTTAAAAATCATCCCCAC
>ERZ1740068.310-NODE-310-length-27118-cov-8.032184_pt1 | contig 27118 bp, 22 predicted proteins | sample MGYA00581735_ERZ1740068 | MGnify/ENA primary metagenome ERZ1740068 (study PRJEB43018, sample SAMN04849740) | marine metagenome | isolation source: floating plastic debris | place: Pacific Ocean | collected 2008-08-30 | study: EMG produced TPA metagenomics assembly...
TTCCGTCCGAAGGCTTCATAGGCGTATGGTTTTGTGGTTTCATCATCCACACCCATGGCGGCCGCAAAATTCACCAGCAAGGTTTCGGCACGAACCCGAAGGGCTTGACCTTGATCGTGAAGTTTTGAGGTCGACACCTTGATCGATGAAATCCCAAACATCGGAGCCAGTGAAGTTGGAGAGGCAGGATATTCTCCAAAGCATCAAGCCTTTTGAAAACAAAAAGAATGGAAAAAAAGAGGAAAAGATGGAGCGACCATCGATGTCAGGCAATGGAATAGCCGATCCCTAAAATGGGAAGGTTAAAGTTGTTGTGCTCGCTCTCAAAATGCAAAAGCAGCTAAGGCCACTTTTTATATGATTGGTGTGGCGAGCCATGTATTAGAGGAAAGAAGAGAGGGGCTTATTTATCCAGCAGGTACTGCATTTCAAAAAGCTTCAACTGGGTTTCGAATAGTTTCAGACGCAGTTCCAAAAGCTCATCGTTCTCTTTGTTGCTGCTCTTGCCTTTCTTTTTAAAAAGACCGGCCAATTTAGACCCACCACCAGAAGGACTGCCCGAAGAAGAACCAGAAGCACCACCAACGTTGGTTGCTGCTACAGCGGTTTTCTTTTTAGCCTTTTTCTCACGCTTCACAATACCGTTGTCTGCTTTGGTACGGTTGAAATTGAAACGAAGCCCTAAACCAATGTAAGTGTACTTGTCGTAGGCTGACCAATTCCGCACCCAACTGTCCAATTCATCAGTGAAAGTGTTGCGCATGTTCACCAAACAGAAAGCATCGGTTTTGTAGTTAACCCGATACATCACATTGAAACCTACCGGAACAATGATAGAAGTCACAGGCTCTGTCTTGTCCAGTAATAGTTGCCCGTCAGAACTGTTCAAAGGCGCATATCCGGCCCAACCTTTTCGCAAGCCAGAATTCAACTGAATCAATTGGGAGCGAAACGAAGTCTGTCCAATACCAAGTTGACCCATTAAGACGAAACGTTTTTGCTTTTTGAGCAGAGCACGCGTGATGTCGTAGGTCAGGTTGAGAGAAACATCATAGAACTGGGCCTCAAAAATATATTGAGACCTGGGGTCGAGCAATTGACCACGCTCTCCTTTCAAACTACCCTGGGTATATTGTAAGGTAACTCCAAGGCCATACTTTATTTCCCTACTGATCGAACCCGCCCAAGCGAAACTGGTGCTTTTGCCCCAATCTTCAGGTGAAGGCAAGCGATCGTACAACGCAACATCCCCTTGAAATACACCCCAGCCGCCTGACAACTCAACTGAAAAATTGTTGAAGGCAGCGGGAAGAGGTTTATCATCGTAGTCGTCACCCTCCTTCACTGGACCGCCTGCTTTAACAGAAAGGCCAAGTAATAGAAAGAGAGCGAACGCAAGAAGTTGACTTCCGTAAATGGAGTTCCTGATCATTTCCAGCAAATGTGGACCAAAGTTAGAAATTTGCTTCTTAAACTCTACTGTAACGTATCAAGATGCAAAGGGTTTCAGAAAAGAGCCCCTGAAAATCACCTATCTTTACCCGCTGTGCAGAACCGACTGATTCAAATACCTGCCACACGTCTGGCCCTTTTGTTGTTGTTGTTCTTGAACGATTTTCAAACCCTTCAGGCCCAGCGTATTCCGAACCTGGAAAAAGAATATTTTCCCAACAACAAGCCAAAGAATTTTACCATTTGGGCGGCCAAATATGCTGCACTTTCTTACCGATTTGGCAAACAAGTAGCCTACGCCAGTGATATGGAAGTGGGCTTGCGGGCAGCCGATTCAGCCACCATTTACCGCGACCTTTCCCTCATTGCAGTGGATAGTGCCGTTTTGAGCATTGGAGATCCCAACCTTTCCGACTCGCTGCGCATTGCGGTAGAATACCTCCGAGTCTCAGTAGAAAACCAGCAAAAAAATTACGATGCACTGCAAAAGGTATTTTTCAGTGCCAGCCTCGAAGAAATACGCAGAAACGGTCAGAATGCCATGTTTGCGGGAGGTAATGCCGCGGTAGATGCATATACTGCCTCGCTCTACATCTCCGGAAATAAACTACCTGAAGAAGAGGAGCTGGTAGATGTGATTCTGGTTAAACGATTGGAAGTAGACGAGTCAGTGTTTTCAGGATTGGTTTCAGATTACGAAGACAAAGTGAAAAGCATTGATGCCAAAATTGAGACCGAAACCGACGGCCTGTTCGACATCCCTGACGACCGGGTAGATGCCGCCAATGCAAAGATTGACTCGTTGATCAAAGTGCGCGAAATGCTCATGAACCGCCTAACGGGAACCAATCAACGGCTCAAAGACGTTTCCGATAAACTCTACGACGAGCTTTCCAAAAACCTGTACGCCTCAGGCGAAACCCCAGAGGCCGATTTCGGTATTGGCGATGCCAGTGAAAAAGAGGTAATCTATGACCCTAAACTGCCTACAGGGCTCACGTATCAGGTGCAGATTGGATATTACTCGGTAGATACCTATCCAGCATGGGCCGATAAGCTCTTCCCGGTATTCGGTTATCGCATTTCCAACCAATACATCCGATACAGCACAGGCATTTTCTATTCCTATTTCGATACCGCAGAAGCCCGTGCGAAAATCCTGGAATTCAACGTGCCGGATGCTTTCATCATCGCTTATCTCAATGGCGAAAAGATCAGCACCTCACAAGCCATCCGAATCGAGCGGAAGCAAAGCATCTTAAGGGCTCGATAATCAATTGCATTCTACGAAACCAATCGACGGTGACCGATCCAAACCATCCGTCGGTTGATGTAATCGGCATTGACGAAGGAAGCGTTGCCTGCGGGGTTGCCACCGGAAACATGAAAATCTGAAAAGGCTGCCGCCTGGTTTACCCAAATGTAGCCCGTCAAATTGAAGGAAACTCCAACAAAGGCCTCTTCCATAGCCTCTTGGATGGCCCTTTCGATGTCAGGATCAGTGGTGTAGGCCGCGCACGTAAGGGCGCCTTGTCGGGCTGCCAGTTGGCTGGCCAATTCGATGGATTGGTGGGTATCTCGGGTTTGGACCACCACAGCAATGGGGCCAAACAATTCGCTTTCAAAAAGGTCTACCTCCGAAGCCTGGGTTTCGAGTAAGGTAGGTGAACTCGTTCTGGCCTTAGGATAATCGGAGTGGCGAAAAGCATGGGCCTCCAAAACTACTTTAGCTCCCAATGCATTCGACTCTTTTACCCGGTCGAGTGTGCGATTGCTTTGTAGCGCTGCCATGGTTCCCGGTCCGAGCTTGGGGTGCTTTACTAAACCTTCGATGCTTTTGCGCAATTTTTCGACCACCTCTTGGTAAGGAATGGTCTGGTCGCCTTCCTTGATTCCCCCTTTAGGAATAAAAAAGTTTTGAGGAGCCGTACACATCTGGCCCGAAAAGAGGGTAACTGCAAAAGCCAGATTTTGCAACACCGCTTTTAAGTCATCTACCGAATCAAGAATCACCGGATTGACACCAGATTTTTCAGTAAACAACACCTTGTTGGGCAAAGACTCCAGGTATTTTCCAAAGGAGGTACCACCGGTGTAATCAATGAGTTTTACCGCGGGATGTTCTGCCAACTCCCGGGTAAGGGGAGCATCAAAATTATCGGGTGCCAATTGTACTTCATGGCCACTGAATCCCGCTTCTTGCAGCACCTTTTGAAGTTCGGCCACCACCATAGCAATAGGCAGAATGGCTCCCGGATGAGGTTTCACAATCACCGGATTGCCAACGGCAAGGTTGGCAAAGATGCCAGGAACTGAATTCCAGACCGGAAAGGTGGAGCAGCCAATCACTAAACCAATGCCCTTGGGGACCGGCCGGAAAGTTTTGTCCAGCGCTACATTGAACTTACCCATCGGCTTTTCCCAACGCACTGTCTCAGGATACCGGTTTTGCTCTAAAAAGGCTTGTGCTACTGCTTCGAGCGCACGGTCGCTGGCGTGTGGCCCCGAGGCTTGAAACGCCATCATAAAAGATTGGCCAGAGGTGTGCATGGTGGCGTGCGCCAACTCAAAAAAGCGCCCTTTAATGCGCTCCAACACTTCGATCAATATTCCTGTACGCATTTCCACACCAGCCTGTTTCCAGGCCTTAGAAGCAGCTTTTGCCTCTTCAAGCAAGGTATCCGACGACACTTTTGGATAACGAATTCCCAAATTTTCCAGGGTCCAAGGCGATTGTTCATCGCTAGTCAGTTGTCCCTTTCCGGAAGCCATTAAATCTTCAAATGGCCGATTCAAGTGTTGGGTAAAAGCCTTTTCGCCTTCCTTGTATCCGTTTTCTCCCCAAGCCGAATGGTGCTCCGGATAAGGTGTATAGAAACTGCGTTCGCCTAAAGCCTTGCAAGCCTCCTGAAGAAGCGCCTCATGTTTGCTAAAAAGTGATGCCATAGTAAAATCGATTCTGTCTTGCTGGTGACCCTACAAAAATAAGAGGTCTTTTCTTTCGCTGTCATCCCCTGAGCGTCCTCGAACGAAATCTTTTAAAAAAAATTTGTGGAATCTGATCCGCCTTTTCACCACACCACCGAATGGGGATTCACCACTCGAATGCCCAATGTTAAGCAATTGTTATGCGCAAGGTTTGGAACAGTTATTGGTTGAATGTGTATTCCCAATCGCTCCTCTCTATGATTCAAACGCTACCCTACCAGAGATTTTCCACGCTTTGCTGCATAGCGCACCCAAAAAATAAAAACGGGAAATCATGAGCAACCTGCGCTATTTTGCGGCCTCCCTCATCGGAGTCGTTTTGCTGGCTTCGCTGGCCTTTGCACCCTTGCAATTCAAAGACAACGCCTTTCTCACCAACCTCAAAGGACGACTGGCCATTTACCAGGAATCGCTTCCAGCGGAAAAGGCCTACTTGCAATTCGACCGGACCTTATACGAGCCTGGCGAAACCATTTGGTTCAAAGCATGGCTAAGCGATGCGCAAAACCATACTCCCTCCAAAGCCAGCCAGGTAGCCTACGCTGAATTGGTTGACCCCAAAGGAAACGTAAGTGCCACCTTAAAAATGGTAGCACTCGAAGGCACCGCCAAAGGCAGCTTTACCATCGGAGAAAACGCACCGGGAGGTCTGTATAAAGTGCGTGCCTACACCACTTGGGCAAGATCGTCCGGGCAAAAATACCTCTTCGAAAAAACCATTACGGTGCAAGCCGTCACCCTTCCCAACTTGCGCATGAACCTCGACTTTGCCCGGGAAGCTTACGGTCCTGGTGATAAAGTGCTGGCAGAGCTGAAGTTGGAAGATCTGGCCAACCGGCCCTTGAAAAATCACGAATTCAATTACCTCGTTCAGCTGCAAGGAAAAACCATCCTGCAAGCTTCCGGCAATACCGATAGCAAAGGAAAGTCGGATGTCCAGTTCGAATTGCCCAAAGACCTCGCCAGTTCCGATGGTTTGCTCAATGTGCAAATCCCTTACCAAGGTTTAACCGAGTCGATTTCCCGGTCCGTTCCCATTGTGTTGAACAACATTCAGCTGCAGTACTTTCCAGAAGGAGGAGACCTGGTAGCTGGTGTTAGAAGCAGGGTTGCTTTCAAAGCCGTAGATGAGTTTGGCGAACCGGCAGACGTATCGGGACAAGTATTGGGCAAGTCAGGAAAAGTAGTAGCTGAATTTTCCAGCTTCCACCAAGGCATGGGAGCATTCGAGCTCACACCAAAACCAGGGGTGAGTTACCAGGTGAAACTCACCCAGCCCGTCAATAAAATGCTGCGGGAGCTACTTCCGGCAGCGAAACCCCAAGGATACACCCTCACCACCAAAACTTTCGAGAATCGGGTAAACGTCACGGTGCACAACCCTGGCAAAGAACCCGTTTCCATTCTGGCTCAAATGCGAGGTGCCACACAATTTTCAAGCGAAATCCCCGGAAAGGAAGGTACTACCGGGTTTGATATTTCCACCAACAACATGCCTTCAGGCGTATTGCAAATCACCTTGTTCGACCATTTGGGCAATCCGCATTGCGAACGACTGGTGTTTGCCAATCCCAGCAAGCAACTCAACATCAAAGTAAGTACCGACAAAGAAAAGTACCTGCCACGCGAAAAAGTAACCCTGGATTTAGAAGTAACCGACGACCAAGGAGCTCCAACCCCTGCCAACCTTACTTTAGCGGTAGTAGATGACAAACTGCTCAGTTTTACCGACGATAAAAGCGACAACCTGCTGTCGTACCTCTTGCTATCATCAGAAGTAAAAGGGACGATCAAAGAGCCCAATTTCTATTTCGATCCTGAAGAAGAAAAGGCAGTTCAAGCCCTGGATTATCTGCTCATGACCCAAGGTTGGCGCAGGTTCAAATGGGAAAACTGGCAAGAGCAAACCGTTCAGGATTGGCTCAAGGCGGCTTCGGAGCGGGAGTTGGAAACCGCAGTGGTAAAAGGCACGGTTAAAAAAGTGTATGGCAATGAAGGCATCTCCAACATTACGGTAACCGTAGTAGAAACTGGTGAGCAAACCCAAACCGATAGCAACGGACATTTTCAATTTAAAAACCTCGATTTGAGCCATCCCCGCTTGCTGGAGGCCCGCACTTCAGAAGGAAGAAAGTACAACTTGCATGTAGGCAGTTACAGCGTGAACCATATCTTGGGTGGCCGCTTACAAGGCACCGTAAAGGATGCAGAAAGCGGAGAACCGGTTCCTTTTGCCCGGGTGTATTTTGCTGGAACCAACCTGGGAACCACCACCAACGTGGATGGCTTGTATGCTTTTCCGGAGGGTGCCCAGCCTGGCAAAGAGCTTACCATTCAGGCCATTGGGTATAAAAATCAGAGGCAGGCCCTGAATGGGCAAAATCAGCATACGATTGCGTTGGAACAAGCAGATATTGAATTGCAGGAAGTTGCGGTATTTGCTAAACGAGAGCGCTTGTTGTTTGCGCCACAAGCTGAGTTTGATGCAGTACAAGTCATGCCTGCTGCCGCACCAGCGGTGCAACAGGTTCAAAATGCCCCGGCGGTCAAGGAACCCAAAATGAAGGCTCCGCCCCCTCCGGCTCCCCAGCGCCAGGTAGTGGAAGCAGTTGCAGAAGAAGCAGCTCCAATTGAAATGGAAGTAGCTTTTAATGAAGATGTTGCCGATTTTGCTTTTGGCGATTTGGCCGACGGAGCCATAGAGGCCAAGGCAGAGGCCGATAGGTTTCCTTATGTATTTCACTGGCAAGTGGGCACCATGCCCGCCCATAAAAAAGGCGAAGAAGGGCTGGCCAAAGAAATTCAAAGCCGTTTAGAGTATCCGGCTGCCGCCAAAGAGGCCGGCATAGAAGGCAAAGTATTTGTGCAATTCACCGTATTAGAAAATGGGCAGATTAGCAATCCGGTAGTGCTGCGTGGTGTAGGAGGAGGACTGGATGAAGCCGCCGTGAATGCCATTCGCCAGTTGGATGATTTCATACCCGGCGAAAACAATGGTAAACCTGTAGCCGTGAAAATGATTGCGCCCATTGTTTTCAAAGATCCTCACAAGATCGAAATAGTGATGGACCCGGTAAAAGCCAGCACCTATCAGGTAGCCACCGAATACCATACCCCGCGCGAATTCTATGCCCCCATCTACTCGGAAAACAAACAAACCGCCACGCGCAACGATTTTCGGAAAACCCTCTACTGGAACCCCGAAGTAAAAGTAGGACCGAACGGAAAAGCCAGCCTTACCTTCTACACCAACGATGCCATTAGCACCTTTAGAGCTACGGTGGAGGGTCTTTCTGCGCAAGGACAAGCCGGACGGGCCGAACACACCTTTTTTGCACAATTGCCGTTGAGTGCCAGCCTTCGTTTGCCGCCCTACCTCACCTTCGAAGACCAAATCTCGTTGCCCATCACCGTGCAAAATAACTCTGATAAAGCGCTGAACGGAACCATTGAGGTTGCTGCACCTGAAGCCTTTGTAGCCGCCAATGGGACCAACTTGGCGATCAGCATGGCCGCGAAGGAAAGCAAGACCTTTTACATGGATTTCGACATTCGCGGCCCGGCTGGACCCACATCGCTAACGGTAAAAGTGAGCGGCAAAAACCTGGAAGATGAGCAAACTAGAGCAGTAACCATTCTGCCCAAAGGATTTCCCGCGAATGCTTCGTTTTCCAGCGATCAACTGAGTGTAGAGCGGCAACTGGAAGTGCGCAATCGCATAGAAGGATCCATGACGGCTTCGGTAACCGTATACCCCACCATGATCAACGAAATTATGGATGGCGTGGCCTCGCTGTTGCGGGAGCCCGGCGGTTGCTTTGAGCAAACCTCGCGCAGCGCCTACCCCAACATACTGGCCTTGAATTACCTGAACGCGACCAACAGTGCCAGCCCAGAGGTACGCAAAAAAGCCGAAGGCATGGTCGAAAGAGGCTATGAGCGGCTCATCAGTTTTGAAACCGCTGAGAAAGGCTACGAATGGTTTGGCGGAGTGCCTGCCCACGAAGGTTTGACGGCTTATGGCCTGATGGAATTCGTAGACATGAAAAACGTTTACGCTTCGGTAGATGACGATATGATTGCCCGCACCACCAATTGGATGGCCAAAAGAAAAGACGGCAAAGGAGGATTCAAACGCAATTCCAAAGCCCTCGATAGTTTTGGCCGTGCCAGCGATCAGGTAACCAACGCTTATGTGGTATATGCCCTTTCGGAGGCCGGTTACAAAGATTTGGAACTCGAACTGAATCAGGCCGACGAAGAAGCGCACCAAACCAAAGATGCTTACCGACTGGCCTGTGTAGCGAACGCGTGGTATAATTTGGGTATACCCGCCAAAGGAAACAAAGCACTGCAGGCCGCCTTAACCAAAGGGGCGGATACCGACTTTGCCAACCTCACCACCGACCATTCCATTACCCGGTCTACGGGGCAAAACCTGGAAGTTGAAACCGTTTCATTAATGATTCTGGGCATGTTGCAATCGCCCAAAGATTTTCAAATGCCTTTGCGCTCAGCCGTACAACATTTGATGGGCTTGCGCTCCCACGGTGGACGCTTTGGGTCTACTCAGGGCACTATCCTGGCCTTGAAAGCCCTCACCCAATTTGCCGAGTACAACAAACGCACAGCGGAAAGCGGAAAGATCGTGGTATGGGTCGACGGAGAAAAAGTGGCTACCCATCGTTATGAGGCCGGTACCAAAGGTCCCATCGAGATCAAGGGCCTGGAAGAACACCTGGCACCGGGCAAGCACACCGTGAAAGTGAATTTTGCAGAAACGAAAACCGCGCTGCCTACCACCTTCAATGCCAATTGGAATACGCGTTTGCCCAACAACCAAAAAGGCTGTGTACTGGATCTTAAAACCCAGCTGAATAGCAACAAAACCACCATGGGAGAAACGGTTCGGCTGAGCGTGGAACTGGCCAACACCACCAGCGAAGGGCAACCCATGGTCGTGGCCAAATTGGGGATTCCCAGCGGACTGAGCCTGCAACCCTGGCAATTGAAAGAATTGATGGAAAAGCAGGTCGTTGATTTTTACGAGATACACCAAGAATACCTCGTACTCTACTACCGCGACATGGCTCCCAACGAAAAACACACCATTCAACTCGACCTAAAGGCAGAGGTGCCCGGCAGGTATGAAGCTCCTGCCGGAGCCGCTTACCTCTACTACACCGATGAGCTCAAAACCTGGGTTCCTGGCACTGCCATCCTCATTCGTTCACCCCAATAAAAGGCCCCTTTTATTTTCCCTGGCCGTTCCGAAGACCTTACAACTCCTCCAACCCAACCACCTTCGGAGCGGCCTTTTTTCTTCTCTGCTTCTGTTTACTCAGGGAACCTGTTAGCCACAAACTGAAATCTGTTAGCCATATATCGCTGTTGAAGGTTTAGTAATAGTCGCTCCAGCTCACAGACAGGAAATTGTTTGGTGAACTTTTGGGTGTAGGTGTCCCAATAGTGAATGATAGAAAAGTAGTGCATGGTCTACCAAAAGCTACACCTTATTCCATACAAAAAGCCGCTTCCCCATCAGGAGCGGCTTTTTGCGTTCTGCCTGCCGATTGCCGGAAAACCAGCAGGAGGCAGTTGGGTTCATTTTAGTGTTTTCTTATTGGCGCACCTTCCTCTGGTAATTTTTTACTGGCGCACCTTCCACTAGCGCAGGTGCGCTACCTCTCGACAATTCCACATGGAGCATCATTCCCAGTGTTTCTTCCCCTGGTCGGCCATGCGCGTCCCAATAAGCTTAGGCTGCGAGCTGCCGATTGCCGAAAACGGGCAGGGGACAGTCGGGCTAGCAGGTTAAGAGTTACCCAACAAATGCTCCACCTGATCCAATTGAAAGATTTCAAGATCGGCGGCACGAATCAAGATGGTTTCCAGCAAGTTGTAGTCGTAAAAGGTGACCCGGATGGTCTTTTTCAATTCAAAACCGGTGTGTACCCGCTTGGCAATGGGCGTATGTCCTTGCGGTACTACGTCCATTCGGTAGGTGGGATGAAGGTTGGTAAATTCTTCGCCCACTTGGGCTCTGGGAATACCGATGGAGGCCAAAGCTCGATAAAAGCGTTGCAGGCGTTGGTGCAATTGCTGTTCGGCCAAACCGGCAGTAGAGGCTTGTTGTGCAATAGTGAGCACTGCTACATATTGCGTGCGCACTTGCTGGATGGGTTCGGGTTCGGGTGTTGGTTCAGGTTCAGGCCAGTGGTTGATGAATTCCGGGTCGGCTACGTAGAGCGGTACTCCCGATTTGCTGATGTAATCGCCACGACCGTGGTTGTGATTCCCTGTGGCTTGGGCAAAGACCCCACTACCAATCAGCAGCAAGGCAGCAATAAGGCTAAGGTATTTCATGATCCTTGAGATTTGGAGTTATCGGGCAGAAAGATCGGTAGAGGCATCCTCCATTTTCCTGGGCAGTGGACTCACCAGGTAGCGCACTTTCAACTTGTAGAAAAACTGCACTGCAGGTTCCACCATGTCAGCATTGAGCACCATGTCGAATTGGTTGTAAGGCACTTTGTCGTAATAGATGGTTTTAATTTTCTCGACCGACTTTATCTCTACATTGGGGTTTTTCTTTTGCGCTTGTTGGGCTGACATGCCCGTGTGGTAAGCGGTATAGCTGGCATAGCGTTCGGCAGGGTAAGAGCAGCTTTTGCCATCGGCAAGGTTCACCACAGTGGTTTGCAAACCCAGGCTGGTGTAGAGTTCCCTGTTTTTTTCAATGATGGCCACGGCTACCTTGCGCAGGGTGTCGTAAGCTGCGTTGATGTTGTCCACATTGTAATCCACCTTCACGATGTCGTAAATCTCTGCTTGAGCCGCTGCGGTGATGATTTGATCGAGCGCATGGTGGTCCTCAAAAATGACATGGACATTCTTTTTGATCTGAAAACCGGTCGGTACTTCGTTGGCGCTGTTGCTGAAGGTTTTGTTCACGAATTCCACATCGTACATCGGCACCATACTGATGGCATCTACGTGGACGTTGGATTCCTCAATGCCCATGGTTTTTATTCCTTCGGTCAGCTTATCCAGGCGTGCATTCATCAATGCATCGGCTTGCTGAGCCGTTTCTCCCGATTGTGTAGCGCTAAAAATCACGACATAGCTGGAGGCTTGCACGTTGATCATGACATTGGCTTCCAACACAATGCCGTTGTGATTGGGTTCCGAAACCCGGAGTTGTTTAGAGTTGGGCGCCTTTCCGGGAGTCGGTTGGGGAATATGGCCCGGCGGGGGAATGGAGATGCCATGGGAGTTGCCTGCAGCTTGTGCCCAAATGCTTCCTGGAAGTGAAAACGTAAGAAATAACAATAAGAAAAGATTGCGTTGCATCATCGTGTAATTTTGGAGTGAATCATTGTTGGGCTGTACCGGCCACCTTTCAATCGGTTCAAATTTTTTTCGAAAAACTTTTTTTGAACCCTTTTACACTTCGCCGGTACAGCAATGAAACCGTTTGACCATGCGCTACCTGATCGTTTTTTTATTGCTCCATCTTTTCTCTGGAGATATTTACAGTCAAAGTGCAAGACCCAGCACGGTTAACAGTCTGAGCGAAATCAATGCACGGATAGAGCCCATTGCCGAACCCGCTGAGGAGCTGAAAGGCGCGGCCCACTACCAAGGACAGAAATACTGGTGGGCGCAAAAGGTGCGCTTAGAACCGACCAACACCAAGGCGTGGTACAATTACTTTCAAGCTACCCGATTGGCTGGATTCAATCCACAAAGCAAAACCGTGTACCCCAGCACGCAACAGGAATTGCAGCAGCTTTTGCAGGAAATGGAGCGTAAATGTGGGACGCAAAACTTCGAATTTCAATACCTCACCTACTTGCAGGAGTCGGACCCAACTGCGCAGTACCAGCATTTGCAATTCGCCTTTCAACTCGACCCCAACCGCACCGAAACCTACGATGACCTGGCCGCTTTCGCCGAAAAGAATGGCAACCGCGAGGAGCGTTTGATGGTGCTTACCCGCATGCATCGTCAGTCGGTTTACAGTGCTGGTATTTTGCAATACAACCGCAATGTGCTGGCCTCGGTAGACAGCAACGGAATCGTGTTCACCAATGGCAACTACGACACCTTTCCGCTTTGGCTGTTGCAAGAAATTGATGGCGTGCGGCCCGATGTGCGGGTGCTGAACCTCGACCTGCTGGCGGATGAAGCCTACCGAAGAAAACAATACGATGCCTTGGGTATCACAGAAGTTCAAACGGGACATCCCGTTACGGACAAAGCCAACTATTTTGCTGCATTGGTGGTTGCGAACCCACAAGTACCGTTGCACTTTGGCCTTACCCTCGACCGAGGAGCCATCCGGGAACTGAAACCTCAGCTCTACCTTACCGGTTTGGTGTTGCGCTATAGTCCCAAAGGGTTCAACAACCTCGACCTGTTGCAAAGGCGTTGGGAGCAAAGCTTCGACCGGGAGCGACTGACTGCCCAAGCCGCCAACCTTACCGAGCAAAACCTGAAGAAAAACTATGCGGTGATGTTGGCCGTTTTGTGCCGCCACTACCACGAGTTGGGCAACACTTCTGCCACGGAATCGACACGTGAAATAGCCCTGAAACTGGCAGGAGCCCCCTCGCGGCAAGTCCGATTGCAAACCTACTTTGAGCAAAACCTACGCTGAGCATGCGTCTCTTTGGCAAAAATTATCAGGTTGAAACCGACGAAGGACTCATGCAATGGGTTGCTAAAGGCGATGCCAAAGCCTTTGAAGTGCTATATGACCGCTACAGTAAGCGCATGCTCAATTATTTCTACCGCATGCTGTGGCAGGACAAAGAGAAAGCCGCTGACTTTATGCAGGACTTGTTTACCAAGATCCTCAGCAAACCCGAGCGGTTTGATCCCCAACGCAGCTTCTCTACCTGGCTCTACAGTGTAGCCAACAATATGTGCAAAAACGAATACGAAAAACAGGCCGTGCGAAAAGGCAAAGGAGTGGTAGAAGCCGATGCCCGACTGCCCGACAACGAAGCCGCGATGCCCGAAAAGCTCGATTGGAAATCTTTTCGGGAAGTGCTGGACCGGGAAATTGATAAACTGGATGAAAAACACCGTACGGCTTTCGTGCTGCGCTACCGGGAGGAGCGTCCTATTAAAGAGATCAGTGTCCTTTGCAACTGCTCGGAAGGAACGGTCAAATCCCGTTTGTTCTACGCCCTGAAAAAATTGACGCCCAAGCTGTTGGCTTTCCAAAACTTAAAATCCATATCCTACCATGAGTAACCCTTCCAAATACGATCCCGAAGACATCGAGTCGTTGTTGCGGCACAAAAGTTTTGCAGAACTCTACGAAGCCGAGCGGCAATTTGTATTACGCCACATGGAATCGGCTGAGGAATACGAAGCCATGCGCACTGCATTGTTGTTGGTAGAAGAAGACCGAAAGCAAGGCCAGGAGCTGTTGCCCGATCCTGCCATTAAAACCGCTTTGCTACAAGAATTTGAACAACGCGGACCAAGACCGGTCATTTGGTTGAATGCTGCTCCAATGGTGGACAAGCTACGAGAGCGACCAATACAAGCTTTGGCCGTTGCCGCCTCTCTGGCTTTGGCCATCACTATTGGCGCGTGGTGGTGGACCAATGCAACACCCGGCGATCAACCAATTGCCCAGGAAAAAGGAGACACCACGCAACAAATGGTAATTCGGGAAACCTCTGATCCGGTAGCAGTAGAAGATAGTACTACAGTTGAGGTAGTGGAGGAGGAAAGGGAGGCCCCGGCGGTGGTTGAAAAAACTCCTTCGAAAGATACGGTTGTCAAAACACCGGTTGAACCAGAACCGATCATTGCCTACGTTGAGCCTCCAATCGAATCGGAATCGGACGAGCCAGTAGATGAAAAAAGTCTGGGAAGAAGTTTTGCAGAAGATGCGGCCTTGGAAGACCTGTTCTACACTGCGTTGTAGCTTTTTTATTGCTGATCGAAATCGATTACCACTTTCTCTGAAACCGGGTGGCACTGGCAGGTCAATACAAAACCCGCTTCTACCTCTTCTGGTTCCAAGGCATAGTTCATTACCATATTTACTTCGCCTTCGGTTACCTTGGCGCGGCAAGTACAACATACGGCACCCTTACAAGCATAGGGCACATCCATGCCCATATTCAAGGCAGCGTCCAGGATGTTTTCACCATTAGAGGCCAGCGGAAATTCAATCTCATCTCCGTCCAGAATCACTTTGACGGAACTCTCTATCTGTTTCCCGGCATCTCCAACCACCTGCTGTGTTTGGGTCTTCTGCTTGCCTTGTCCAGGAGAAGTAAACAACTCGAAGTGCACCTTCTTTTTGTCGACTCCACGCTCAATCAAGGTATCCGATACATCGGTGATCATTTCGGCCGGACCGCACAAAAAGAATTCGTCTACATCTTCGGGATCGAATAGGATATCGCAAAAGCGTTCACATTTCTCACCAGAAAGCCGTCCGTTGAACAAATCGCTCAATTGCTCTTCCCGGCTCAAAAGGTGATAGAGTACCATGCGGCCCAAATAGCGGTTTTTTAAGTCGCTCAGTTCTTCCCGGAAAATAATGGTTGCTGTTTTACTGTTGCCGTAAAACAAAGTAAAACGACTATTCGGCTCGATTTCCATCACCGTTTTCAGGATCGACATGATGGGAGTGATGCCGCTTCCCGCGGCAAAGGCCACATAATGCTTCTGATTTTCGGGATTCAACTCGGTGAAAAAGCGTCCCATGGGAGGCATTACCTCCAAAGCATCTCCTGTTTGCAAATGCTCGTTGGCGTAAGTACTAAACAGGCCTCCGGGCACTTTTTTCACAGCTACCCGCAATTCGTCCACCTCCAAAGGGCCGCTGCAAATCGAGTACGACCTGCGCACATCCTCGCCTTTGATGTCCTGGCGTAAGGTCAAGTATTGACCTTGAATGTACTGAAAGACGTCTTTCAGATCGGTTGGTACATCAAATGCAATAGAAACGCAGTCCTGGGTTTCAGGCCTGACTTCCTTAATTCGGAGGGAGTGAAATTGCGCCATAGAAACGGATATGAGGGGCACTGTGCCAGCCGCAAAACTAAACTATCTAAGTCATTTGGCGGCAAAAGGCGGTTTTAAACCTCCACCCCTTCTAGTCTGGAACGCAATTCGGCGATCTCCGCCTGCAATTCTGAGCGTTGGCGCGCCAATTCTTCCTGGGTAGCTTGCAACTCTTCCTGGTTTTGCCGCATTTCTTCCTCTTGGGCCCTCATTTCCTGAGCTTGAGTTTGGGAAACTTCTAATAGCTTGCGTGTTTGCTCGTTTACTTTGATGTTGCTCACCGCGGCCGCTACCGTCACGCCAGCTTCGCGAAGAAAATCAATCTCGAAGTCTTCAAAAGATTTAAACGTAGCCAGTTCAATGAGCCCTTCCACCTTTTCGTTGACCACCATGGGCATGATGAGCAGGGTTTTGGGCGGTGCATCTCCCAGCCCGGAACGAATATGGATGTATTCCTCAGGAATTTCACGCAAGTGAATCACATCTTTTTCCATGTAAGCGGAACCCAGCAATCCTTCTTGCAGCTCAAAACGCTTGTTGAGAAATTTTTTGCGATCGTAGGCATAGGTAGCGACCAGTTCAATGCCGGGGTCTTCCCCTTCTTCATCTTGCACAATGTAGAGGCCGCCTTGTGTTACTTCTAAGTAATCCACCAAAAACTTGAGGATTTGATCACAAACCTCGCTCAGATTGGCCCGTGATTGTAAGACAGAACCAATTTGCGACAAACCGTTGGTTGACCAATTTCTGCGCTGCTCATTCTTTTGAGCTAGTTCAATCTCCTGCATGCGCTCTTTGAGGGCCAGTTCCGATTCTTGCAATTGGGCATTGTTTTTATCCGTTTCCTCCACCAGTCGGGAACTACGATCAATGGCAACTTTCGTAACCCGAGCCAGCACCATCAACGAAGCGAAAGCCAACAAAACTCCTACAGAGGTAGTGAAGTAGGACAACCAGCCGAACTTAATGACATCTAAATTCAAAGGGATATTGACCATTTCTTTGACCATTGGTGTTACCACCACGATGAAGAAAAAGGTATAGGCTCCGGAAAAGAAAATGTATATCCGTTCGCGGAGATCGAAGATGAGTAAAGGAGTAAGTGCAAAGCTGAGTTGCACATATACGACGGCCGGAACCAGTGCTTCACCCGGAGGAGTGAGAGAGGAAATGTAGAGGCTGCACAACGACAAAGGTAGCAGGCCAATGATTAAGCGGCCAACGATGTTGAGTCCCAAACGATTTAGGAGCAACCCGCCCAGAATAACAAAAACACCACCCCCTGGCAATATGATTAAGGGAGGAAAATAAATTTGTGAAATGATGGTAAACGGAATGGCAACGCTAATGATAACCAGCCAACCGATAATGTTGGAAAAGAATATGTTACGCCTCAAATCCCGGTCATCGATTCCGTTCATGCCGGACCGAAACAGCTGATTAAAAAACTGTTGAAATTTCATAAGAGGTGATCAATATCACACGTTATTAAATGAAGAAATGAACTGCAGGGGGTGAGTGGCAGAGGTTTTACTTCATTTTTAAATGAAAGTTTCACAACCTTCAATTAATTTGAAGGATACCTCAGCACAATCGAACATTGAATGTATACGTTTGTTTATTGTAGCCGATGAAACAGTGTTGAAAGCTTTGAAAGCTATTTTCACACGCATTTTAGCCGTTCATTTTTTAGTAAGTTTGCGTTAACCAGAAATTCACAGCAAGATGGAGAACCTGACCCGGGAAAAAGAGTTTCAAGCTAAGCTTGATCGAGAAGTGAAAATTGAGCCGAAAGACTGGATGCCAGATGCCTACCGCAAGACATTGATTCGCCAGATTAGCCAGCATGCACACAGCGAAATTGTGGGAATGCTGCCCGAAGGCAATTGGATTACAAGAGCACCAAACCTGCGCAGAAAAGCCGCTTTGTTGGCCAAAGTGCAAGACGAAGCTGGTCATGGACTGTATTTGTACAGTGCAGCCGAAACCCTTGGCGTAGACCGCATTGATTTGGAAGAGCAACTGCTTGACGGCACCGCCAAATATTCCAGCATTTTCAACTACCCTACCCAAACCTGGGCCGACATTGGCGCCATTGGTTGGTTGGTGGATGGTGCTGCTATTTTGAATCAGGTGCCACTTTGCCGTACCAGCTACGGGCCATATGCACGTGCTATGGTTCGGGTGTGCAAGGAAGAAAGCTTTCACCAACGGCAGGGATACGAAATTATCATGACCCTTGCCCAAGGCAACGAAGCTCAGAAAAAGTTAGCCCAAGATGCCCTCAACAGATGGTGGTGGCCTGCTTTGATGATGTTTGGCCCTTCTGATGATAATTCCAAGCACAGCGCGCAAAGCATGGCTTGGAAAATCAAGCGTTTCTCGAACGATTACCTGCGTCAGGATTTTGTTGATCGTACTGTGCCTCAAGCAGAGTACATTGGACTCAGCGTTCCAGACAAAGATTTGAAATGGAACGACGAGCGTGGTCATTATGATTTCGGACCCATCAATTGGGAAGAGTTCTACAACGTGATCAAGGGTAACGGTCCCTGCAATCGCCAACGTTTGAAAACGCGCAACGCCTCTTTCAAAGCTGGAGCCTGGGTACGCGAAGCAGCATCTGCCTATGCCGATAAAAAGGCATCACGCAAAGAAGTTGCCGCCTGATTCTGACATTCTTCGAATCCTACATATTATGAGTCAACGAAAAGACAGCTGGCCACTTTGGGAAGTGTTTGTTCGTGGCAAACAAGGTTTGCACCACAAGCATGCCGGAAGCTTGCATGCTCCTGATGCTGAAATGGCCATTAAGAATGCCCGTGATGTTTATACTCGTCGTAGTGAAGGGGTGAGCATTTGGGTGGTTCCCAGTGATCAGATTACCGCATCCAACCCGGAAAATAAAGATTCACTTTTCGATCCGGCAGAAAGTAAGGTGTATCGACACCCGACTTTTTATGAAGTGCCCGACGGCGTTAAATTCATTTGATTTATTCGAATGACCCAACAAGAAGCACTTTTTGAATACTGTTTGCGCCTCGGTGACAATGGGTTGATTCTTGGCCACCGTCTTAGTGAATGGTGCGGCCATGGACCAATTTTGGAAGAAGACATCGCGCTCACCAACATTGCCTTAGACCTAATCGGGCAGTGCCGAATGGCTTTGTCCTATGCCGGGACCGTAGAAGGTAAAAACCGCTCTGAAGACGACCTTGCGTATTTGCGCGATGTATACGAATTCCGCAATGTATTGTTGGTAGAACAACCCAACGGGCACTACGGAGATACCATCACCCGGCAGTTTCTGTTCGATGCCTTCAACTTTGCCTTGCACCAACGCCTTCAATTCAGTTCGGACGAACATATCGTGGCCTACGCTCGTAAAGCAATTAAGGAAATCACTTACCACGCGCGACACAGTTCTGAATGGATGATCCGCCTGGGAGACGGTACCGAAGAGAGCCACAACAAAGTGCAAGAGTCACTCAACGATTTGTGGATGTATACCGGTGAAATGTTCGAATCCGATGAAGTGGACCAACTCATGGTAGACGCCGGAGTTGGAGTCGATCTCAAAATTGTTAAACAACAATGGGACGATTCTGTTGGTACAGTACTAGCCGAAGCTACTCTGACTCAACCAGAAGATGGTTGGATGCAATCTGGTGGTAAAAAGGGAACCCATTCAGAAAAATTAGGCTTCTTATTGGCCGAAATGCAATTCATGCAACGCGCTTATCCCGGAGCAACCTGGTAAAAAGGAAATACATTGGAAACCTCAACCTTCACCACCGAAGCCATCTGGCATCTGCTTGAGCAGGTGAAGGACCCCGAGATACCCGTTATAAGTGTGGTAGATCTCGGAATCGTTCGCGATGTCCAATCGCTGAGCGAGGAGGGATTCAAAGTAGTCATTACCCCTACTTACAGTGGTTGTCCGGCAATGAACATTATTGAAAAAGACATCCTTACCTACCTGCGAGGTCAAGGCCTTCAGGTTGAAGTAGAAACCGTTTTATTTCCGGCCTGGACCACTGACTGGATCAGCGAAAAAGGCCGGAAAAACATGGAAGCCTATGGCATCCAGCCTCCTGTAGAGCGCACGGTAGACAAATCTTTTCTCACCGGCGGGCGAAAAACGGTGCCCTGCCCCAATTGTGGTTCGAAAGAAACCCAAATGGTCAGCCAATTTGGTTCCACGGCTTGTAAATCGCTCTATCAATGCCAGGATTGCCGGGAGCCCTTCGATTATTTCAAATGTATCTGAGCAGTTAAATCGGTGGCCGGATTGGGACGGAATACTATTTTTGTCTCTTCACGCAACCGACCATGACTTACACCATTATTCAATTCGAAGAACGGGATGGAGTAGGGTGCATCACCCTCAACCGACCCGATGTTCTCAACAGTTTCAACCGGCAGATGGCGCTGGAAACTCAGCACGCACTGGATCATTGCGCAGCAAGGGAAAGTATCCGTGCGGTGTACCTCACCGGCGAAGGCCGTGCTTTTTGTGCAGGTCAAGACCTGGCAGAGGCCATTGATCCTGAAGGACCTGAATTGACCAAAATTGTAGGAGAACACTACAACCCGATCATTCAAAAAATTCGAGCGCTGGAAAAACCGGTCGTTGCCGGAGTGAATGGTGTAGCCGCTGGTGCGGGGGCCAACATTGCTTTGGCCTGCGACATTACTTATGCTGCCAATTCGGCCAAATTTATTCAGGCCTTTAGCATGATCGGTTTGATACCCGACAGTGGTGGAACGTTCTTTCTGCCACGGCTGGTGGGCATGCAACGCGCCACTGCCTTGATGATGCTCGGCGACCGCGTCTCTGCTGAAAAAGCCGAAAGTTGGGGCATGATTTATCAGGCGGTAGATGACGAACAATTGCAAGAAACAGCTTTTGCCACCGCAAAAAAACTGGCTAAAATGCCCACCGTTGGGCTGGGGTTGACCAAGCGTGCGCTCAACGCTTCCATGCACCACAACCTGGGCCAACAACTCGACCTTGAGGAAGAATTGCAAACCATTGCAGGAAATACCCACGATTACAATGAAGGGGTCAATGCTTTTCTCGACAAGCGCAAACCTGATTTTCAAGGCCGATAAACCCTTTCAACAACATGAATACCAAATATAAAATTGGCGTCATCGGCTGCGGCTCGATGGGCTCGGGCATTGCTCAAGTGGCCTCCACGGCCGGCCATGAAGTAGTTGTATACGATACCAACGCTGCGGCCATGGAGCGGGCAAAAGCCAACCTGGCCCGCATCATGAATCGATTGGTGGAAAAAGGTCGGGTTACCGACCACGAAGCAGCTGCCATTCAGGCCCGCATTCAGTTCCACGACAACTTCGATTCTTTTTCCGACTGTGGTTTGGTCATTGAGGCCATCATTGAGAACCTGGAGATCAAACAAAAAGTCTTTGCCGAGTTGGAAAGCCGTTTGGGAGCGCAAGCCATACTGGCCAGCAATACTTCTTCCCTGTCCATTGCCTCCATTGCCTCAGCCTGCCAGCGTCCTGAGCGGGTGATTGGCATTCATTTTTTCAATCCGGCTCCTCTGATGCCTTTGGTTGAAATTGTACCCAGTGTGTCTACTGACGATGCGGTGCTGAGCGAAGCAAGGTCTTTAATCGACAGTTGGAAAAAAGTAACCGTGTTGGCCAAAGATACCCCCGGGTTTATCGTCAACCGTTTGGCACGACCATTTTACGGAGAAGCGCTGCGCATTTACGAAGAAGGGGTGGCAGACTTTGCCACGATTGATTGGGCTATGAAAACCCTGGGTGGTTTCCGCATGGGGCCGTTCCAGTTGATGGACTATATCGGAAACGACATCAACTTCACCGTGACCGAAACTGTTTTCAAAGAGTTTTTCTACGACCCGCGGTACAAGCCTTCTTTCACACAAAAACGCATGATGGAGGCCGGCCGCCTGGGCCGTAAATCCGGTAAGGGATACTATGATTATGCTGAAGGAGCCGAGCCACCGGCCCCTAACGAAGACACTGCACTTGGCCAGGAAATCTTCCACCGTATTTTGGTGATGTTGATCAATGAAGCAGCCGATGCACTTTTCCTCAACATTGCTACCCGGGAAGACCTGGACCTGGCCATGACTAAGGGGGTAAACTATCCTAAAGGCTTGTTGGCCTGGGCCGATGAATTGGGCATTGAGGTAGTGTTGAAGCAACTGGAAGCTTTGCACCTGGAATATGGGGAAGACCGCTATCGTCCCAGCCCTCAGCTGCGCAGGATGGCTCGAAGTGGTGCTAAGTTCTTTTAAAGACCACTTTTCGACTTATCTTTGTTCCTCAGAACTGAGCACGTTATGCCCAAAGAATTTCATGTTTTTGTTGTTGAAGACGATCAGGTGTACAGCTCTATCTTGTGCAACACTTTGGACGAGATGCGGCCCTACTTAGCCGATCGTGGAATTGCGCTGCATTATACCACCTTTTACAGTGGAGAAGAGGCCATTTTCGAATTGCGCAACGATCCTGACCTCATTTTGCTCGACCACCACCTCTACAACGATGGTTTAGAAGCAGGAGATGGTTTGGAGATATTGCGAAAGGTAAAAGTCTACAATCCCAACCTATCGGTGGTGGTCGTTTCAGGAGACAATGACCCTGAAGTAGAAGCGGCACTGCTGGACAGTGGTGCCTCCCATTTTTTACCTAAGAATGCGGAAACGCCGGCCCGAATGTTGGAGATTTTGTTGCAACTCAATCAGCTTGACTCCAAGGAGTAATCGGCCTTGGCTTGCTTCGGCACGATTCTCGCACTCGGGGAGATCATCTAACAAGGTTTTTCCGCTTATCTTTATCCAATGAGCTTCCTTATGCGAAGGCTGGTGGTGGTGTTGGTAATTTGTTTTACTGGCTTCTCACCGCTAATGGCCCAATCCCTTCCGGTTTGCCTGCCCGAATCAATCCCTTACGATACTTTAATCCCACGACCCGACCAGTATTTTGGTTTTCCGCTGGGGAAATGGCACCTCACCTACGAGCAAATTTCTGGCTACCTGCAAGTCTTGGCCAAAGCCTCTAACCGGGTAAAGATTGAGGTAACCGGTAGAACGCACGAAGACCGTCCGCTCTTGCTGCTGACCATTTCATTGCCTGGCAACCTCTCTACCCGCCGATTGGGAGAGTTGCGCTCGGAACACCTGGAACTTTCCAATCCGGAGCGCAGTGATGGTGCCGTATTAGACAAAATGCCAGTGGTGGTGTACAACGGTTTTAGCGTTCATGGCAACGAACCTAGCGGGGCCAATGCGTCCATTTGGTTTGCCTATTATCTGGCCGCTTCCAAAGACCCTAAAATCACGGCATGGTTGGACCAGAGCATTGTGTTGGTCGATCCCTGCCTCAATCCTGATGGCCTTAACCGGCATGCGCAATGGGCGAATCAACACGCTGCGGGACCACCGGTAGCTCATCCAGATCATCGGGAGCACCGCGAAGGCTGGCCCAACGGGCGCACCAACCACTTTTGGTTTGACCTTAACCGCGATTGGCTTCCGGTGCAACACCCTGAATCGCAAGCGCGCCTCCGTACCTTTCACCGGTGGAAGCCCAACGTATTGACTGACCATCATGAAATGCGTTCGCACGGCACATTTTTCTTTCAACCGGGTGTGCCATCGCGCACCAACCCGCTCACGCCAAACGAAAATCAGGAACTGACCGCGCAAATGGCGGAATTTCACGCAAAAATGCTGGACCAGAGCGGACAATTGTATTTTACCCGAGAAAGCTTCGACGACTTTTACTACGGGAAGGGTTCTACTTACCCCGATGTCAATGGTGGGGTAGGGATTTTGTTTGAGCAAAGTGCGTCTGCCGGAAGGTTGCGTGCTACCGACGATGGGCCGGTCTCTTTCGCCGAAGGCATTTGCAATCAATTTTCAACGGCATTGAGTACCCTCGAAGGAGCGGTGGCCATGCGAATGGAACTGTTGGAATACCAGCGCGCTTTTTATCAAAGGGCCTTCCGGGCAGCACAAAGCGCACCTTACCAGGCTTATGTGTTCGATGCTGGCAACGATGCGGTGCGCCTGGCCCGTTTCACGGAAGTGCTGTTGCACCATCAGGTGAGGGTGTATGAACTCACTAAATCCATGACCCTTGAAGGATTGACCTATACGCCAGAACGTTCCATTATAGTGCCCATGAAGCAGGCTCAGTTTCAAACCATTCGTGCCTTGTTTGAATCCCCTTCGGAGTACAACGATAGTTTGTTTTATGACGTTTCTGCCTGGAACTTGCCTTTGGCCTTTGATTTGGACTATGCCACGGTTGAAGCGGGCAGTTACGCCAACAACCTCTTGGGTACCCGCATTACGCAGGCGAAGTATCCGGAGGGAATGGTTACAGGCGGTAAAAGTGACTATGCTTACCTCGTTTCCTGGGAATCTTCGGGAGCTCCGGCGTTTCTGGCCAGTATTCAACGTGCAGGGGTGCACGCCAAAGTGGCGACTAAAGCATTTCAAATGAGCGGTGGAGAAACGCCATTGGATTTTGATCGCGGAACCCTTTTGATTGGCGTGAAGGGTCAGTCTATGGATGCAGAAGCCCTCTATCAATTGATGCAAACACAGGCGAATGCGCACCATCTTACGGTGCACGCAGTACCTACGGGACTGGCCACCGGAGGCATTGATTTGGGAAGTCCATCATTTGAAAACCTCAAACCGGCCAAAGTGCTCTTAGTAGTAGGATCAGGGGTAGGTACTTATGAAGCAGGGGCGGCATGGATGCAAATGGCCCACCGTACCGGCATTGAAGTGGTATTGGTAGATAAAACCCGGCTTCCACAGGTGGAACTTTCCGATTTTACCACGGTGGTCATGGTGGACGGTCGCTACGGGGAACTCAACGATCGCGTAAGGACCAATTTGTACGATTGGATGAGCAACGGAGGTACCCTTTTATTGGAACGTGGCGCCATCCGCTGGGCGGAAGTGAAGCGCCTCGCCAGCGTGAGCTACAAAGAACCAGAAAAACGTTCCACAGATCGCAGGCCCTATGCGCTTTCGGAGCAAGACCGTGGCAAGCAACGTATTGGGGGCGCCATAATGGACACTTATCTGGACCGTTCGCATCCTTTGGGTTTTGGTTTGAACCATGCCAATCTACCGCTCATGCACCGCGGCACCATCTTTTTGGAGGTACCTTCCAATCCTTACGCTTCGCCGGTTTTGTATACGGAAGACCCGGTATTGGCTGGTTTTTGTTCCGACGAAAATCAAAACACCATAAAAAATAGTGCGGCTGTAGTAGTAAGTGGGATCGGTGCAGGCCGCAGCATTGCCTTTGCAACCGATTTTAATTTTCGTGGCTTTTTTGACGGTTCTTCGCGGGTATTTGTCAATGCAGTGTTTTTCGGTAGTGTCATTCGCAGCAGCACTACTCAAGGACCAAAACCGAGCAGCAGCCGTACACGGTCGCGAACCCGGGAAGAATAAAGCCTCATGATGAGCCAACGGTGTAGCGCTTCAACTTTAGGATGGTCTACACCAAGCCCTTCTTCCACGCCAGAACTTGGCGATACAAGAGATGACCAATGAATCTACCTACAAAGAGATGTCAGAAGAAAGCTATTTGATGGAGAGCCCCCTGGGGACTTTGGCCCTCAAAGCCAATGATGATGGCCTCATGGAGGTCCTGTTCTCCAAAGAAACTCCCGATAGTGGAAACGTGCCGAAACTCCTTGAAAACCCTGTGGAACAACTGCGTGCTTACTTTTCGGGCCAACGAAAGCATTTCGACCTTGCCCTCAACCCACAAGGAACCGACTTTCAAAAACGCGTTTGGAAACGGTTAGAGGAAATCCCCTATGGACATACGGCCAGTTACCTGGACATTGCCCGGCAATTGGGGGATGAAAAAGCCACCCGGGCGGTGGGTGCAGCCAATGGGAAGAATCCGATTGCGGTGGTCGTACCGTGTCACCGGGTGGTGGGGAGCGATCGTAGCCTCACCGGATATGCAGGAGGAATTCAAAACAAAAAGTGGCTGCTGGAACTTGAACACGGAGGCGTGCAGTCGTCCTTATTTTAAACCGTCATTATGTGTACCGTGCTTTTGGGTTACCGCACCGTTCCCGGATATCACCTCGTGCTGGCTGCCAACCGCGATGAATTTTACCAACGTTCTACCGTTACCGCCCAACCTTGGGAGGCGCCTTCACCAATTGTTGGCGGTCGAGATTTAGAGGCAGGGGGCACCTGGATGGGCATTACAGCGGCTGGTCGGTGGGCGGTGGTGACCAATTACCGTGAGTTTCCCATACCGCCAATAGCACCCCATTCGCGTGGCGATTTGGTGGCCCGTTTTCTCTCCGAAACTGTTTCCCTGGAAGACTATTTGGCCGATTTACGGCAACGCCCCAACGATTACCACGGGTATAACCTGTTGTTGGGTGAAGGAAGTCGCATCGCTTACATCAGCAACCGCGGAGCAGAACAAGCGAAGGTTGCTCCCGGTTGGCACGGTTTGAGCAATCACCTGTTGGATACTCCCTGGCCCAAAGTTGTGCATGGCATAAATTCTTTGAAAGCTTGGTCGGCTGATCCGGCAATACTCGATTCCGAAAAGGCATTTCAGTTTTTGCAACACCAGCAACAAGCGCCCGATCAGGATTTGCCCCAAACTGGCATTGGACTGGATTGGGAGCGCAAACTGTCGGCCTTGTTTATTGAAACGGAGAAATATGGCACCCGTTGTTCTTCGCTTTTGTTGATCGATGTGGAGGGGAATGTCACGTTTCAGGAACGGTCGTACGTGCCGGAGGCCAACGCTAAGTTTAACTTTCACTGGTCCCTCGATTGAGGGTTACTCCACCTGAGCCAGGGCAATCATCAGCCGCTGGAATTTTAATTTCATTTGGTAGGCCGAGCAGGTATAGTTGTTGGCCACCATGGCAAAGGCGATTGGGCGGCCACTTTTAGAAGTTACCACTCCGGTGTAGCTTCTTACCCGTGTCATGTAACCACTTTTAGCGCGCAGGTTTCCCTCAGCTGCGGTGCCTGAGCAAAGGCCACGCAAGGAACCGGACACTCCCGCTACGGGCAAGGAAGCAAAAAATACTTCCTGCTGTTCTCCCGCATAAACCTGTTGCATGACACCTGCCAGTTGCCTCGCAGAAATGGCATTGAAGCGAGACAATCCACTTCCGTCATTCAAGTACATGCCCTTGGTGTAGATGTCTTTTTGCTGCCAAAATTCAGTGAGCAGTCGGCTCCCGGTGCTGTAGCTGGGTGCTTCATCGTTCGCCAGGCACAGGTGCAGTAAAAAATGCTCACAGAACAGGTTCAGGCTGCGCATGTTGGTTTCTTTCACCAGGTCCTTTAAAAGAGGGGATTTCAGCACCATCATCGTATCTACAGCCAAGCTTGTGGAGGGTTGCAAGAGCCTTGCAGTGGTAGGCGCTTGTGCGATTCCAATTCCTTTTTGGCGCAATTGGGTATGCCATTGTTGGGCGGCAAGCAAAGCCGGGTCGGGAATCGATCCCTTGACTACGAAATTGTTTTGGCCCCGAGGGATGCGTCCGGTAGCGTAACGATCCATTTGATGCGGAGCTCCAAAGAGGTAAGCATCATCATAGTCGATGTCTGCGGCC